>OGXR01002810.1_pt1 | contig 10636 bp, 6 predicted proteins | sample 1576331 | NCBI WGS metagenome assembly OGXR01 (sample SAMEA3541473, study PRJEB24748) | human gut metagenome | biome: human gut; feature: human-associated habitat; material: faeces | place: China | collected 2012 | reverse complement strand
CGCAGCAACGAATGCGGCAGCGGAGAGTTCAGCCGAGAATACATCGGCAGAGAATACGACGAATGATACGTCATCCGAGAACACAGCCGCCGATACAGCGGCATATTCCGATCCGGATAAGCTCGCGGAGGATATACCCGCCGAGGAGCTCGATGCAAAGATAAACTCGATAGGCATAGACTCGGGCGATGAGGACGATGAGACCGTCCTCGACACAATAGACACCATAGAAGAAAAGAAGGACGAGGCGCTTGAGCTCGCCGAGGAGGGCAAGTACACGGAGCTTAAAGAGCTGCTCGAGGATCTCGAGCCTGCCGATATTGCGCAGATAATATCGGAGGCACCGCGTGACCGCATACCGCTGATATTCCGCGTTCTGCCAAAGGACCTCGCGGCGGAATCGTTTACATTCGTGGACGGCGACGAGGAGGAGCTGCTGATAAACGCATTCTCCGATACGGAGCTCGAAAACGTCATGAGCGGAATGTTCCTCGACGATACCGTCGACCTTATCGAGGAGATGCCCGCAAACGTCGTAAAGCGCATTCTCCGGCAGGCCGACCCCGACATGCGCCGGATGATCAACGAGATATTGCGCTATCCCGAGGACAGCGCCGGCTCCATCATGACCATCGAATTTGTGGCCCTGCGGCCGCAAATGACTGCTGCCGACGCAATCGCTTCCATCCGCCGCACGGGTATGGATAAAGAGACGGTTAACAACTGCTATATCATTGACGAGAGCAGGCACCTGCTGGGCGTGGTCTCCCTGCGCGGCATCGTCATGGCGCGCGAGGACGCCAGGATGCAGGACATCATGGAGACCAACGTCATCTCCGTGACCACCCAGGAGGATCAGGAATCCGTGGCGCGCCTGTTCAGCCTGTACGATCTCAACGTCCTGCCCGTGGTGGATACCGAAAACCGCATGGTGGGTATCGTTACCGTTGACGACGCCATCGACGTTATCGAGGAAGAAACCACCGAGGATATCAGCAAGATGGCGGCCATCACCCCCAGCGACCGGCCGTATCTGAAGACATCCGTGTGGATGCTGTGGAAAAGCCGCATTCCCTGGCTGCTGTTGATGATGGTTTCGGCAACGTTTACGAGCATGATCATCCGCCATTTTGAAGCCGCGCTGGCGGCCCAGGTGGCGCTGACGGCGTTTATCCCGATGCTTATGGATACAGGCGGAAACGGCGGAAGTCAGGCGTCGGTAACGATAATCCGCGGACTCTCGCTCGGCGACATTGAATTCAAAGATATTTTCAAGGTTATCTGGAAGGAATTTCGCGTATCGATACTCTGCGGTCTTACACTTGCCACTGCCAATTTCATAAAGATGATGATTATAGACAGAGTAACGGTGCTTGTAGCCCTCACGGTTTGCTTAACGCTTATATTTACAATAATGCTTGCTAAATTCGTAGGCTGCACACTACCTATACTCGCTAAAAAAATAGGCTTTGACCCGGCGGTAATGGCAAGTCCGTTTATAACCACAATAGTTGATGCCCTGTCGCTTCTCATCTACTTCAACGTGGCGGAAGCGGTGCTGAAGCTATAAAAAAGGAACAAACAAAAAAAGGCTGCAAGGCAGCCTTTTTTATTTGCTTGATTTTAGATTCAGTGCTCTATCCAATCTCTGGAGCGCTCTACGGCTCTGAGCCATCCGTGATAAATCTCGTCACGTTTTACAAGCGGCATCTGAGGCTCAAATATTTTGTCTACCTCTCTTATGGCCTCAATTTCGTCGAGATCCTTCCAAAAGCCTACCGCGAGTCCGGCGAGATATGCCGCTCCGAGAGCCGTAGTCTCAACGACCTTAGGCCTGTTGACCTTTGTTCTTATCAGGTTTGCCTGTATCTGCATCATTATATTGCTGACAGACGCGCCGCCGTCAACGCGAAGCTCGGACAGCTTAATTCCCGAATCCGCCTTCATGGCTTCGAGCAGGTCTGTCATCTGAAAAGCTATTGCCTCGAGAACGCTTCTTGCAATATGCTCCGCCTTAACGCCTCTTGTAAGCCCCACAATCGTGCCGCGCGCATACATATCCCAATACGGAGCGCCGAGTCCCGTAAACGCAGGAACAAAATAAATGCCGTTTGCATCGTCAACACTCTCCGCAAGCTCATCGCAACGGCGTGCCGAGTCAATGAGACGCAAATCGTCTCTCAGCCATTTAATAACCGAGCCCGCATTAAATGCCGAGCCTTCAATCGCATAATTGACCTTACCGTCAAGGCCCCACGCCACGCCGGTTACGAGGTTGTTTTTGGACTTCACCCTGTTTTCGCCCGTATTCATAAGCAAAAAGCAGCCTGTGCCGTATGTATTTTTTGCCTGACCTGTCTTAAAGCAGCCCTGGCCGAACAGAGCGGCAGGCTGATCGCCTATTGCGCCGGAAATCGGAGTTCCGACTATATCCTCAAAGCCGAGAAGCCCGGGAGCTACCGTTCCGTACACCTCGCTCGACGGCTTAACCTCCGGCAAAATTGACATCGGAATGTCAAGCTTTTCGCAGAGATAAGGGTCCCACTCAAGCTTATCAACGTCAAAAAGCATTGTTCTTGACGCATTGGAATAGTCCGTAACATGAACCTGACCTCCGGTCAGATTCCATATAAGCCACGTCTCTACGGTTCCGAAAAGCAACTGCCCGGCATCGGCAAGGATTCTTGCTCCGGGGACGTTTTCCAGCACCCATTTGATTTTGGTGGCAGAGAAATAAGCGTCCACAACAAGCCCTGTATGCTCCTTTATGTAGTCACAAAGCTCCTTGTCTTTTTTTATTTCCTCGCACATCTCCGCCGTCCTGCGGCACTGCCATACTATCGCATTGTAAATCGGCTTGCCCGTACCCTTATCCCAAAGAATGGTGGTTTCGCGCTGATTTGTAATTCCTATCGCGGCTATATCCGATGAAATCACCTTCTTTTGAGTTATTACATCGGTAACCGCCTGGAACTGCGAATACAGTATCTCCATCGGGTTGTGCTCCACCCAGCCCGGGTGAGGATAGATTTGATTGAATTCATACTGCGCCTTGGTTACAATATTGCCGTGCTTATCAAAAAGAATGGCACGCGAGCTTGTCGTACCCTGATCAAGCGCAAGTACATAGTTTCCCATTTTATACACCTCTGCAATTCTCCGTGAAACCGCACGGAGTTTTTTATTATTTTAACGGTTTTCCTTTTTGGCAAGAGACCTTGATTTTTCATCCTCCGCAAGGTCATACAGCCTATGGAAATTAACGGTCTTGTTTCTCCACGCAACACCGTATGCCGCTTTTCTGAGCTTACTCGGATTTGCTTGCTTTAACGTAGCATAGCGAACCTCATATATATTCAAAAGGTCATAGTATTCCGGCAGGCTGTTCAAAAATCTCTCATAGCTTCTGTCGTCCTTATCCGACCACGCAGTCTCGGCTATCGCCGCAATACGTGGGAACACCATAAAATCAAGCGATTTTATACTGCTTATGTGCTCTGTCCAAATAACCGCTTCTGTCCCCAGAAGCTCGCCGTAAACAGGCTCCGGGGCATATTCATACGTCTTTTTGAGATTTATCATACTGTACGGCAAATTAAGATAATAATGCGGCGAGGACGAATTTATAAAAGCTCTGCCCATTTTGCCTTCTCGACTTACGACTTTGCCGTTCATATCTTTATCGCAAACCTGCCAAATTATATTTTTATCAAGCGGTTTTTCTTTGTCGCTCCCGTCGCAGCTGCGTATTATCGCCTTTCCGCCGTTTTTCTCAATATGAGACGCTATCTTGTTCATAAACCAAGTGTATAGCTCTTGCTCGTCTTTGAGAGACTCGTCCTTTATGCGCTTTTGGCAGTGCGGACATATGCTCCATCTCATTTTCACGGCGTCATCGCCGCCTATATGAATAATCTTATCGGGGAAGAGCTGCATTATCTCATCCGTAACTTCGTATACGAATTTAAGCGTGCTGTCCTTACCGGCGCACAAAATGTCGTGCTTAACGCCCCAGCTCGACGCCACATTCCGCTTTTGCCCGAAGCAGGAGAGTTCCGGGTACGAAGCTATTGCCGCCACCGTATGCCCCGGCACGTCAAATTCCGGAATAACCTTTATAAAGCGCTTGCGGCAATACTCTACAATATCGCGTATCTGCTCCTTGGTATAATATCTTTTGCCGTCATTTGTTTTTCTGTCGCGACGGCGGCGGTGCGAGCCCTTTTGCGTAAGCATCGGATATTTATCGATTTCAATGCGCCAGCCCTGGTCATCGGTAAGATGCCAATGAAAAACATTCAGCTTGTGAAGTGCCATAAGGTCTATAAGACGTTTTATCTCGCTTGTCCGCCAAAAACGGCGACTCGAGTCAAGCATAAAGCCCCTGTAAGGATAGAGAGGCTTATCCTCTATATACATATCGGGAACGGTGCCATCGCCCTGCAAAAGCAGCTGCTTTAGGGTTTGCAAGCCGTAAAAAATACCGCACTCGTTTTTTCCGTAAATATATATGCGCCCGTCGCGCGAAATAAGCGTATATCCCTCTTCGCCCGCAACCTCGCTGCTTTTAACAAGCTTTATCGAGACATCGTCCGAAATCTCACGGTGAATACGTATGTCAAACTGCTTTTTGACAAAATCGCGAAATTCCGTGGTAAAATCCGTTTTGGTTACGGTAGTATCCGGCGAGAGCGAAAATGACGGTTTCCCCTTTGATATTATTATTTGATTCGGTTGAGGGATTATATTAAACACAATTATCCTCCGGAAAAGATTTGATTTTGCACCGTCAGGTACAAAAAGCAAGAAAAAAGTGCTTTTCGGGCAGCGCACGAAGCATGCCGCTTCATCTTATACATTATATCAAAAAAGCGTGATAATAACAATACCGTTTTTCGTAATTTTGTATAAATAACAGCGAATATCGCTTCAATCAGCCGCTTTCTGTCGTGATAATCGATAAAACAACGATAAAAGGGTTAATAAAATGCTTTTTGTATTTTTTGCATTTAATATTGAAAAGGTCGAGAAATTCTATATAATATATAAAGACAGTATCCATGATTTAAGACGGCAATACCGCACAACGAAAGGCTGATACAATGAATATTTACGAAGCAATATCCTCACTCGTTTTTTACGGAGAAAAAGAGGGACTTATAGAAAAAGAAGATGAAATTTACACGAGAAACCGGATAATGACCGTACTCTCTCTTGACTCATTTGAGGACGCGGAGCCGAAAAAGGACGCCGAGCTTGAAGACATACTCTCGGTAATATTACAATACGCCGAAGAAAACGGGCTTTGCGAAAGCTCGGTAGTTTACCGCGACCTGTTTGATACAAAAGTGATGGGCACGCTTGTTGCAAGGCCGTCCGATATAATCGCCGAATTCCGTAAAAAATACAGCGTATCTCCCGAAGAAGCCACATCATATTATTATCATCTGAGCAGAAAATCGAATTACATAAGAGAATACCGTATTAAAAACGATATTAAATGGATAACAAAGACGGATTACGGTGACATAGATATTACAATAAATCTGTCTAAGCCCGAAAAAGCCCCCAAAGCCATAGCCGCGGCTCTCAAATGCAGACAAAGCTCATACCCGAAATGTCAGCTTTGCAAGGAAAATGAGGGATACGCCGGCAGAGTCAACCACCCGGCGCGCGAAAACCATCGTATTATCCCGGTTACAATGGGCGGCTCGCAGTGGTATTTTCAATATTCTCCGTATGTTTATTATAATGAGCATTGTATAGTATTTAACGGAGAGCACACGCCGATGAAAATCGACGAAGGCGCTTTTTTAAAGCTTTTTGATTTTGTAAAGCAGTTTCCGCATTATTTTGTCGGCTCAAACGCCGATTTACCGATAGTTGGCGGCTCAATACTTACACACGAGCATTTTCAGGGCGGCAACTATACCTTTGCCATGGCAAAGGCACCTATCGAAACAGAGCTTTCCTTTGCCGGATACGAGGATGTTTCGGCAGGCATTGTAAAATGGCCTATGTCGGTAATTCGTCTGTCGGGTAAGGACCCCGAGAGAATATGCAGCCTCGGCGGAAGGATACTTGCATCTTGGAGAAATTACACCGACGAGGACGCATTCATTTTTGCAACCACCGACGGTGTTCCCCACAACACAATAACGCCGATTGCACGCAAGCGCGGCGAAAACTTCGAGCTTGACCTTGTTTTACGCAATAACATAACCACAAAGCAGTATCCTGACGGCGTTTATCATCCGCACCCCGAATATCACCATATAAAGAAAGAAAACATCGGTCTTATCGAAGTTATGGGACTTGCCGTTTTGCCTGCAAGGCTTAAAACCGAAATGGAGCTTTTAAAAGAGGCCCTGCTTTCGGGCGCGGATATAGAGAAGGACGAGAGAATAGCCAAGCATAAGGCGTGGGCCGAAGCGATAAAGAATAAATATGACATAACAGAGGAAAACTGCGATGACATATTAAAGCACGAAATAGGCGTTGTCTTTGCGGCTATTCTCGAGCAATGCGGCGTTTTTGCCCGAACCGAAAAGGGAAAAGAGCAATTTTTGAAGTTTGCGGATTCCGTAAAATAAAGTTTTTAAAACTTTCAAAATTCTTGTTGACAATCCGACAATTCGGTGGTATTATACAAACATTCTAATTCCTACGGGTTTAGTATAGATTGTTCGAGAAAGGAAATCGGTATGAAGTTTTTGACCGGCGACATTATGATAATGCAAGAGATGCGCATGTGCTCCATGTGCTTCATGCGTTATGCCCGAAACGGTCATTCACTTTTCTGTAAAGCCTGATTTTTTATCATTGCGTTAAGGCAGCGGAAGGTAATGACCTCCGCTGTTTTTTTATTTCAACGAGAGGAGCTTTATTATGAGTCTTTGCAGAGGCTTTAATATATTAAGAGACGATCGAATGTACTTTGGGAAAGTCATCTGTCAAACACAGATTTTAATCACGCATCATTTCTAAATAAATATAATTTTCAATAAAAAGGAGATAAATCCATGAAAAAGTCAATAAAAAAATCCTTGGCATTAGTTCTTGCGCTTGCAGTTCTCACCGCAATCGCTCTCACAGGCTGCGGCAATTCAAAAAGCTCTAAAATACAGATAGCCGTTCCCAACGACACAACAAACGAAGCACGCGCGCTTCTGCTCCTCCAGGAAAACGGCGTTATAAAGCTCAGAGACGGCGCAGGCATTACAGCCACAAAAAACGATATTGTTGAAAATCCGCACAATGTTGAAATAGTAGAAGCCGAAGCTGCTCAGATACCCAACGTATTAAAGGATGTTGACTACGCCGTAATCAACTCAAACTACGCTATAAACGCAGGTCTCAACCCCGTATCGGATTCACTTCTTATAGAGGGCTCCTCCTCGGCTTACGGCAATATTCTCGTAACTAAGCAGGGAAATGAAAATTCGCCTAAAATTCTCGCTCTTGCGGCAGCCTTAAAGAGCAAGCAGGTTGCGAACTTTATCAGCGACAAATACAACGGCTCGGTCATCAGCGTTGTTGAAAATCCCGGTGACGGATACGACCCGAACGTTGACTATGACGCACTTAAAGACACAACTATAACCGTTGCGGCTTCTCCCACACCTCACGCCGAAATTCTCGAAGTTGCAAAGCAGATTCTCGCCAAAAAAGGCATAGCTCTCAATATTCAGACCTACAACGACTATGTAGTTCCCAACACCGTTGTTGAGGACGGCACCATAGACGCAAACTACTTCCAGCACATTCCTTACCTTGACAACTTCAACGAAGAAAAGGGCACTCACCTTGTGTCCGTCGGCGCAATCCACGTTGAACCGATGGCTCTTTACGGCGGCAAGCAGACAAATCTTGACGCTCTCGGTGTTAAAGGCAAATAATAAGGCAAAAGGGGTAATTATCCTTGATTGAATTAAAAAACGTAAGCAAATCGTTTGATACCGCCGAAGGCAAGGTTGACGCGCTGAAGGACGTCTCAATAACAATAGAGGACGGCGATATATACGGTATCATCGGTATGAGCGGCGCCGGGAAAAGCACGCTCGTTCGATGTATAAATATGCTTGAAAAGCCCACCTCCGGTGAAGTTATCGTGAACGGCAAAAGACTTGACACGATGTCTCCGTCTCAGCTTCGTGCGGCTCGTCGCAACATAACGATGATATTTCAGCAGTTCAACCTTTTAATGCAGCGCAACTGCTTAAAAAATGTGTGCTTTCCGATGGAGCTTGCCGGAGCAAGCAAAAAGGATGCACAAAATCGCGCAAAGGAGCTTTTAGCCCTTGTCGGACTTCCCGACAAGGCCAAGGCTTATCCGGCTCAGCTCTCGGGCGGCCAGCAGCAACGCGTTGCAATAGCGAGAGCACTTGCGACAAATCCCAAGGTTTTGCTCTGTGACGAGGCGACAAGTGCACTCGACCCTAAAACCACGAGGCAGATACTTGAACTTATACGCGACATAAACAAAAAGCTCGGCATAACCGTTGTAATAATAACCCACCAGATGAGCGTTGTTAAAGAGGTGTGCAATCACGTTGCGATACTCGACGACGGTATTATTGCCGAAAAGGGTCTTGTTTCCTCTGTATTTACTTCTCCGAAATCCGAAGCCGCGCGCCACCTGGTATTCCCCGGCGGCGAGGATATGACGGTATCGGATCCGCTGCACGAAAGACGCTTAAAGCTGACATTCTTAAATGTAGCCGCAACGTCTGTACCGCTTGTGGCAAGACTTGCCACCGAAGAGGGCATCAGCGCAAATGTAATTTCCGCGACAACGCAGAAGCTTTCGGACGAAATTTACGGCAGTATGCTGCTCGGTATTCCGAACAGTCAATTTGACAAGGCAACCGCTTTTCTTAAAAACTTTGAAAACATTAAGGTTGAGGAGGTGAGCGCAGATGACTGACGGACTTTTTACGGCGGAGTCAATGGCAGAGCTTTTGACCGCGTTTAAAACGCAGTTCCCCATGGCGATATGGGAGACATTTTACGTTACGGTGCTGTCAACCGCACTCTCTCTTTTAATCGGGCTTCCGCTCGGCGTTTTGCTCGTAGCCGGCGAAAAAGGCGGCGTACTTCCCCTGCCGAAGCCGGTGCTGTCGATACTCAATATCATAATAAATCTTCTAAGATCCATTCCGTTTTTGATCCTTATGATAATGGTATTTCCCCTCTCGCGTGCGCTGATAGGCACTACCGTAGGAACCACAGCCACAATAGTGCCGCTTGTTGTTGCCGCGTTCCCGTTTGTTGCAAGGCTAGTTGAGAGCAGTCTGCGCGAAGTAGACCCGAATATAATTGAGGCGGCGCAGAGTATGGGTGCAAAGCCCATGCAGATAATCTGCAAGGTGATGATCCCCGAAAGTATCCCCTCTCTTTTGCAGAATATCACAATAGCTCTCACTACAATACTCGGATATTCCGCAATGAGCGGTATCATAGGCGGCGGCGGACTCGGTAAAGTCGCCATTGATTACGGCTAATACCGTTATAAATATCTTGTTATGTATGCTGCGGTAATACTGCTTATAATACTTGTTCAGATATTCCAGAGCGTTGGCACACGCCTGGCTTTAAAGAGCGATAAAAGGCTGAAAAAATAAAATATCGAAGTTTCATCACTTCAATTACGACAAAAGGCAACCAAAACAATAAATTTCGGTTGCCTTTTTACTTTGTGGTAAAAAAAATCGCACGACAAAGAATTACTTCTTTGCCGTGCGATTTTCATTTGTTATTTACAGCCGGTGGCTTTTATCAATACATTCCGCCGCCCTGTGCAGCCATAGCAGCGGCCGCAGCAGCATCAGCCTTCGGATCCGGAATATCGGCTACGAGAGACTCTGTGGTGAGTACCATAGCGGCAACGGACGAAGCGTTCTGAAGAGCGGAACGTGTTACCTTAGCGGGGTCAAGAATACCTGCCTTAAACATATCGACATATTCTTCCTTAGAGAAGTTGAAGCCGTAGTTCTTCTTGCCGGAACTCATGATTTCGTTTACGATAACAGAACCTTCAAGGCCTGCATTCTTAGCAATCTGACGAACAGGTTCTTCAATAGCCTTGACTACGATGTTAACGCCTGTCTTAAGGTCAGCATCGTCTGTGTCAAGGAGCTTCTTAACAGCCGGTATAGCATTGAGAAGAGCAACGCCGCCGCCTGCTACGCAGCCCTCTTCAACAGCTGCCTTTGTAGCTGCCAAAGCGTCCTCGATGCGGAGCTTCTTTTCCTTCATTTCTGTTTCGGTTGCAGCACCGACACGGATAACGGCTACGCCGCCTGCAAGCTTAGCAAGTCTCTCCTGAAGCTTTTCCTTATCGAACTCTGAGGTTGTAACTTCAATCTGAGATTTGATCTGTGCAACTCTGCTCTTAATGGCTTCCTTATCGCCGGCACCGTCAACAATGATGGTGTTCTCCTTAGAAACCTTAACCTGCTTAGCACGGCCGAGCTGATTTATCTGAGTATCTTTAAGCTCAAGACCGAGGTCGGAGGTGATAACCTCGCCGCCTGTAAGAGTAGCTATATCCTGGAGCATTTCCTTTCTTCTGTCGCCGAAGCCGGGAGCCTTTACTGCAACGCAGGTAAATGTGCCTCTGAGCTTATTGACGATA
>OGXR01002809.1_pt1 | contig 10636 bp, 7 predicted proteins | sample 1576331 | NCBI WGS metagenome assembly OGXR01 (sample SAMEA3541473, study PRJEB24748) | human gut metagenome | biome: human gut; feature: human-associated habitat; material: faeces | place: China | collected 2012 | reverse complement strand
CGTAAACGTATTCGGCGTAGAGAAGCTGATCGATGCTATGGAGCATCCGGAGAAAGAAGAGTATGCAAACTTCACGATCCGCGTGTCCGGTTATGCAGTTAAGTTTATCGACTTGACAAGAGAGCAGCAGCTCGATGTAATTGCCAGAACATGTCATGAGTCTCTGTAAGTTGCAGCGAAGCACATTTTCAAAATGACTTGAGAATGCGACGGCATATGCGATGAAATATTCATCTTTGAGAATGTTTTCGGCATGTATGATCTGTATAAACCAAAGAAATATGGGGCAGTCTTTTCTATAAAGGGCTGCTCCTTTTCTGCTACAGAGGTGGACTTAGAAAGGAAAGAAAACGATGGAACAAACAAAAGGTTATGTACATTCATTAGAGAGTTTTGGATCTGCAGATGGTCCCGGTGTGCGATATATTATTTTTTTGAGTGGCTGCGCAATGCGTTGTCAGTTTTGCCATAATCCGGATACGTGGGATATGCAAAAGGGAACTCTATATACTGCCAAAGAATTAATTGATAAGGCTTGGCGCTATCGCAATTATTGGGGCAAAGACGGTGGGATCACCATTAGTGGCGGAGAACCGCTTTTGCAGATCGACTTTCTGACAGAGATATTTACTTTGGCGAAAGAAAAGGGGATTCATACGACGCTTGATACAAGTGGAAATCCGTTTACCAGAGAAGAGCCGTTTTATTCCAAGTGGAAAAAATTGATGGAAGTAACAGATCTTGTTATGCTGGATATTAAGCACATTGATGAGAAGGTACATCAGACACTTACCGGACAAACCGGGGAAAATATCAAAGAGATGGCAAGAGAGATGTCGGATATGGGGCAGCCAATGTGGATACGTCATGTGCTTGTGCCTGGAATCACCACGGATGAGAGATATTTAAATCAGCTTAGAGAGTTTATCGACACACTTAAAACCGTGGACAGGGTTGAGGTGCTGCCGTACCACACACTTGGCGTATTTAAGTGGAAGGAGCTTGGTATACCGTATCAGCTTGATGGGGTGGAGCCTCCGACAAAGGAACAGATAGAATGTGCAAAAAGAATTTTAAATTGTCAGAATTAGTTTTTAAATATCATTGCTAATAACTCACTAAGTTGATAAAATATAATAAGTAACTATTGAGAACTACTGAGAATAAAAGGCTGATGTGACATGCTTGCATGTAAGCAGCAGATTTTCTTGTTGTGAATAGCTGTACCGGGAGAAAGATAAGGCAGAACGAGGAGAGTATAATGAGCAGTATAGTAATAGGAACCCTGTATGGGCAGATGAGCTTTATGTGTCTGCTGATACTGGGAGTCATATGTTTCAGATTTTTGAAAGCTGATGATAAAACATACAGCAACCATCAATTTCTGGCAGTAGGTATGCTTACAGCGGCAGCAGTTGTGGTGGATTATATTATAGCTATCATAGTATATGACCTGTGGGCGCCGGAAAAACTGGTACTGGACACATTTACGGTCATTTACTTTATATTGATAGCGCTGCTGTCATATCATTGGTTTTTGTATTGTGAGGCAGAGCAGCAATCTGTATTTATCCGGCTTAAATCCGGAAGAATCGTGCGCATAGCAGCGCAGGCAGCCATATGTATCATGATGATTACTGTCATGTATCTGAAGTGGACAAGCTTCAGGAATGAGATGATTACGGAGGCTGTTATAGCATTTATTCCTGCCATATATAGCTGTATCAGGGCATTTTACAAGTCATTTCTGCCGGAAAATTATGTGAACCGCGATAAATACAGGCGCATGGCTTCGTTTGCAGTGCTGCCTGTTATTATGTTATTTATCCAGTATTTTACACCGATGCTGCCTTCGTTTGTATGTGGGGTGACACTTGGCTATATGCTTGTGTACAGTAACAGCCAGAAATCACTCATTTCCACAGATTTACTGACCGGTATCAACAACAGGAGTGCTTTTGATAAATATATCAGTGCAAAGGTAAGGGTAGGGTCAGGCCATAGCCAGCTGTATCTTTATGTGATAGATGTTGATGATTTAAAATCAATAAATAAGGAATACGGTCCACTCGAGGGAGACAAGGTGCTTGTGGCGACAGCTTTTGCGTTGAAGGCGCTTGCGGCAGAGTATGATTTTTATATAGCCAGATTTGATGCAGATGAGTTTGTAGTCGTCTTTGATACGACAAGCGGGAATATGATGCAGCTCATTCGCAAAAGGATAGAAGAGCGGGTCCCTGAGACTGCGCAAAATATGCAGCTTGAGGCACCGGTGACTGTCACAATCGGAGTGGCAAAATACACAGGTCAGAGTATGCCGGCATGGATAGCTGAGGCACATATGGCGCTTGAGAACGCACGTACCTTAAAAGAGGGAAAAGGAAGGTCGGAAAATGAACTTCAAAAAGAATTGTTTGACGCGACAGACATGCTGTTATCGGAAGCAGAGGTACGTCATGAGAGCTCTGATGAGCTTGACCTGGATGGCCTTGATGAGAAGCTTTTTCCGGTGTTATCAGAGGCATCGCAAAGAATATATATGTTTGTCACAAATATGGACACCAATGTGACCAGATGGTCCAAAAATGCATTTGGTTTTATGGGGATTGACAGCGAATATGACTTAAACACAGAGGACAGATGGAAAAGTAAAATACATCCGGATGATTTGATGATGTACCAGAAGGAAGTGGATGCGGTACATTCGGGGAAAAAGGATGCATTTAATCTCACCTACCGTGTAAGGGATGAGGACGGAGTGTTTGTGAGCTGTACAGGTCATGGCCGCATAATAAAGGGTGTGGATGGAAGTCCTGATATTTTTGCAGGCTCAATACTGAATCATGGCATATCGGATTCGGTTGATTCTGTTACCAACCTCTGGAATATGAAGATGCTTGGAAGCTGCCTGAATGACTATATTTTCAGATATGAGTCGGCAGCAGTGCTTATCATCGGAATAACAAAGTATGGACACATCAATGATACCTACGGATATGAGCTGGGCAATGAGGTATTGAAGAATTATGGCGATGAGCTTTTAAAGGTAGTGAGCGGAGACCTTTACGTATTCAGAATGGATGGAACAAAGTTTGCATTCATTAAGCCATACGCAGAGCATGATGAGATCAGTGAGCTGTATCTTAAGGTGAAAAAAGTAGCTGAGGCCGGGGTGAAGCTTGGCGATGGAATGGTTCAGCTTAGGCTTGCTGGTGGAGCAGTGACAGCAAAAAACTACTCCGGCACACCGTACAATCTGCTAAACAGCGCCACATATGCGCTCAGCATATCGAAGCATGAAAAGCACGGAGATCTGGTGTTTTTTGACAGTACCATAATTCATGACAATATGAAAAATATGGAGCAGATTGCGGAAATCCATAAGAGCGTCATGGACGGCTGTAAGGGATTTTTCCTATGCTATCAGCCAATAGTCAGCGCCACGGACGGAAGGATAGTCGGAGCTGAGGCTCTTATCAGGTGGAAAAATGATAAGTACGGATTTGTGCCACCGGATTCATTTATTCCATGGCTTGAGGAGGATCCTTGTATTTACATACTCGGAAACTGGATTATTGAGACAGCGCTTGTGGCGGCAAAGAGATTCAAGAAGGTCATACCTGATTTCTTCATAAATGTAAATATAGCGGCCACACAGCTTGAAAATACGGCATTCCGCACGGATGTGCTAAATATGGTTGAGAGACTTGATTTTCCAAAAGAGGATCTTTGGATAGAGCTTACAGAAAGATGTAAGGATTTAGACCACGATTTCCTAAAGAGGGAGATATCCTTTTTCAAGGAGCATGGCATACAGATAGCGTTAGATGATTACGGAACAGGCTCGGCATCACTGAGTCTGGCGCTGGAGCTTCCGGTGGGCGAGATAAAGATAGATCGCTCATTTACGAAGGACGTCATGGAGGATGAATTAAAGCAGGCGATTGTCGAGTCCATTCTTGTTTTCACAGGACGTATCAGGATGCGTTCGTGTATAGAGGGTATTGAGACTCATGAGATGGCGGAGTATCTAAAGCAGTTTGGACCTATGTATTATCAGGGTTATGCATACTCCAAGCCTGTCGAGGAGGAGGCATTTATGTCTCTCATAAAGGAACAGTCGGGCAAATAAACGGATATGCTTGCGTATCGCAACTGTAAATGTGCTGAACAGTTAAAATTTACAATAACAATTTGCGGGAGTTACAACATGGGAAAACCAGATATCATTTACGAAGACAACGACATAATCATCTGCTACAAGCCGGCGGGAATTGCTACACAGACCAGGCGTATAGGGCAGCAGGATATGGAGAGCTTCATAAGAAATTACAGGGCGGCTAAAAATGAGCCGCCCTATGTCGGTATAGTGCACAGACTCGACCAGCCGGTAGAGGGCGTGATGGTATTTGCCAAGAATCAGAAAGCCGCGGCATCCTTGAGCAGGCAGATAAAGGAGCATACAACCGAGAAATATTATCGTGCGGCAAGCAGAGGTCAGGGAGTGTCAGGAGCAGATAAGGAAGAAGCTAATAAAGAAGATAATCATGATCTGGCATGGCATACTCTCACAGATTATATCTCCTTCGACAAGCTTACCAATACATCTAAAATCACAAGCGAAAAAGACAAGCTGGCAAAAAAAGCAGTGCTTCAGTACAGGATAATATCAAATGAATGCAATAAAACAGAATTTGACATAAAGCTTCTCACCGGAAGGCACCATCAGATACGTTTGCAGCTTGCAAATATTGGCTATCCACTGATAGGAGATACCAAGTATGGGAAGCCTGCCTCAAATAACTCAGGAACGGGAAGCAAATCCGGACGCACCGGTGGCGGTGTGAGGGAGCAGCTTGCACTTTGCTCCTACAAGCTTGTTTTTGACCATCCTGCGACAGGGGAGAGGATGACATTTGAATTACCATAGTGCTGTTGGGAATAAGATGAATTAAAGTGTATGGTCTTTTTTATATGAAGAAAAATACAGTTGACAATATTATTTATATTATCTATTATAAGTTCATAGGTTAGTTACTTGAGTGGTTAACCATGCAACCATACCGCAAATATGAGCGAAATTAGCTGTGTAGCAGCGATGCTAAACAGAGTGCAGATAAAGTACAAATATCGTGCGGTTTTGCGAATGTGTGTGGTGGTTCTGGATAGTTACGATAATAAAAAGTACAACAAGTAGGTAATTGCGGAACAAGTGCGCACTCCTGATTAAAAAGCGGTAAGAATTCTGCAACGTAGGATTCTTAAAGATGAAAAGTAGGTGCTTCTAAATTTAGACATGACTAAAAGATTTCCCAGATAAACTGCGAAGAAAAGATTATATGCATATTAATAATCAGGCAATCAAGGGCTTCAAACTCCGAATGTATTTGTACTGATGAATCTTATCAGCGACAATTACAGTAACAAGCTGGGTGATTCCGGCAAGAAGTAAATCAGCATGAAGCGTTTTCTCATTCTGGGTCTTACGATTCGCAATGTTGCAACTATCTTTGAAATGGTTGATTGAATTTTCAACATTTACACGGATCTTGTAAGTATTTTCCCATTCTTTCGAGCTACGTTCTATGCCAGGATAGGCACGGAGAGGAATAAAAGCATTACGAAATCCAATGTCTTCGAAGATCGTAAATCCAACAAGAAGTCCTGTTTAAAACGTGTAAATTTGGAACCATCTGGAACAGCATCAAAGTCGCAGAAATCACGAAGTTCCTGAGAGTACTCTAGGAACGCAATCAGGAGCGTATCTGTCGGGATTGAAAAAAATACGCTGGAGTAGAAGTGCCTTGAGCATCGGATAAAGCTGGTGCTTTCGAGGTATTCCGGTTGAAGCGTGGAAATGAGTAACAAAAGAAACAGGAACAATTTCATCAAGGTTAATGGCTTCATCAAGAAGTGAAAGAAACTGGTATTTGTCGTTGTCGAATTTATTTTGCCAAAGGAGCCTATACCGAATTATCTTTATCTGCTGCTAATCCAATAAAGCTTTATGAATCAACAGGGAAAGCTATTGGTTATATTGTTAATTATTATTACAACAGCACCCCTTATGGATATGTCATATTTGATACTACCGGCTCCTCACTTATCTCAGAATATTCTTTTGGCCCAAATGCTAAAAGTCCATATGATATTATTGCATCTTCGACCCAAAGCACATATTCATTAAACAATGCACCACTTATTAAAACTGCACCGTTTACCTATGGACTTGTGGATGAATCCAATGGAACTTTAACAAACAATTACGGAGAAACTGAATCTATAAATCCAAGCACATATTCTATAAATTCAGATGGAAAAGATCCATCAAGTTGGTCTGATGTATTTTTGTAAATTCAAACAATTTATGAAAATTACAATCTTGTTACTACCAATCATTTAGACGAATTCTTGGCTTTTAGTGAAGATTATATTGAAGATCAGACAGCACATTACGCTTGTGCTATCAGCGCATTATATGCTTGTGCTGCATATTACGGTGCACTAAACTTTGCTGATGTATCTGGAGATTATTTAGGATTATGGGAAGCTACTGGAACTTCTGTAAGCAGTACATCAAATGGAATTACATATGGAATTACAGATGTCTATAATGTTGGTCCTGGCTTTGTATCCTTCTGTGCAGATAAAGGAGTAACAGTTTCTCAAAACACGGTAGACAATCCTAATTACCGTTTTTTTACTAATTGTATAGATGGTGGTAATATGGCAGTTGTTCATTGCGGAATAATTAATGAAGATGATAACATACGTTCCGGTCATTCCATGGCTGTTCAGGGATATGCCACTATACAAAGCAAAAGCTCTGGAAATCAACTCCATACTTTAATGGTATTTGATGGTTGGAATGAATATGTACGATATTTAAATTTAGATTTTGGAAACTGGACTGATTTGCGAGGTACAACTTTTAATGGATAAAAAAAAGCGACTACTTATTCTAATATTTGTATTAATATTAAGCGGAATTGTTGTGATATTCATACATAAAAATGGTTCCATGAAAGGAGATTCTATTATGGAAGAAAATGCTATTTCCGGAGATGATAATACTCATTGGTTCCATTCAAACGGTATCATCACATCCATAGATAACTCTCAAAAAAAAATCTGTGTTGATATCAGTCAAAAAAATAATTTTTTTGATGGTACCAATATTACATTAAATTGCAACAAATCATCTCTCGACATTACATATTTAGAGGCTGGTCAAGAAATTACTTTCTATTTCTTTGAGAATAATGTACTTGACACTGAAGTTGCAATAGAGAAACTAAATATCGTTACACCATAACCTTTAGGGATTAGATAGTGTTCATCTAATCCCTTTTATTATGCTATGACATAATATTGGCACATCTCTGTGATTGAAGTGTAAATTTACACATGCTACAATAAGTATTGCTTATAGTTTTCTTTATTTTCAGCACCTATAAATGGTGCTTTTTTGTACCCGTAATTCATTCAATCACTGACAACTGGTTCTAAGTATTTTATACGTACAGCATACTTAACCATATACCAAACGTAAACTGTACATACAGCCATACGTATAACGTTTTCTATTTGTATAGAAAAGAGGCGGAGCATGTGAATGAAATTCTGAATCAGGAGAAATCAATCTATATTCAGATAAGCGAAATGATAGAAAACGACATACTGCGGGATGTGCTTTTGGAGGATGAGCGCGTGCCGAGCACAAACGAGCTTGCAAAGCTGTATGCGATAAATCCGTCTACAGCGGCAAAGGGCATAAATATACTTGTGGATGCAGGAATTTTGTATAAGAAAAGAGGAATTGGAATGTTTGTGAGTGACGGAGCAAAGGAAGTAATAAGGACAAAGCGGAAAGCCCGTTTTTGTTGAAGCTGAACAATATGACGTAGCTAAAAAACAAAAACTAGAAAATTTTCGTCTACATGACGAAAAACAGTAAAATTTTTAATGTTTATCGAAAAATATTCTATAGTGATTCCCGAAATATTTTTGTATACTAGCCTTACCAACAAAACAAAGGGGGACAAAAATATATGAAGAAAAAATTTGTTGCAATCATGATGGTAGCTGCTATGGTAGCGTCAATGGCCGCTTGTGGATCAGATGGGGGTTCTTCTGATACACAGAAAGGGGGAGGCAGCACATCGACATCAGATGTTGCAAACAAGGACAAGCCACTCGTGTGGTTCAACCGTCAGCCATCAAACAGCTCAACAGGAGAGCTTGACACAACAGCACTCAACTACAACAAGGATACCTATTATGTAGGTTTCGATGCTAATCAGGGAGCTGAACTTCAGGGAGAAATGGTAAAAGAGTATATCGAGAAGAACATCGATAAGATTGACAGAAATGGGGATGGCGTTATCGGATATGTACTTGCAATCGGTGATATCGGACACAACGATTCAATTGCAAGAACAAGAGGTGTTCGTAAAGCTCTTGGAACAGGCGTAGACAAGGGCGGCGAGATTGACAGTGCACCGGCAGGAACAAACTCAGACGGAAAAGCAGCTGAGGTTCAGGACGGCAAGATTACTGTAAACGGCAAAGACTATGTAGTAAGAGAGCTTGCTTCACAGGAGATGAAGAACTCAGCAGGAGCTACATGGGATGCAGCTACAGCAGGAAATGCAATCGGAACATGGTCATCATCATTTGGCGAGTCAATCGACGTAGTTGTTTCTAACAACGATGGAATGGGAATGTCAATGTTCAATGCATGGTCAAAGGACAACAAGGTTCCTACATTCGGATACGATGCCAACAGCGATGCAGTAGCAGCTATCGCAGAGGGCTATGGCGGAACAATCAGCCAGCATGCTGACGTTCAGGCTTACCTCACACTTCGTGTACTTAGAAACGCACTCGATGGTGTAGATATTGATACAGGTATCGGCAAAGAGGATGATGCAGGAAACGTATTAAGCGATGATGTATATGTTTACAAGGATGATGAGAGATCTTACTACGCATTAAACGTAGCAGTTACAGCAGATAACTACAAGGATTTCACAGATTCAACAGTTGTATGGGCACCTGTTTCAACACAGCTTGATTCAGCAAAGCACCCTACAAAGAAGGTATGGCTGAATATCTACAATGCTTCAGATAACTTCTTAAGCTCTACATATCAGCCACTCTTACAGAAGTATGATGATCTCTTAAATCTTGATGTTGAGTACATCGGTGGTGATGGACAGACAGAGTCTAATATCACAAACAGACTTGGAAATCCAAGCCAGTACGATGCATTCGCAATCAACATGGTTAAGACAGATAATGCAGCTTCTTATACAGCTCTTTTGAACCAGTAAAAGTATTTAAAGCACTTAGTTGGGGAGGGAAAAATCTCTCCCCAAAATAAAGTGTATACAGAAGACAGCAAATATAGAGTTAGGAGCAGGAAGTATGGGCGATAAGAATAATGAAAACATCTTATCGATTCGTGGCATGAGCAAGTCATTTGGACGAAACAGGGTTCTTGACCACATCAATCTTGATGTGAAAAAAGGTACTGTAATGGGTCTCATGGGGGAGAACGGAGCCGGTAAGTCGACAATGATGAAATGTCTTTTTGGTACATACCAGAAGGACGAGGGAACTATATATCTGGACGGAAAAGAGGTAAGCTTTTCAGGTCCGAAGGATGCACTGGAAAATGGTATAGCAATGGTGCATCAGGAGTTGAACCAGTGTCTTGAGAGAAATGTTGTAGACAATCTGTTTCTCGGAAGATATCCGGTCAATTCATTTGGTATGATTGATGAAGGACGCATGAAAAAAGAAGCGTCTGAATTATTCAGAAAGCTGGGAATGACAGTTAATCTCGAGCAGCCGATGAAGAATATGTCAGTATCACAGCGACAGATGTGTGAGATTGCAAAGGCAATTTCTTACCATTCAAAGGTGATCGTATTGGATGAGCCAACATCCTCACTGACTGCACCGGAAGTAGAGAAGCTCTTCAAGATGATGCGTCAGTTGAAAGCACAGGGAATTTCGCTGATTTATATATCACATAAGATGGATGAGATATTCAATATATGTGATGAGATATCTGTGCTCAGAGATGGTAGTCTGGTTATGACAAAAGAGTGCAAAGATACAGATATGAATGAACTGATATCGGCAATGGTTGGGCGCTCGCTGGATAACAGATTTCCACCTGTTGACAATGAGCCCGGAGAGAAGATTCTCTCTGTACAGAATCTTTCGTCAAAATATGCACCAAAGATTCAAAATGTATCCTTTGATATCAGAAAAGGAGAAATATTTGGATTTTACGGTCTGGTTGGTGCCGGACGTACGGAACTTTTAGAAACAATCTTCGGAATCCGCACAAGAGCAGAAGGAAATGTAATATACGATGGAAAGATCATGAACTTTTCATCGCCGAGAGATGCTATGGATCACGGATTTGCTCTGATTACAGAGGAAAGAAAAGCCAATGGTCTGTTCTTAAAAGGCGATATTACATTTAATACGACCATCGCTAACATGAACCATTATAAGAATGGTGCAGTGCTGTCACATGACAGAATGGTACGTGCAACTGCGGAAGAGATTAAAATCATGCATACAAAGTGTATGGGCCCGGATGATATGATCACAAGTC
>OGXR01002801.1_pt1 | contig 10673 bp, 8 predicted proteins | sample 1576331 | NCBI WGS metagenome assembly OGXR01 (sample SAMEA3541473, study PRJEB24748) | human gut metagenome | biome: human gut; feature: human-associated habitat; material: faeces | place: China | collected 2012 | reverse complement strand
CGAGCCGTTCAACCAGCCCATCGCCTACGCGCAGAAGGTCGGTGAGTTGACGAACATGCTGGGCGCGGGCCACATTCTGGTGCAGCGCTACGGCGATATTCTGGACGGCAAGCGCACTTGGGCCAACGAGCTGGCCCGCACGAACGTCCGCCCGACGCTGAAGGACGCCGTGGCCGGTGACATCACCGCCGCCATGCCCTACCGCGCCATGGTCAACATCATCGAGTTCATCAAGATGATGGACGAGGTCGTGCCCGGCTTTGCCAGCCCCGAAACGCTGCTGTACAGCCCTGAGCTGAAGTTCTACTCCAACAAGGTCAAGATGGACACCGATCTGGAGACGAACATCGCCGGTCTGCACTGCCTGGGCGATTCCTCCGGCTGGACCCGTGGCCTGATGATGGCCTCCGTCATGGGCGTCCTGATGGGCCGCAAGCTGATGGAGAAGCACGAGTTCTGATTTTTCGGGGACGCGGGTGTTCTTTTCTTAGAAGAAAAGAACCAAAAGAATTTTAAACAAACGCATGGGGAGAGCGCCGGAGACGGTGCTCTCCCCTTTTTGCAGGCGGCGAGTGGCGGCGGCATGAGGGCATGCCGCCCTACGCACTCACTTTATGTCATTCGTAGGGCGGGATGCCCCCATCCCGCCGCGGGCAGGCATTCACTTTACTGCCAGCCTGCAGGGGGCGGCGTCCCCGACGCCCCGCACCCACTTCCCGCAAAAAAATTGCAAAAATCTCCAAAACACCCGCTCCGTGTGACAACTTTGCAACATCCGGGGTGTAGGATAGGGGCAAACCAGGCACAGAAAGGAGCTTTGAGGATGAAAAAAGTAGCTTTATTATTGGCGGCAGCCATGCTGGCGCTGGCCGGATGCGCGTCTGCGGGCGATACCGCGGCGGCTTCGGAGGCCGCACCGGCGGAGAGTACGGCGGAGAGCGCCGCGGCGGAGGACAGCACAGAAGCGGCGCTGCCGGGTGAGCCGCACCCCCTCTCGGCCTATAGCGCCTGCGCAGTCAGCGGCAACTGCGTCTACGCGGCGGTCACCCATTTTTCAAGCAGCGAGGACAGTCTCGGCAGCTTTGATCACAGCACCGTCTACAAAACCGACCTTACCACCGGGCAGACCTATGAGATGTACCGCACGGACTCCCAGCTTGCGTCCGCGCCGCTGATCATAGACGACACGCTGTATTTCATCTGCTACGACGGCGGTATGCTGGCCCTGCCGACGACGGGCGGTGAGGCGCGCGTGCTGCCGTTCTCCTACGACGACTGGATGCCTGTTTTTTACGCAGGTCACTACCTCTACTGCCGGAGCGTCAGCGCCGCGCCGTTCTGCCGTACCGACGGTATGCGGTTTAACTTGGAAAACGGGGAGACCGCGCCGTGGAATATCCCGGTGGAGACAATGTACATTCCCGATGTCGTCGGGGACGCGCTGCTGCTCTGCCGCGTTGTCTCGGATTATCCGGTGCCCTACCCGGACGACGACGAGATGTCCCAGGCGCTTTTGCAGAACACCACGCTGGAATACACCCTGGCCGACCCCGCGACGGGCGCGGTGCGGCAGACCTGCTTTACCCTCCCCTATGACATACCGCAGCCGGGGAGCCTTACAATCTACACCTACCTTGGCAAGTGCGGCAGTGACTTCTATTTCCGCGCAGACCAGTGCGACGATGAGTACGCTTTTGTTTCCCAGTCCGTGCTGCGCATCGGCACGGACGGCACCCGGACCGACCTTGGCATTACCAAAACGCCGGATTACCTGGATTACTCTGCGGTTTTGCAGGGCGATGAGGTGCGCTGGCTTCTGACCCGCGGCACCGACGGCATCTATCTGATTTACGACACGCAAGGCCATGAGATTGGCCGCAACGAGCGGCCCGCCGGGCTGGAGGCCTTCTTCCCGCTTTGTATGCTGGACGACGGACGCCTGCTGATGGTCGTCGGCTACGACTGGGAGCACGACAGCGCGGCCCGCTACGCCGTGATGGACGCGGACGAATTTCTGAACGGCGGGTCGGCATACCGCGAGATGACGTTTGCGGAGTGAACGGGCCCGCCCTACAGGGAACGGCATGGTGGGCCGTGCCCGCTGCCGCAGAGTTTTTCAATCACCGGAAAGGACGTGTACCCATGAAAACGAAAAAGCGCATTCCCCTCATCATCACAGCGGCGCTGGCGCTGTCTGCCTGTGCGTCGGCGGCGAATTCCGCAACCACAGCCGCGGCGGCGGAGACTGCCGCCGCCACACCGGAACCGACGGCGGCACCTGAACCGCTGGGGGAGCTGCACGCCCTTGCCGAAACTGGGCAGAACAGATTCGGCAATGTGATTTGTCAGACCCGTCCCGCCCTTGACGATGAGGGCAACTTTACTGGAACCGTCATTTACAAAACAGACCCTGACGCCAGACAGACAACCGCGCTCTACCAATACAACGATAACACGTATAGTCCGTTATACCAATTTCTGGTAAACGACACGCTGTACGTCGTCATGTACCGCGATGACAGCGACACCAAGCTGCTTGCCGTGCCGTTGGATGGCGGCGAGGTTTGGGAAATTCCGCTTGGCCCCAACACATGGGGTACCAAGCTGTACGATGACCGCTATGTCTACTGTATGTCTTACAGCCAAGCGCCGACCTCTCCCACCTGTGGGATGCGCCTTGACCTGAAAACCGGGGCAAGCGAGAAATGGGACATTCCCATCGAAACCTACGATGTACTCGGCGTGGCCGACGGCGGCATTGTCACAAGCCGCATCGTTTCGGACTATCCTATCCCACTCCCGTCCGATTCCGAAATGCTCAGTGCCATCCTGCAAAATTCTACACTTGAGTTCGACCTGACGGACCCTGCCACGGGGCGGCCTATCCAAAAGATTTTTGAGTATCCCTGCGACGGCACACCCGAGGGGGACGGCTATATCACCTACACCTACGCGGGCAAAAACGGAAGCGATTTCTATTTTATCGCCGACCACATGACACCGTCTTACTGGACCGGCTCCTCCGTCCTTTGCATCCACAGTGACGGCACGCAGGAAGATTTGGGCATTATGACGGCGCAAAAGTTTATTCGCTCGATGCACCAAAACGAAGCGCTGCGGTGGTTTATGGTTCCGAACGACGACACTCCCCGCACTTACACGTTCTACGACTTACAGGGCAATGAAATCGGACACAACGCCGCCCCCGCGGGCGTTGACGTGGCCCTTATTATGGAATATCTTTTGGACGACGGCCGCGTTGTGCTGACCCTCGGGGGCGACCCCGCGCATAATTATGCTGCCAATTACGCCACCATCCCCGCCGACGCCTTTTTGAGCGGCAGTACCGAGTATACCGAGATGGAGTTTGTGGGGTGAGTGTCATTGCCCGGGCGGTTTTTACCGGCCGGAAGCGGGCACGGGTCGTCGGGGACGCCGACCCCTACGGGTGCCCCGCAAGGTGGATGTCTGCCTGGCGGCGGGGTGAGGGCACCCCGCCCTACAGGGAACGGCATGGTAACCGTAGGGGCCGATGCCCGCATCGGCCCGCATCGTTTTCGCCGCCGCAAGGCGCACAGGCTGTAGGGCGGCATGCCCTCATGCCGCCGTGGCCGTTTGCGTCAGAGTAAAACAGAAAATCTCCCGGCAGTGTGCTTTCAACACTGCCGGGAGATTTTGTTTAAAACTTTAGGACATGAACCGATCCTTCAGGTTCTTGAAGAAGCTCTTGCGCTTCTCGTAGTTCTCGTCCTTCAGGCTGTCCTCAAAGGCCTTCAGGGCTTCGCGCTGGGTGCGGTTCAGCTTCTTGGGGATCTCCACGTCCACAATGACGTACTGGTCACCGCGTCCGCGCCCGTTCAGGTACTGGATGCCCTGGCCGCGCAGGCGGAACTTCGTGCCGCTCTGGGTGCCCTCGGGGATCTTCTGGGCGACCTTGCCGTCCACGGTGGGCACCTCGATCTCGGCGCCCAGCACAGCCTGGGAGTAGGTAATGGGCACGCGGACGTACACATCGTAGCCGTCGCGCTCAAACACGGCGTCGGGCTTGACCGTCACATGGACGATCACGTCGCCCGCGGGGCCGCCGTTCGTACCGGCGTCGCCCTGGCCGCGCAGCGCAATATTCTGGTCGTCGTCGATACCCGCGGGGATCTTGACCTCCAGCGTCTTGCGGGCACTGGTCTTGCCGGTGCCGCGGCAGGTCTTGCAGGGGTTCTTGATGATGGTGCCGCGTCCGCCGCAGTGCGGGCAGGGCTGCTGGCTCTGCATCACACCAAACGGCGTGCGCTGCTGGGTCACGACATAGCCGCGGCCACCGCACTCGGTACAGGTCTCGGGGCTGGAGCCGGGCGCACAGCCGTTGCCGCCGCAGTCTGGGCAGGTCTGCTGACGGTTCAGCGTGACCTTTTTGGCGCAGCCGTGGGCGGCCTCCTCAAAGGTCAGGATCACATTGGCCTGAATGTCATGGCCCTTGCGCGGCGCGTTGGGGTTGGAGCGGGTCGAGCCGCCGAAGCCGCCAAAGCCGCCGCCGAAAATATCGCCGAAGATGTCGCCCAGATCGACGCCGCCGGTGCCGCCGAAGCCGCCAAAGCCGCCACCGTAGCCGCCGCCGGGCTGGCCGGCCCCATAGTTGGGATCGACCCCAGCGAATCCGAACTGGTCATAGCGCTTGCGCTTGTTCGGGTCGGAAAGAACATCGTTGGCCTCATTGACCTCCTTGAACTTTTCCTCGGCGTCCTTGTCGCCGGGGTTCAGGTCGGGGTGGTACTTTTTGGCCAGCTTGCGGTAGGCGCTTTTGATCTCGGCATCGGTGGCGTTTTTGCCGATCCCCAGCACCTCGTAGTAATCACGTTTTTCTGCCATAGAATCTATCCCCTCTATTTATGGGTTGTGAAAAGGCTTCCCCTTGCGGGGAAGCTGTCCGCGGAGCGGACTGATGAGGTGAGACCTGCCGGATATTGCCCGCAAACAGGCAATCCCGGCAGCTTGGCCCTCATCCGGCCTTGCTTCGCACGGCCATCTCCCCCGCGGGGGAAAGGCTTTATTTTAACTTTCTCTATAACCCCCAAGGGCCGCCGCCGGGTTTGCCCAGCGGCGGCCTTATTATGGGTTTGTTACAGCTTAGACCTCGTGGAAGTCGGCGTCAACGGCGCCGTCGTCCTTCGGCTGCGCACCGGCATCGGGGCCGGGCTGTGCACCGGGCTGCTGGCCCTGTGCCTGGGCGGCCTGCTGGTAGACCTTCTCGCTGATGGCGTAGAATGCCTTCTGCAGGTCATCCTGCTTTGCCTTGATGTCATCAACGCTGCCGGACTTCAGGGCTTCCTTCAGGGCAGACAGCTTGGTCTCGACCTCGCTCTTTTCCTCGGCGGAAACCTTGTCGCCGAACTCGCCCAGTGCCTTCTCGGTCTGGAACACCATCTGGTCGGCGTTGTTGCGCACATCGACTTCCTCGCGGCGCTTCTTATCCTCGGCGGCATACTGCTCGGCGTCCTTGACAGCCTTGTCGATGTCGTCCTTGCTCATGTTGGTGGAAGCAGTGATCGTGATGCTCTGCTCCTTGCCGGTGCCCAGGTCCTTCGCGCTGACGTGAACGATACCGTTGGCATCAATATCGAAGGTGACCTCGATCTGCGGCACGCCGCGGGGAGCCGGAGCGATGCCGTCCAGATGGAAGGTTCCGAGGCTCTTGTTGTCGCGGGCAAACTCACGCTCGCCCTGCAGGACGTTGACCTCAACGCTGGGCTGGTTATCAGCCGCAGTGGAGAAAATCTGGCTCTTCTTAGTGGGGATGGTGGTGTTGCGGTCAATGATCTTGGTGCAGACGCCGCCCAGAGTCTCAATGCCCAGGCTCAGCGGGGTAACGTCGAGCAGCAGCAGACCCTTGACGTCGCCCTGCAGAACGCCGCCCTGGATGGCAGCGCCGACAGCAACGCACTCATCGGGGTTGATGCCCTTGAACGGCTCGCAGCCCAGCTCCTTCTTGACAGCGTCGTAGACGGCAGGGATACGGGTGGAGCCGCCGACCATCAGGACCTTGGCCAGGTCGGAAGCCTTCAGGCCGGCATCGGCCAGAGCCTTGCGGACGGGGGTCATGGTGCGCTCGACCAGATCAGCGGTCAGCTCATTGAACTTAGCGCGGGTCAGCGTCATGTCCAGATGCTTGGGGCCGTTGGCGTCCGCGGTGATGAAGGGCAGGTTGATGTTGGTCGTGGTCGCGCTGGACAGCTCGATCTTGGCCTTCTCGGCAGCCTCCTTCAGGCGCTGGGCAGCCATCTTGTCCTTGCGCAGGTCGATGTTGTTCTCGCGCTGGAAGTCCTCGGCCATCCAGTCGATGATGCGCTCATCGAAGTCATCGCCGCCCAGGTGGGTATCACCGTTGGTAGCCAGAACTTCGGTAACGCCGTCGCCCATCTCGATGATGGAGACATCGAACGTACCGCCGCCGAGGTCGTAGACCATGATCTTCTGGTCGGCTTCCTTATCGATGCCGTAAGCCAGAGAAGCAGCCGTAGGCTCGTTGATGATACGCTTGACGTTCAGACCGGCGATGGTACCGGCGTTCTTGGTGGCCTGACGCTGGCTGTCGTTGAAGTAGGCGGGGACGGTGATGACGGCCTCGGTGACAGGCTCGCCCAGATAAGCCTCGGCGTCAGCCTTCAGCTTGGAGAGGATCATAGCGCTGATCTCCTCGGGGGTGTAGTCTTTGCCGCCGGCATGGACCTTTTCAGCCGTGCCCATCTTACGCTTGATGGAAGAAATCGTGTTCTCGGGGTTGGTGATGGCCTGGCGCTTTGCGACCTGGCCGACCAGACGCTCGCCGGTCTTGGTGAAGCCGACGACAGACGGGGTGGTGCGGGCGCCTTCGGCGTTCGCGATGACGACGGGCTCGCCGCCTTCCATAACGGCGACGCAGCTGTTGGTAGTACCTAAGTCAATACCGATGATCTTGCTCATAAATAAAACTCCCTTCAAATTTGCTTTGAATGCAGTGAATGTCAATTTATATGGAAACGAATCGTTTGATTCGGTTCGACGTTATTCTGCGACGACGACCATCGCGTGGCGGATGATCTTGTCACCGATCTTATAGCCCTTCTGGAAAACCTGCACGACGCTGCCGCTCTCCTGCCCTTCGGCGGCGGGGACCTGCTGGACGGCGTTCATAAAGTTGGGGTCAAACGGCTGGTTCAACGCCTCGATCTCGGTGATGTGCAGCGTTTCCAGAGCCTTGGCGGCCTTGTCCAGCGTCATCGTGACGCCCTTCTTGTAGTTCTCGTCCGCGCAGGCGGCGTTGGCGGCCATGTCCAGCGTGTCCAGGATGCCCAGGATCTGGGTCACGGCGTGGGACACACCGTCGTTGAACTTCTGGTCAGCCTCGCGCTGGGAGCGTTTGCGGTAGTTGTCATACTCGGCAGCGGTGCGGAGCAGCTGGTTCTTGAGGTCGGCGTTTTTCTTTTCCTCCGCCTCCAGCTTGGCCTGCAGGGCCGCGGTCTCGTGGTGGTGATGCTTGCAGTCGTGCTTGCCCTCGTGCTTTTCCTCGGCCTGGGGGGCCTCTTTTTCAGGGGCCTCCTGTGCGGGGGTCTCGGGCTTTTCAGCAGCCGTTTCCGTCTCCGGGGCGGTCTGTTTCTTTTCTTCTTGGCTCATTGCGGGTCTCTCCTTCTTCGTTTATTGGCCCTGCCCGGCCATGCTCTGCCCCATTCTGGCGGCAAAGTAGTCCAGGATCGGCAGCAGCCGCTCGTACTCCATGCGGGTGGAGCCGATCAGTGCGACGGAGCCTGTCAGCCCGCCGCCGGCTAAGTACCGCTTGCTGACGATGCAGGCACCCGGCATCGCAGGGTCAAGGTCGCAGCCCAGCGTTGCGGTGATCTTGTTGCCTTCGGGGCGGATGAGCTCCGTCGCGGCCTCATTGTCGGAGAAGATCTCCAACAGCGTGCCGAGGTTCTGGCGGACGTCCTGCATCTTTGCCAGATACTGCGCGCCCTCCAGACAGGCCTGCGGGCCGGTGGTGACGAGCGCCTGCGCCGCCATGATGACGGGGGCCAGCCGCTGCCCTGCGGCCAGCACCATGCTGGCCATGAGCATCGGGCTTAAATCCTGCGGGGCGACGAAAGTCAGCCCGCGGTTGAGCAGCTGTGCCAGGTTGGCGGCATCGTCCCGGGTCAGACCGGTGTCAACGCGGGCCACGCGGGTCCGCACGCCGCCTGCGCTGGTCACGGCCAGCACTGCGGCGCTGTAGCGGCCCACCTGCACGACCTCAAAATGGGCAATGCAGAGATCCGGCGCCTGCGGTGTGGTAGCGGCAGCCGCGCAGCCTGTCATATCGGCCAGGCAGCGGGTCGCGGCGGGCACGAGCTTTTCCGGCTCGGCATCCATGGCGGCGAACAAATCGTCAATGCGGCAGCGGTCCTTCTCCGGCAGGGTGCCGGACTTTGGCGCGTCGATCAGATGATCGAGGTAGTAGCGGTAGCCCTGGGCGCTGGGCACGCGGCCCGCGCTGGTGTGGGGCTGTTCCAGCAGACCCAGCTTGGTCAGGGCAGCCATCTCATTGCGCAGCGTCGCGCTGGACAGTGCCATGTCAAAGTAGTTTGCCAAAAGACCCGAGCCGACAGGCTCACCGTCGTTGGCATACAGGGCAACAATAGCTTCCAGTATACGCTGCTTGCGCGCATCCATGGCCATGCTGCTCATCTCCTTTGGTTTGCTTTTGTTGGTTTGTTTAGCACTCTTTATCTCCGAGTGCTAAGTTTATTATATCCCCGTTTTGCAAACTGTCAAGGGTTTTTCCGAATTTTTTGTAAGTTTAACAGTTTCGTCACAATCGGATTGGGCATCCTTTCTTAAAAAACTTTCCGAAAGACGATTGATCCGCGAACCCCAAACTTTCCGCAATACCTTTTATTGCCAAATCTGTAAAAACTAACAGACGTTTAGCTTCTGTGAGAAGGGCTTCCATTATAAAAGTATTTACAGTCTTTCCTGAAACCTGACGTATAATCCTTGAAAGATAAGGACGGGACACATGAAGCCTGTCCGCATAAAAAGCAATGGTATGTTCATGTCGGTAATGTTCGGCCAATAATTTTCTGAACAAGCGGAATAGTTCGTCAGGACGGCTGATCTTTCCAGAGGAACGCGCACTTTGATTATCAATAATTTTTGTTATTTGTAATAATAGGAAATTGACCAAATGATTCATCATTTCAACAGGATAATTAGAAATGAGGCTATGAGCCAATAGCTCTAATGTTTTATGCACATATGCAAAATCATCATTATCCAACTGTAAAGCCAACGTCATAGAATCAGAGTTATAGAGGCTTTTATACGCATAGCTTCCTACTGCTAATGAGTCAAAAAAGGAAGGTTCTATACATATACCATAGGAGTTAAATTCCATGCTCTTGGATTTCAATGAAACAGACATCCTGGGAGTAATGAGAAGCATATCACCTTTTTTTAAGGTAAGGGAATGACAATTTATCATGAATTTGGCCGTTCCACTCTCTACCAGCATATAATAGAAAAAACCGGCATGGAACATCCTACGTTTATAGTTATCAAGAATTTCTTCTATATCAAGGATATAGACTCCTTGATTATATATGGTTGTCGATAACGTTCCCCGTATCAACTCTAATAATGTATCTTTGGTATGATCCATGTTGTCAAAAAATCACATATTTAAATGATAAAATTTCTTAGAATGGTCAGTCTCTCAAATTAGAATGTCCGATAAACAAAATCAGCGTCCATCTAAAAATACGAATGCAAAATACAAAAAAAAAATCAAATACGCAAATGGGATAATCATCTTCACATCTCCGGCAATGTGTATCGTGATGGACTAAATACCGCTCTATTAGGAACACATCGTAACGGAGAAAATTCACGAACTTTGTCGTAGTAAATAGATTCTGAAAAACAGAGGATATCATCATGTCAAGAATTATTTAACGACTATAAAACATTATACAATGAGCAGTATTAAGCCTATTAGAGATCCTAAGACGGATCATTTGTTGACACCTGAAAATTCAGCGTTGTTAGTAATTGATTATCAACCAATACAGGTTCATTCCATTATTTCTATGGACAGACAGAAATTGGTGGAAAATATATCTAATGTATGCCGGATTGCTAAAGGTTTCAACGTCCCGATTGTCTTAACTACGGTAAATGTCGCCACTGGTCTTAACACGCCTACCATTCCCCAGATCAAAAAGGTCCTTCCGGACCAGCCTGAGATCGATAGGACCTCAATCAATTCATGGGAGGATAAAGATTTTCAAGAAGCGGTCAAGGCACTAGGGAGAAAAAAATTAGTGATTTGTGCGCTATGGACAGAGGCGTGTCTTTCTTTTCACGCTTTGGACTTGTTGAAAGAGGGATATGAGGTATATACCATTGTTGATGCTGTTGGTGGCACATCCGAAGTAGCCCATGAGATTGCCCTTAGGCGGATGGAGCAGGCCGGAGTCCGTCTGACCTCCGTTACGCAATATATTTGTGAACTGCAAAGGGACTGGGAGCGTAAGGAGACTGTTCCCGTGTTCGTCCAGGGATTGTTGGATAATGGTTCTTTCTTCGTTGAGACCCTGAAGGAATGATATGGTCGGAAGGACTATGAAAATGAAGGCGGGTTTATTCTCCTGAAACCAGATGGAATAATATAC
>OGXR01002796.1_pt1 | contig 10681 bp, 9 predicted proteins | sample 1576331 | NCBI WGS metagenome assembly OGXR01 (sample SAMEA3541473, study PRJEB24748) | human gut metagenome | biome: human gut; feature: human-associated habitat; material: faeces | place: China | collected 2012 | reverse complement strand
GGCCATTTCCTTCATCCTTTTTATTCGACTGTCCAATATGTATTGTACTCTTACAGCTTAAAATCTCTGGCATTTTGACCATACATTGAAAATAGTTTACCTGCATGATAAAATACATGCAGGTATTCAAAAGCAACAAATTCTTTTTTGTAAAGGAGATCGTTATGAAAGAGCAAATAAAAGGCATAGTACTTGTGCTTTTTGGGATTTTACTCTGTTGTGCAAGCGATGAATTGAACAGCACTATATTTGGAAGTATTGCTGATCTGCCAGTTGCTCTGTTGGGAGTGTTGATCGGTATTGTGGGAGTTTTCTTTGCTTTTAGAAACACGAAAGATAAGTAAAGTAAATCCGTTTGTAGGGGTAGCTTCGGTTTTGAAGCTACCCCTGTTATTTCGACGAAAGGTGCTCTAAATGCACAAATAAGGTAAAAGGGATCCATCGCATTCCATCTTGCAAAGCGGCACGTTTTCTGTTAGAATGTATGAGATTGATGATTTCCGGCCGCACCGCGCTTCGCTCGCGGCGACGGCAAAATTAAGGCATCCCAGCCACAGGAGATGGATACATGAACAAGAAGGAACAGCAAATGCAGCGTGAGCGCCAGGAGGACGTGGTCCTGAACAAGGTCCTTTGGTGGATCGTGGGCGCGGTGGTCCTGGAGTTTCTGCTCCTGCTGCTCAATCGTTTCTACAGTTACTACACCCCCGACGGCATTGCGCTGGCCCAGGCCCTGCGTACGGTATTCACGGTCCTTGGCATCGTGCTGCCGCTCTGCTTCCTTGCACTGCTGGCCTGGTACCGGTCTGCCCGGCGCAGCGGAAAGGGTACCCGTCTTTCTGGTGCGCTGACCCTGATCGCTTTAGCGCTGGCGGTCTGCGCGGTGGTCATCGCGGTGTTCCGCGCCTCCGGCATCCAGTTCCTTTACATCGCCGTCCCGGCGGTGGCGGTTCTGGCGCTGATCTACTACCTCTATCAGCATGAATTTTTCCTGATTGCCGTGCTCAGCGCTCTGGGGATCCTGGCCGTCCATCTGGTGCCCCGGGCCGATCTCTCCGCCCTGATCGCCTATGGTTACGCGGTGGCGCTGGCGGTCATTCTGGCGGCTGCTCTGCTCTTTTCCCGCAAGCTCCAGACCAGCGGCGGCATACTGAAGCTGGGCGGCAAGGAACTTCGCCTGTTCCCCAAAAACGCCAACTACGCCATGCTCTATGTGACGTGTATCGTGGTGGCCGCCGTACTGGTGGCTGCGCTTCTGCTGGGAAGCCTGCCGGTCCTGTACGGCGTGATGGTGGCCTGGCTGCTCATCATGGCGGTCTATTACACGGTGCGCCTGATGTAACCGAATAAGAAAACAAGCGCCGGAGCGTTTCGCTCCGTCGCTTGTTTTCTTATCTGGTCTCTTCCTCGATCGGTACGTAATACTTGTCGCGGTACTGCTGAAAGAGCTGATCGAACTCCCGGTCGGAACCGTGGTGCAGCTCCCGCATGTAAGCGTGGGAATCAATACGGACGATATCGTCCTTGGAGGCGGTCTGCCGTACGATACGCAGGGCCACATTGGAACAATGGTCGGAGATCCGTTCCAGATTGATGAGCAGCTCCAGGAACTGCGTGCCCAGCTCAATGGTGCACTCGCCGTCTTTCAGGCGCTCCACATGCCGGTTTTTCAGATCATCCGCGATCAGGTCCACCACTTCCTCCAGCGGCTCCACCTGGATCGCCAGGTAGCGCTGCCGGGTCTCGTAACACGCCATGGTCTTATCCATGGTCTCGATCACCGCATCGGTGAGCCCGTCCAGCTCCGCCTGGGCCTGAACGGAAAAGGCGATGCCGCGCTCGTGCAGGATCACGGCGCTCTCCGATACGTTCACCGCGTAGTCTCCGATCCGTTCAAAGTCGGACAAGGTATGCAGCAGTTCGGAGACTTTCATGCTTTCTTCCGATGTCAGCGCCCGGTCGGTGAGCTTGACCAGATAGTTATCCAGAAGTCCCTCCAGCTTGTCCAGCGCGGTTTCCGTCTCGTTGAGCCGCTCCAGCTTCTTGGCGTCGAAGCGCTTGATGAGCTCCACCGACAGCTTCAGATTGTCCCGTGCGAAATCCCCCATCTGCACCACCGCGTCATGGGCCTTCTCCAGAGCCAGCGACGGAGAGGCGAGAAAGCGGTCGTCCAGTACGGAGAGCTCGCGCTCGTCGGTATCCCCGGGAACCAAATGTTCGACCAGCCTGACCAGCTGCTTATGGAAGGGCAGCAGCAATACCGTACAGCCCAGGTTGAAGCCCAGATGCAGGTTGGCAATGGAACCGCGGTCCATCACGTTCTCCCAGAACGGGAAGTGAAACAGCGCGTTTCCGCCGTAAAGAAGCGCCATAAAAACGATGGTGCCGATGATATTGAACGACAAATGCAGCGCCGCAGTGCGCTTTGCGTTTTTGGAGGCCCCAATGGCCGACAGCAGCGCGGTGATACAGGTGCCGATATTCTGCCCCATGATCAGAGGCATGGCGATGTTGAAGGAGACGATGCCCGTGGTGCTGACCGCCTGGAGGATGCCCACTGAGGCGGACGAGCTCTGGATCAGGGCGGTGACCAGCGCCCCTACCATCACCCCCAGCACCGGGTTGGAAAACGCCACGAAGAGGCTTTGAAACTCCGGCATCGCCTGCAGGGGCGCCACGGCATTCTCCATGGTCTTCATGCCGATGAACAAAAGGCCCAGACCCAGCACGATCTGGCCGATGGTCCGCTTCCGCCCGCCCTTGATGAACATGTAAAACAGGATGCCCACCGCCGCCAGGATCGGCCCCAGAAAAGCCGGCTTGAGCAGCGTCAGCAGAAGGTTGTCGGAGGAGATATCCCCCAGGCTCAGCAGCTGCGCCGTCACGGTGGTGCCGATATTGGCGCCCATGATGATGCCCACCGTCTGACTGAGCTTCATGATCCCGGCGTTGACAAAGCCGACGCACATAACCGTGGTGGCCGCCGAGCTCTGGATCAGTCCGGTGACCACCGCGCCCAGCAAAACGCCTTTGAAGACATTGCTGGTCAACCGCTCCAGCACATTTTCCAAACGGCCGCTGGAGAGCTTCTCCAGGCCGTCCGTCATCGTTGACATACCGAACAGGAAGGTTGCGATGGCGCCAAGCATGGCGACTACGTCCGCAATACTCATGTTCTTCCCCCAAATCTGACTGCCTTGTCAAATTTCTTCTTTCCCCTGCACATTTCAAACCAAAATAAATTATAGCCGCTGCACGGCGATTCGTAAATGCCCTGGACAGACTTTTTGCAAATTTGACGTTTACCCCAAAAGTCCGCGCAGGATTTCCGTCATTTTTGTCGAGGTTTGGGGAATCGGCCGCCGTCAGCGGCGCTGCCGAATTTCAAAGGAATCCCCGGGTATAAAGACAGGCCCGCCCGGAATAGTCTGTCGATACGGAGGTGTGGCAAGATGTTGACTGCCTGGGTCCTGCTCATGCTGAACAGCCTTTTTTTTACCCTGCGCCTGTCCGGCGGCGGAAGCGGAGGCTCCTTTCCCCGCCCGCTGAAGGCGGAGGAGGAACGCGCCTATCTGGACCGCTTCGCCAAGGGAGATATGGACGCCCGCAATAAGCTGATCGAGCATAATCTGCGTCTGGTGGCGCATATCATCAAAAAATATTATACCCAAAACGGGGATCAGGATGATCTGATCTCCATCGGAACCATCGGTCTGATCAAGGGGATCAACACCTTCAAGCCGGACAAGAATGTGCGCCTTGCCACTTATGCCTCCCGATGTATCGAAAATGAGATCCTGATGCATTTTCGTTCTCAGCGTAAGCTGCAGGGCGAAGTATCCCTATCGGACTCCATTGACGGGGAAGGCGAAGGCAGTTCCCTGTCTCTAATGGATGTCATTTGTGTGGACGATGATATGCTGGAAGAGCTGGACGCCCGCGACGCCTGTCTGAAGGTACGGCAGTGCGTGACGCAGTGTCTGGAAGAACGGGAAGCCAAAATCATTATCCTCCGATACGGCCTGAATGGCCGCCCCCCGCTCACCCAGCGCGAGATCGCCGCCCAGTGCGGGATTTCCCGCTCTTATGTATCGCGCCGGAACTAATGTAAGTGAAACCAGAAAAGCCTTGTGGGACAAGGGCTCCTGGCTTTGCTCGCGGCGGGGGCCGCGCCGCAGCTATTGTAAGTTCTCGTGATTTTTATATGAAAAACTGAGCTGCCATCCATCTAAAATCACAAGGTTGGTCGTCCAAAAAGTAAAATCCGCAGCGTGATGTTCAGATCGCCTTCTTCATGCTATAATGAGGACAAACAGTTGAGACACACAGGAGAGCGAGGCGGTTTTATGGAGCACCCAAACGGCTGTTATGCAGCAACGGTCGCGGCACTCAGCCATATGACCGGCAGGGAGATCGCCGACCAATTAAAGGTGCGGCAGGAGGATCCGTCGGAGCGTGAGTACCGCTCTTGGTGTAATTCCATCCCCATTCTGGTGGATGTGATCCATCGTGCCGGACTGGACGAGCTGACGCTGATCCTGGAATATCAGACTCCCATTGGCAGCCGGATCGACGCTGTGCTGCTGGGAGAAGGGAGAACGACCGGAAAACCGTTGGTGCTGGTCATAGAGCTCAAGCAGTGGAGCGCCATTGAAGAGAATACGGCAGGGCGGGAAAGCAGCGTCTGCATCTGCCTGTCCCGAGCGGAAAACCGCTTTGAGGAACGGCTCCATCCTGTCCAACAGACGCTGACCTACGCCAAGCACCTGCGGATGAACCATAGTAATGTGGCGGATGGGAAGATGGATGTGCGGTGCCGCCAATTCCTTCATAATTTTGAGGATAAGGAGCAGCTCTTCCAGGGCGGTTATCAGGCATATGAGGCGCTGCGGCATGAGACCTACACAAAAGGTGCGGAGGCGCTGCTGGCTACAGACTTGAACAGCCTGTTTTCCCCTGATCCAAGATCGGACGTGGTGGAGCAGTTTCTTACCGGCGCCTATGTTTTGGGCCAGATTGGCTTTCAGGATTTAGGGAATGTATTGGCAAGAAGAGAAAACGCGGCAATGCTGGACGACCAGATCGAGGTCAACCGCAAGATCTGCAGTATGATCGATCAACTCCACAGTCCGCAGTTCGGCAAGCATCTGCTGATCATCTCGGGCCCGCCGGGGACTGGGAAAACCGTAGTGGGATTGCACGCCATTTACGCCTATTGCCTGAAATACGGCCCTTCATGGCAGAACCGGGGCGGATGCATCTTTGCGCTGCCCAGGAGCCGTACACTCTCCCTGGTCATTGCGGGCGCCTCAGGTGTACCACCCGCCTATCTGGACGCGGTCCCGCCGGGACGGGATCTGGTGGTTGTGGATGAAGCCCATCGGATTGAGCAGTTGGAAGCCACCATGACCAGCCTGTTCCGGAAGGCCAATATGGTGGTGGTGCTGCAGGATGACCGGCAGCGGATCCGGCTGACGGAGGAGGGGACGGTGGAGCATTTCCGGCAGTTTGCCCAGGAGCACGGCATTCCCTGCACCGTCTTTTCCCTGGCATCTCAAAAGCGGGCGGGGTATCTGGGCAGCTATGTCTCTGATTTGGACAAGCTGTTCTATGGCCGGCAGGAGCAGCCTTTGAAGCGGCAATCTGCACTGGAGCTGTGCTGCTGGGATGACCTGAACGATCTGGACAGGCGTCTCCACGGCCTGTTGTCAACGGGCCGTCATGTAAAATGGTATGCGCCCTTTTGCTGGGAATGGACACGTGATACGAAAAACAGGGACATTAAGATTGCGCAGGCGACGGGAGATTTTGAGAAGCCGTGGAATCCATTCCCCAGAGAAGAGCAATACAACTGGTATGCAGGAGAAAAAGAGGAATATCTGGACCAGGTGGGCTGTATCTACACCGCACAGGGATTGGAGTTTGACGATACCGGTGTGATCTGGTGGGACGACCTGCGCTGGGATAAAAACATCCACAATTGGCGCATCGATTTGAGCAGCAACTGGGATACACAGTTCATGGCCGCCATCCGAAACAGCCGGGCCAGCGAGCGGGAGATCGTGGAACTGGTACTGAACACCTATCGGGTGCTGCTTACCCGGGCCAAGGGCAGTGTCCATATCTGGTTCCGGGACCGGGAGACGAGAGAACATGTGAGAAAGGTGATGGGATTTTAAATGGCAGGCAAGAAATATGGGGTCATCCACCTTTCTCTGCTGGCAGAGGATCTGGACACCGGTCACTGCAGCGAAGAACAGAGGACGGTTTTAAAGTACGGGCATGTGATCTACATCTATTATGGGCGGCGGTCGTTTTATGTTGGACAGACAGACCGGTTTTTAACGCGGCACGATGAGCATATGGCGGAAGTGGAAACAGATTACCGGCAGTTCGAGAAAGCAGCGATTCTCTTTGGCCAGTATGTGGATGGAAATTCCCAAAACGACCTGGAGGCGCTGCTGATCACATATCTCACAGCGGATCAGGAGAATTTGCCGCGAAAGGAAAAGCGGGTCTGCCGGAATAGGACCCAGGGCAATCGATTCGTCGATTATCCCTATCGGGAAGATGTGCTGACACAGGTGCTGACGCCGTTCTGGGAACAGGAACTGTACAAAGCCGGGCTGGTGCATCAAAAGTCACTGGATGGTCTGCGCAACAGCATTCTGTTCAAGTATTCTCCCTTTACGGAGCTGTCCGAGGAACAGTCTGCACTGATCCATGAGATAGAAGAGGACCCCAGAAGCGTTCTGATCGAAGGGACGGCGGGAACGGGAAAGACCGTGGTACTGACCAACCTGGCGGCCCGACTTTGCAAACATCATAAATGGAATGTCGGTGTGGTGGTGAAAGCCAACTGGGTCAAGACCGCCCGCAGCATTTTTCGGGCCTATGGTCTTGGGAAAAATATTGAGGTTGGGACCGCTTATCAATTGATCCGGCAAAAGAAGCGCTTCCATATCCTTTTGGTGGATGAGGCCCACCGGCTGCGATGGAACAGCCCCAAACAAAATCATTTGACCACAGGGATTTTTGATTCGAACGATCCCCGAAAGAATGAATTGTTTTTGCTGGGAGAAATGGCGGAGCGACTGGTGCTGTTCTATGACTCCATTCAGGCGATCCGCCCGTCGGATATTCCGTACCGGGATTTCCAGGATTATATTCAGGAAAAGGGTATGGAACGGCGCATGCTCACCAGGCAGTTCCGTGTGCGGATTCAGGACAAGAATGCGACCTACACGGCGGATGATTACATCAATGGGATCTGTTCCTTCCTGCAGATCAAACAGGATGCATTTGATCCCTGTGTATTTCAGAATCCATCCAAGGACGCCTATTTCGGCGTCGTGGATTCCATTCATGAACTGTTTGACTATGTAGATGAACGGCGGCAGTATCATCCGAAAGCCCAGTGCAGGGTGTTGGCCGGGTATGCCCGCCCCTGGGGGAGCCGCTATCAGCCGGGGCAAAAGAATTATGCGGAATTTGACTGGGTGGAGGATGAAGAACATCGCTGGAAGTGGAATTCCACTCATGAAAACTGGATCGCATTACCGGGAAGTGAAGATGAGCTCGGGTCGATCCATGCCATACAGGGCGTGGACCTGGATTATGTGGGGGTCGTGATCGCGAAGGATCTGGCCTGTCAAAACGGAAGGGTGTCGGCAGTAAAGGAACACTATTTTGACACCAACGGGACACCGCCGAAAGAGAGCTTTTCCCTGGCGGAACTCAGCGCATATGTGAGGCAGATCTATTATGTGCTCCTGACCAGGGGCATCAGCGGGATCAGGGTCTATTTTGAGGACCCTGCTTTGAAGCGGCATTTTATGGAGGTCGTGGGACGGGCATGAAACAAGAGACGATACAGGCGGTCAATCAATTTCGGGACGAGCGGCACTGGCGGCAATTTCATAACCCCAAAGACCTGGCCATCTCCATCTCCCTGGAGGCGTCGGAGCTATTGGAACTATTTCAATGGAAGACCAATGAGGAGGTCGTAGGGGTCAAGGCTGAACAACTGCAGGAGGAGCTGGCGGACATCCTCATCTATGCTGCTATGCTGGCAGATGATCTGGGATTCGACTTTGACGAGATCGTGATGAAGAAGCTGGAAAAAAACAGCCGGAAATACCCTGTGGAAAAAAGTATCGACCGCAAAGACAAATATACCGAACTGGGATAAAATTTGGATCCCCCGTTTATGTGCTGAAATTTGCAAATAAACGGGGGATTTTCATTGAAATAGCTGCCACTGCCTCACGATTTCAGATCCCCTGTAGCGGGGCCGTCGATGCGCTTGCCGTCCTCCGAAAAGCGGGAGCCGTGGCAGGGGCAATCCCAGGTGTGCTCCTGGGGATTCCACTTCAACGCGCAGCCCAGGTGGGGGCAGCGTCTTGTAGTGGGCGCCAACAGGCTGACCATGGCTTCCCAGCCATTGACAGCCTGTTGGGGGCGGAGGATCGTGCGGGAAGGCGAAAATACTTCTGCAAAAGGATGCTTCTTTCCCTGAACGAGATCGCTTAAAATCATAGCGGATACCATGGAGGAAGTCATTCCCCCACTTGTTGAAACCAGTGGCCACATACGGATCTGATGTGGAAGCGGAGTAAGGGCCAATATAAGGTGCTCCGTCCAGACTCATACAGTCCTGTGTAGCCCAATGGTATTTCTCTATGGCGTGCGGGCAATGCTTTGCGGCAAAGTCCCGCAGCGTCCGCCAGCCGCCCTGCTTTCCAGTGCGGTGGCCGCCGCCCACCAGCAGAATACCTCCGTGGTTGCGGAAGGAGAGGCCATCCTCCGCCTCGTCAATATACATGCCGTCTACATTTGCGGCATGCTCCAGAGCGATCACATAGGAACGGCGCTGGTATAGCTTCAAAAAATAACTGCCGTGCTTGTTGCGGAAAGGAAAGTGGGTGGCCACGATGATTTTCTTTGCGCGGATCCTGCCCCGGTCAGTGACCGCCGTGGTGCCGGTCAGTTCCCGCACCGGGGTGTGCTCGTAGATGTGCAGGCCCTTGAAAAGGGCGGAGACGAATTTCAATGGGTGGAACTGGGCCTGGTTTGAAAATTTGACGGCGCCTGCCATGGGAACGTGGAGGGGCAGGTGGTCGGCAAATTCCGCCCCGCCTCCCAGCCGCTCCAGGGCCCTCAGCTCCGCCTCCAGTGCCTCCCGGTCGTCCAGGGAGTAGACATAGGCGGACTTCTCCTCAAAGTCACAGTCAATATGGCGGCACAGCGCCCGGTAGTTCTGGAGGACCGCCTCGTTGGCGGAGAGATACTGCCGCGCCCGGTCAACGCCAAAAGTCTGGATGAGCTTGTGGTAGATGAGTCCGTGCTGACTGGTCAGCTTGGCGGTGGTGTTCCCGGTTGCCCCGCTGCACAGGGGGTCGGCCGCCTCCGCCAGCACATAGGAGATCCCGGCCTGCTGGAGCATCCACGCGCACAGGATGCCCACTATGCCCTGCCGATGATCCGAATGTCCGTCATCTCGTCGCCCTCGAGCCGCCCGAAGTTCGGACGCGCCCAGGTCTGTTCCCAGAGTGATTTCATACGCTTCCTCCCAAAACATACGCTTGGACATAGTGTGGTCGAAATGGAAGAAAGTATGGCCTGGAGGAGCTGTTTCCGGCGTATAGAAGCACCTGGAGGCGCATAGGCTATTTCGGGGTGATGGTGTATGAAAAAACCTTCATGGAAAACATATGCGCTCTGGATTGTGGGCGTGGAGGCAGTAGGGGCGCTTTCCGGCTTTCTCACCCGGGATGGTGCGGAGGTTTACAGTGAAATGATCCGGCAGCCGCCGCTTTCGCCGCCGGCCATCGTCTTTCCCATTGTCTGGAGCATTCTGTTCCTGCTCATGGGCGTCAGCGCCGCCAGAATCTATGCGGCACCGGCATCGCCTGACCGCACCCGGGGGCTGCGGCTCTTTGCAATCCAGCTGGCGTTCAACTTCTTCTGGAGCATCATTTTCTTTAATCTCCAGAACTTCGGCTTTGCATTCCTTTGGCTGGTGGTGCTGTGGGTGCTGATTCTCCGGATGATTTTCACTTTCCGCAAGACTGATTCATTGGCGGCGTGGCTGCAGGTGCCCTACTTCCTGTGGGTGACCTTTGCGGCCTACCTGAATCTGGGCGTGTGGATGCTCAATCGGTAATAGAACGGGACAGCCATCCTTATGACCGGTATGCCCTTTGACGAGCAGCTGGATCAATGAGAAGAGAGCACAGAGGAGCGTAACATGGTCTTGCCATGGTACGCTCCTCTGTGCTTTGTAAAACCGTGTCAACTTATTTGCCAAACAAATCGCTGTGGCTCCCTGTGCGGGTCAGGGTCAAAACCAAGACATCATTCTCCACCCGGTAGACTAGGAGCCAATCCGGAAGGATGTGGCATTCCCGGTGGCCCACCCAGCTGCCGGTGAGGGCATAATCCTTGTTTTTTCCGGCAACGGTTCCCCCGCAGCCAGAAGTGCAACGATGTGCTCCAGCAATTCAATTTTCAAGCCACGCTTGATGGCCAGCTTGTAATCCTTCCGAAATTGCGTGGTGAACTTTACGGCATATTTCGTCTGGCTCATTTCTTTAAGGCATCACCGCACAATTCTCCACGCACGTCTTGGCGGCCGATTTGCCCCACAAATGCGTTGCAAAACCTTGCAATACACAAAGTA
>OGXR01002795.1_pt1 | contig 10681 bp, 9 predicted proteins | sample 1576331 | NCBI WGS metagenome assembly OGXR01 (sample SAMEA3541473, study PRJEB24748) | human gut metagenome | biome: human gut; feature: human-associated habitat; material: faeces | place: China | collected 2012 | reverse complement strand
AAATGTAAAAAAAGTTGGAGGAAGAAGCAAATGAGTAAAAAAGAAAATAAAAAACAAACTTACCCAGAAATAAAAAATTTCAAAGAATTAGTTGAAAGATATAAAGAATATGAGTCAAAAGTAGCATTTAAATTTAAGCAAAAAGGTAAAGTTATAGATATTACATATAATAAATTTTCAGAGGACGTAAGAGCACTTGGAACAGCAATATTAAATCTGGGAATAGATAGAATTGCTGTAATTGGAAGCAACAGATATGAGTGGTGCACAACATATTTAGGTGTTACAAGTGCAGGAAAGGTAATAGTTCCATTAGATAAGGCATTAACAAATAAGGAAATAGAAAAACTTGTTAAAAGAAGTGGAGCACAAGCAATTGTTTTTGAAGATAAATATAAAGAGGCTATTGAAAATTGTGATTTAGAATATAAATTCTGTATGGATGAATATTTTGAAACAAAAGGTGCAACAAAATATAAAGATTTATTACAACAAGGATACGACTTATTAAAAAGAGATTATGACGAATATGATCATGTAAAAATAGATAATGATAAAATGGCTGTAATGATATTTACTTCAGGAACAACAAATGAACCAAAAGCAGTAATGTTATCTCAAAATAATCTTTGTTCACAAATAAGTGTGTTATCAAATCATATAAAATTATACACAACAGATACATTACTATCATTTTTACCAATGCATCACACATTTGAATGTATGGTTACATTCCTTTATGGTACTTATTGTGGAATAACTGTAGCATTTTGTGATGGAATAAAATATATTGCTCAAAATTTAAAAGAGTACAAAATAACAGTATTTATAACTGTACCTCTTGTACTAGAAACAATGTATAAAAAAATACAAAAAGGAATAGAAGCAAGTGGTAAAAAAGAATTAGTTGATAAGATGACTAAAATATCAAATGGTTTATTAAAGTGTAAAATAGATTTAAGAAAAAAATTATTTAAAGCAATAAGAGAACAATTTGATGAATATTTAAGATTAATAATATTTGGTGCAGCATCTATGGATAAAGATACAATTCAAGGATATTTAAACTTAGGTATAGCAATAGTTCAAGGATATGGATTAACAGAAAATTCACCAGTTGTATCAGTTGAAACAGAAAAGAATTATCGTTTAGGATCTGTAGGAAAACCACTTACTAATATGGAAGCTAGAATAGAAAATCCTGATGAAGAAGGAATTGGTGAAATTCTACTTAGAGGACCTAGTGTTATGATGGGATACTATGAAAATGAGGAAGCAACTAAAAAAGCATTAGATGATGAAAAATGGCTACATACAGGTGATTTTGGATACATTGATAAAGATGGATATATATTTATAACAGGAAGAAAAAGCGATATAATTGTTTTAAGAAATGGTAAAAATATTTATCCACAAGAATTAGAATTTGTTATAAACAAACTACCATATGTAGAGGAAAGTATGGTATATGCAAGAAATAAATCAAAAACAGACACAGTATTAGGTGCAAAAATTGTTTATAATAAAGATGAAATAATTGCAAAATTCGGAAAGCAAAAAGATTATAAAGAATTAGTTTGGGAAGATATAAAAGAAATGAATAAAGAGCTACCAGACTATAAACATATAAAAGAAATTAGTTTGACAGATGAACCACTTGAAAAAACAACAACTCAAAAAGTTAAAAGATTTGTTGAAATGAAAAAAATAGAAACATCAAAATAAAAATGTTTAAATTTTGTAAATCTGGAAAAAATATATATGATAAATATTTTTTCGGAGGTTTATATGAATGATTACATAAAAAAAGATAAACAAGAAAGACTAAAAGGGTATTTACGAACCGTAATATTTATCCTTTTAGTCTTTATTATTTGTGTTTTAGCTTACTATATTTATATGCAAATTGATGTAGATAAACCGAAGTTATCAACATATGAAACAAGTAAACAAAACAATTTATTTGTGGAAAACATAGAGAAAAAAGACAAGAAAATTGCAGATATTATAAGTGATATTAATGAGTGTGTTGTTGGGATATCCAAAATAAAAGAAGTTGGTGAAAGCATATTTTTGCAAGATGGAGCATCAAAACTAGGATTAGGGACAGGACTTATTGTATCTGAGAATGGATATATTTTAACAAATGAACATGTGTCGGGAAAAAAAAATAGTACATGCTATATTACTTTAAGTACAGGAAAAAGCCACACAGGAACAGTGGTATGGTCAAATTCTGATATTGATATGTCAATTATTAAAATTAACGAAAAAAAGTTAAACTATGCTAGTTTAGGAGATTCAGATGCAATTAGCGTTGGAGAAAGTGTTTATGCAATAGGAAATCCAATCGGATATGAATTTCAAAGAACTGTAACATCTGGAATTATTAGTGCGTTAGATAGAACTATTCGTTTAGAAGAAAATGGCGAAGAAACATATATGGAAGATTTGATACAAACAGATGCAACAATTAATCCGGGAAACAGTGGAGGACCTCTTGTAAATAGCAGAGGAGAGGTTGTAGGAATTAATAGTATAAAAATAACATCTGCAGAAGGGATTGGATTTGCAGTTCCAATAAATTCTGTAAAAGCTGTTGTGGAGAGCTATGCAAATACTGGTAGATTTAACGAGGCAAGACTTGGCGTATATGCATTTGATACAAATGTAATTTCATATATGAAGTCACAATCTAAAACAGGAATATATGTTACAAAAGTTGTTAATGGAACTGCAGCAGATAAGGCACAAATTCAAAAAGGTGATGTTGTTTTAAGTATAGATAATGAACCACTAGAGAGAATGTGCGAACTAAGAAGATATATTTATACAAAAAATCCAAAGGATGAAGTAACTTTAAAAATATTAAGAAATAACAGAGAAATGGAAGTTACGGCTGTATTAGAGAAAAAATAACTGCAAATAATATACAAAAACGAGAAAGGATGAAAAACTATGAAATCATATTGGATTGAAGAAAATAAAGAAAAAGAAAATTATAAAACGTTAAAAAAAGATATCGAGACAGATATATGCATAATTGGAGGAGGAATAACAGGATTATCAATTGCGTACTATCTTAATCAGTATAAAATAAAAAATGTTATATTAGAAAAAGATGAGATAGGAAATAGGGCAACAGGAGGAAGTACAGCAAAGATTACAAGCCAACATGGGTTATTTTACAAATATTTAATAGACTCCGAAGGAGAAGAGTTTGCAAAAAAATATTACGAGGCAAATGAAAAGGCAATTTCAAATATTGAAAAAATTATTAAAGATGAAAACATTGAGTGTGAATTTGAAAGAGCATCATCATATGTATTTACGCAAAGTATCGATGATGTGCAAAAAATAAAAGATGAGGTAGAAGCGGTAAAAAAAATAGGCGGAAATGCTAGATTAGTAGAAGCTCACGAAATAAAAGTTCCATTAAAAATTCAAACAGCAATTGAGTTTCCAAATCAAGCACAGTTTAATCCATATAAATATGTAAAAAATCTTGCTAAAATTTGTAGCCAAAGACATACAGATATTTACGAAAATAGCAAGGTGGTGGAGTTAGAAGATATAGATAACAAATATATAATTACTTTAGATAATGGAAATACAGTAAAGGCAAAGTATGTAGTAATTGCAACGAAGTATCCTATAATAAATTTTCCAGGGCTATATTTTTTAAAAATGTATCAATCAACAAGTAATGCTATTGTGGTAGATCCGAAAGCAGACTTATTTGATGGTATGTATATAAATAGTGAGGCTCCAACTATTTCACTAAGAACCATACAAAATGGAGAAAAAAGATTGTTATTAGTTGCTGGATTTGATCATAAAACAGGTGCAGAGATAGATTTACAAGATAGTTATAATTATTTAGAAAAAGTTGCAAAAAGTATGTATCCTAAATGTGAAGTTTTATATAGATGGAATACAGAAGATACAATTCCTTTGGATAAAATACCATATATAGGAGAGTTTTCAAATTTAATGCCACGAGTATATGTAGCAACAGGATATAAAAAATGGGGAATGACAAGTTCAAATGTTGCGGCAAATATTATTGTGGATAAAATTATGGGAAATGAAAACGAATATGAAGAGATTTTTAAAGCAACAAGGATGGAGCCTATAAAAAATATAAAAGAAGTTGGAAATATAGTAAAAGAAAGTGTGTATTCATTAGTTTTGCATAAATTAGAAATACCAAAGGAAACACTTGAACAAATTCAGAAAGACCATGGAAAGGTAGTAGAAATTGAAGGAAAAAAGGTAGGGGTATATAAAGATAGTCAAGGTAATCTATTTAAAGTAAGACCAATTTGTATGCACTTAGGATGTGAATTAAATTGGAATAATCTAGACAAAACCTGGGATTGCCCATGCCATGGTTCTAGATACACATATAAAGGAGAGTTAATATATGGACCTAGTGTTAAAAATCTAGAAACATATGAATAATTATGAAATAAAATAGCAAAATTCAGAGTGCAATTATTTGACAAAAACATTATGTAAGTGATAGTATAATTTGTAATAATAAACGAAAAAAGGTGAAACAAATGAAGGATAATAGTATTAATATACAAGAGAAAAAGCATAATGCACGATTATATCCTATTTACAAAATGTGCTCATGGGATTTGCTATTTTATTATGCAATAGCATTTGTGTTTTTAACACAAACAAAAGGCATGGATGTTGCAAGTGTTATGATGACTGATGCAATATATCCATTATTTAAAGTATTATTTCAATTACCTACACTAACCTTAATAGACAAAATGGGAAAAAGGAATAGCTTAATACTTGCAAATATATGTTTATCAATATGTTTAATAATAATGATTTTATCGAATGGAATACCAATGGTACTACTTGCATATCTAGTAATGGCATTTGCTTTTGCAATAAAGAGTACAGCAGAAACAAATTTGCTTTTTGATTCAGTAACAACAAGAAAAGGAAAGGGAATGTTTGCAAGACTAGAAGAAATAGGCGCAAGAAATTATTATTTCTTAGATGGAATTACATCAGTATTTACAGGATTTTTATTTGTAATTAATGGGTATATTCCTATTATTGTATCTATCGGATTTACAGTTATAGCAGCAGCACTTTCAACATGCTTTAAGGAAGTTTACACAGTTCAAGATAAAGATATTAAATCACTTAAAATACGTGTGCAAGAATATGCAGAACAATTAAAATCTGCATTTGGATTTATAATAAAATCACATAGACTTCAAGCTATTCTTGTATTTACATTTTTCTTTGATGGGCTAATTTATACATCATATACATTAAGAGAGGGATTATTAACAGAATTAGGAGTTTCAGCACAATATTTTGCAATAATTATTTCTGTTTTAACTGTAATATCTGGAATTGCAACAAATACACAAGAAGTTATTCACAATAAATTTAAGAATAGAGCATTAACATTTATTTCTGTTATATATATTTTAAGCTTTATTTTAGTTGGAGTTGTTTGCTTATTTGTAAAAAATAGTATTATTTCAATTATACTTGTTTTAGGAATGTATGCAATTCAATATACTCTACAATCTCCATACACAGTATTAAATAGCAAATATTTAAAAAGTTTTGCATCAGCAGATATGAGAATGAAAATTGCAACAACATTTGAGTTAGTTAAGAGTGTTTCATCATTTGTAATTGCACTTATGGCAAGCATAATGCTAAGCCATATGTCTCCACAATTAAGCTTTTTAACTATTGGAATTATTTTTTCAGTGATTATTGCAATAGTTCTTATATGGATGAAAGGTAGATTTGGATTACAACCAGAACAATATAGAAAAGAAGATATTGAAATGGTAGAAAATATAAATTAAAATGTTGATATTAGGCCTCAATGCCGGCAAAGTAAAGTTTTCAGATCTTTACTAAGAAAAAGGAGACTTAAGCTATGAAAATAGTTTAGGTCTCTTTTATTTAATTGAAAATAGTGATATATTTTAGTAAGATTACAAAAAATGAGAGTGATAAAAATGTACTATTATACATATATGATAAGATGCGAAGATAATTCTATATATACAGGAATGACAAATAATTTGGAAAAAAGAATAAATGAACATATCTCAAAAGGAAAAAATGGAGCAAAATACACCAAATCGCATAATGCCGTTAAGTTAGAGATTGCTTGGAGAAGTAAGGACAAGTCTTTGGCTTGTAAATTAGAATACTATATAAAAACATTAAAAAAGGAACAAAAGGAAAATTTAATAAATGGCGAAAAAATATCAAAATATTTGTCCGGAAAAGTTGATAGTAGAAGATATAAAAGAATTTAGAAAACTATTATTATTATACTTTGTTATTTTTAAAAATAATAAAATAGAAAGATAAAGGAGAAAAAAATGGAAATTGAAAGAAAATTTAAATTAAAAAACTTACCTATTGAAATTAATAATTACGAAAAAGAAGAAATAGAACAAGGGTATTTATGTATAAAACCAACAGTACGAATCAGAAAAAATGGAAGTAACTATTCTTTAAACTATAAATGGAAAGATAAAAATTGTATTGAATCCAAAGCAATTCAAAATATTGAATACGAGATGTATCTTACAGAAGAAAATTACAATATATTACGCAAAAAAGTAGAAAATAATATGATTGTAAAAACAAGATATAAAGTACCCTTAAAAGATGGCTTAATTGCAGAAGTAGATATATTTCATGGAAATTTAGAAGGCCTAATGTTTTGCGAAGTAGAATTTCCATCTATCGAAACATCAGAAAATTTTATTCAACCAGATTGGATGGGAGAAGATATTTCTTTTGATAAAAGGTATGATAATACTTTATTATCAAAAATTGAAAAATATAGTGAAGATTTTTTTGAATAATAAGGAGAAAGTATATGAATAAAGAATTAGAGGAATTTATAAATTTAAAAGATGAAAGAAAAAATAGTGCTTATGCAAAATTAAAATTACTTATATATGGTGTTAAAGATGCTCCAGAAGTTTTTGGTAAGTTTCAGGATACATTTAAGGAAGAACATTATGCTTATGATAATGGAAATTGGGGAGTTGATAAAAAAAGACTAACCCCAACTGAATTATTGCTACCAGGAGGTATAGTTTCTAAATTACATATAAGGCCTGACTCACCTTTAACCTTAAAAGAAGATAGTGAAAAATTATATATATTGCTTGAAAATAAGGTCTTGTCTGAATTCAGATTTTTACCACGTCCAAACTTTTGGAATTATACAACAAGTAAAGGAACTCCAACAAAAAAGCTTGCTCAAATGTATGGATTAAATAGTCTTAATTTTAATATATACTCTGGATGTGAATTTTGGAATGTTGGAAAAGGATGTAGGTTCTGTTCAGTAAAAAGTACAGTTAGTGGCGATAATCCAATTGAAGTAAAAAAATCTCCTGAAGAATTAGCAGATGTATGTGAACTTGCAACAAAATATGATGATATTAATTATATTATTGTAACTGGAGGTTCTCATTTAAATCAAGATGAAGAATTTCAAGCACATTTAGATGTCATAAAAGCCATAAAAGATAAATTACCTTGGGGTGGAAAAATAAAAGGAAATATTTCAATGATGCCTCCTAAAGACCTTAAAAAATTAGATGAATTATATATAAATAAAGTAGAAAATCCAAGTTTTAATATGGAAGCTTGGCCTAAAGAAAACTTTGAACGAATTTGTCCTGGTAAAGCAGAATATGTCGGATTTGAGCATGTTGTAGAGTCATTAATGTATTTAGAAAATATGTATGGGCCTGGAAAAGTTTGGTCAAATTTTGTAGCTGGAATTGTTCCATTAGAGGATTTAAAAGATGGTTTTACTTTTATGGCTGAAAGAGGAATAATACCAGGTGCTAATATATATCATGCAGAAGTTGGATCAATTATTGGTAATAGTCTTGGTAGAATCGATGAAAATTATGTTTTAGGATTATATAGACATGCATCTGAATTGTATTATAAGTATGATTATAAACCATTCTTTGATGCTGGCGTATTAAGAAATAGTTTAGCAAACGAAGTTTATGAGGGATTATTATAAAATGAAAAGAATATTATATTGGCCTGGGATGGGACAGCAAAAGGATATATTAAAACATTTGAGAGATGAACTTTCTAAAGAGAATATCATCGACTTTATTGATTTTGATTATGATAAAGATGAGTTAGATCCAAGTAAATGGAACATTTTAAAAAATAAGTATGATTGGTGGATTGGAATTAGCTTAGGTGCCTCTTTATTATATTATTCATATAATTTTTTAAAAGAAGAATATAGACCAAAACGTATAACAATTATAAATCCATTTTCATCGAGAAAGAAATTATCCGAAGAAAGAAATTTTGATTTATCAAATCAATGGAACTTTATGCCAAAAGAACAAAATATAAATATAGAAATAATTGATTTGATTTCATCAGTATATGATTCAAAAATTCCAATGTATCATGGAATAGAATTACTTAACGACACTAATTCAAAAGAAAAAAATTTAATTTTTGTAAATGGAGGTCACACAATTGATGATTCAAATGCACAAATTGAATTAGCACAAATTTTATTAAATAAAGGTATTTGTAATGAAGGATATAACTATTGTAACATTTATAAGCAATAATGAAAAAATAAATGAAGATTTTTTTACATTTTACAATCTGTGTAAAAATAATTTTAATGTTGAAGCTATTGTATTTAGTGACAAAAGTATTAACATAAATGATGAAAGTATTAAATTAATTATCAAAAGTAATACAACCAAATATATAAGAATTATTCAATCAATTAAGAGTGCAAATTCAAATAATATCTTATTTATTGATAATGATATTATTATTAATCATGAGAATTTAAAAAAATTAATTAAAATTTTTATTAATAGCAATAATAAGATTGCATGGGGAAAAATAAAATCTCAGAAAGTCAAAGGAATTGTCCCAAATTTAATTAAAATAGATAAAAATCTTTCTCATGATTTTATAAGACCTATATTATGGAAAATAAAATTAGGTATAAGTGTTCCTGGACAAGTCTTTTTAATAAAGCGAGAAGCTTTTTTAGAAAAATTACCAAATATTGACACCGTGTACGATGATTTAACAATCGGAATGATTGCAAGAAAAAATAAATTTGAAGTATATTATTCAAATTTAATTTTGGGTGAAGAATATCCCAAAGGTAATTTTGTTAACTTATTAAAGCAACGAAAACGTTGGGCTAGGGGAATGGCTCAATCTATACAAAATAGTAAAAAAATAAATATGACTAAATTTGTAATATTACATGCTTTTATATATCATTTACTTTGGATTGTTTTTTATTTACTATTGATATTAATTGGAATTTATAGTTTACCTATTGCATCTATAATATTTTTATTGATATGTATTATGTTGTCGGAATTTCATATAAAAGATGCATTATGGTCATTTATTTATATGATAACTTTTCCTATAATACATTCAATATGGTTAATAAATTTTATAAAATATTGTATTTATGAAAAAAAATCTTTTTAATTTTTATTAAGCAAGTAATTAACTATATAATTAATTACTTGCCTTTGCTATTTATTTTATTCTAAATTTTTCCTTTTTTATATTTTTATGATTAATGTTTAAATTCTCTTTTTCTCTCTGTTCGATTAGTTTTTGTTCTTTCTCTCCCCTTTCAGTATTATTAATAATTTTTCTACAGGTTTGAATTTCTTTTGATATTTTACTAATTCCAAAGGTAATATTTTCAATTTTAGTTTTTATCTTTTCTTTATCAATATCTTCAGCTTTTGTATATTTCTTTAATAATTGTTTTTTGTTTTCTTTTAAATTATTCATATTTTCAGTAAGTTCATTTTTTATTTTAGTAACATCATTTATATTCTGAATTTCATATTTTCCAATAAATCTAATTTCATCAGATGTTTTTTCCATTTTATCAATAGCTTTATAATATTCTGCACTTCTTTCTTCGTAATGTACTTTAGCAGGTAACTTTCCAAATAGATATAAATAATGCACATATAACCTATAAAAATGTGATTTTTTTAATAACTCTGAATCTATTTTCACACCATCATAAATTCTAACTTTATATTTCTTTTCTTGTTTTATTTCTGTAGTATAATGATATATTCTAGCTTTAATATTTTCAACAGAATATTCATCGCCAAAAGCTCTTGCTAATCTTATATTTCTATTATAATAAGGCGTTGATATAGATGATCCACCTTTTTTTATATAATAGCCTTGACTATTTAAAATATTTATAAAGTCCTGATATTTTCCTGATTTGCTAATTGCCTCATCAATATCACTTTTTATAAGTTCCATTTTGCCAGAGCTTCGATTATAGTTTGCAATTCTTTTTTGAGCAATTTCTTTTTCTTTATTCGCTTTATAAGTGTTTAAAATTGATAACCCATATTTCATACATATCTCATCATTGGTCTCTTTTAGAAATGCTATTTCTACATTTGAGTTGTGATATTTATTTCCATCTACAAAAGAAACAGAATTTATAATTATGTGATTATGGACATTTTGCTTATTTATATGAGTACAAATAACAACTTGATATTTATCTCCCCATAGTTCTTCAGCAAGTTCTTTTCCAATTTGATTCGCTTTTTCTGGAGGTACTTCATATCCTTTAAATGAT
>OGXR01002789.1_pt1 | contig 10692 bp, 9 predicted proteins | sample 1576331 | NCBI WGS metagenome assembly OGXR01 (sample SAMEA3541473, study PRJEB24748) | human gut metagenome | biome: human gut; feature: human-associated habitat; material: faeces | place: China | collected 2012 | reverse complement strand
ATGACGCAATGGGAGTCCCATTTCCGAAATAGATATAATTTCACGGGACTTCAGGATAAAAAGGTTAATGTCAGGAGAATTCTGCTGTTACTATCCACGCTATTTTTCTATTCATGGGTCATCTTACTTTTTGTCAGGATTGAATTTCCGGAAATGGTTACACGGGATACCATAAAAATAAGTTTAATCTTTATTTTTTATGGCTTAAATTGGTTTGTGTCCTGTTACATCCTTTTCACGCTATTTATCCCGTTTATCAATAGTTTTTTGACTTCCTTGAGCAAATACAGGTATCTTTCTTTTCTACTGATATTATTTACCGTATATGCAGTACTCCCTGTCATCGGGATGAATAATTTCATAAATGGCAATAGAATGATGTTCTTTTTGGTCGTTTACTCTATTGGCGGGTATCTGAGACTGCATTGCCAGGACAAAATAAAGAGTATTTATCATACAAAATACAGGAACATATTGATTGCTGCTTTGATTCTTATTTTGCTCGGCAAAGGTGCATTGGAAATGTTAGGTGTTATTCTTAATAAGCCTAACGCTATAATAACTAAGCCGTCACTCTATTTTGGCGAAGTTGTTGGGATACCACTTGCAACGATTATGTTCCTGACTTTTGCGACAATGAAAATGCGTTATAACAAGTATATAAATATGTTGGCAGAAACCGTGCTTGGGGTGTACTTAATGATAACGAACTTTTCACGCAGACGATTATATGGGATCATATATTCCCAAATCTGAATTATATAACGAGTGATTATTATTTATTATTTTGGGCAGTTAAGATCTTGGGTGTATTTATTGTATGCAGCGCGATAGACTTCTTAAGAGGAAAGTATATTGAGCCGCATATTGAAAGGTTTATAGATCGTCATTTTGACTCATGGCTTGGATATTGGAATCGGATGGTTCTTAAGGCGAGAGCTGTGATTCATATTTAAAGCTAAAGAAGCTCATCATTCTGAAAGTTGGATGGTGAGCTTCTTTTTATATTTTATTAATTTAATTTCTTCCTACAGTCCAAATGCTATTCCTGCTGCGGCGGAGGCTATGATGTAGAAGAAGGGGTGTTTTTTGAATTTGACTAGTGTGTAGTAGACGACGGCGGCTAGGATGATGCATTTCCAGTTGAAGAGGGATGCTATGGATCCTGTGGCTTTGAAGGTGTCCATGTGGAGGAGGGCTACTTTGACTACGCCTATTTCAGCCGCTGCAATGAGGGCTGTGGAGGCGGGGCGGAGGCCATAGAAGATGCGGGCTACGGCCTGGCTGGTCCTGAATTTGTTGAGGACGGAGTAGATGGCGGAGATGATGAAGATGGCCGGGATGGTGAAGGCGATGACGGCTGTGACGCCGCCCAGGACGCCGGTGGTGAGGTAGCCGGCGTAGGTGGCCATGTTGACGCCCAGGGGCCCCGGGCAGGATTCAGCGACGGCGATCATGTTGGCAATGTCGGATGTGGTGTACCAGCCTGTGCGCTGGCCGATGTCGGTGATGAAGGGGAGGGCTGCGAGACCGCCACCGATGGCGAAGAGGCCTGTTTTAATGAATTCCCAGATGAGGCTTAAGTAAATGGTCATTTTTCACTGCCTCCTTTGATGGATTTGTCGGCATAGGGCTTCATGAAGTAGCCTACGGCAGCTGCGATGAGTACGGAGATGACGGGGGAGAATGGGGCAAAGAGGGCAAGGGCGAGGATCGCGAGGAAGATGAAGAACATGCCTTTGTCTTTGACGGATTTCTTCCCGAGTTTGATAACGGCGTCGAGGATGAGGATGCAGACGCAGGCGCGGATGCCGGCGAAGGCGTGGACGACGATGGGGTTGTTCTCGAACTGCGTTAGGAAGAGGGCGATGATGGAGATGATGACCATGGATGGGAAGATGGTGCCGAGTGTGGCGAAGACGCCTCCCCAGAAGCCTTTGAGTTTGAGGCCAATGAACGTGGCAACGTTGACGGCGATCATGCCGGGCGTGACCTGGCTGATGGCATAGTAATCCATGAGGTCGTCCTCAGTCGCCCAGTGGCGGTCCTCGACAATTTCTCTCTGAAGAATCGGCAGGACGGCGTACCCTCCGCCGAAGGTGACGGCGCTGCATTTGGCGAAGACGAGGAAAAGTTCCAGAAGTAGTTTCATTTTAATCGGTCCTTTCTTACGAGGGTGATTGCGCTCTCTTTTCGATACTTGTATGATAGCAGGTAAGAAAGCATATTTAAAATATCTATTTCTTTACAAACCATACGAAAGGGCTATGGATCATGGATATCAAGCAGCTGAAATATTTCGTGGCAATTATTGAAGGGGGGACCATCACGGGCGCGGCAAAGCTCCTTCATGTTTCGCAGCCGCCTCTTTCGAATCAGATGCGTCTTCTGGAAAATGAGCTGGGCGCTGAGCTTTTCAGGCGAGGGGCCAGGCACATCACTCTCACGGAGGCGGGCGAGGTGCTGTACCGCTATGCGGTGGAGATCCTGGAGCTGGAACATGTGGCGAAGGAGGAAATCGGATCGATGCGCGCGGGGCAGAAGGGAAATCTCCGGCTCGGCCTTGTCTCTTCGTGCGCTTCGAATGAACTTTACGATGAGCTCCGTCTTTTCCATAAGGACTTTCCGGAAGTGCATGTAAAACTTTTTGAAGGAAATACGTATGAGCAGATGGAAATGCTCCGGAAAGGAAAGGTGGACGTCGCTGTCCTCCGCACGCCTTTCCCATCGTATGGCCTCGAGAGCGTGACAATCCGTCATGACAGGATGGCGGTCGCTGCCGCAAAGGGAAAGCTTCCGGTGACGAATGGCACTCTCACTCTCAAAGCGCTTGAGAAACGTCCGATCATCATTTACCGCCGCTGGGAGAAGCTGGTGCTCGATGAATTTGAAAAAGAAATGGCGGTGCCGGAAGTCTACTGCGTGACGGACGATGCAAGGACGAGTCTCCAGTGGGCGGAAGCCGGAATCGGGATTGCGATTGTTCCTGAGTCGATCCTCGCCTGGGGCAAGAATCTGGAGACGGCCTTCCTTGCTGAAAAGAATCTTGCGTCTTCTCTTTCCCTCGTCAAGCGCCGCGGTCAGCTGGCGAGCCCCGTGGCGGAATCGTTCTTCCGTTTTTTCAAGGAAGAGGAGGAGCGCGTCGAGGCAGAAAGACGATCGAGGGAAGGGATTTCAGATAAATAGAAAGTTTTCAATTTTGTATATTGACACTGTGTCAGTTGGTGGTATACTTAAATTGTTGACACAGTGTCAGCAAACTATTTTCGCTTCTCAAAAGCGCGCTGCATGACAGGAGGGAACATGAAAGATTCGAATGAAAGATCGATCGAGATTGTGATGGCCTGCCGTAAGTTGTACCGCACGATGAGTTACCAGGAGATCAGTCTGAAGGAGATCAGCTGCGAAATCAGCATTTCCCGTCCGTCAATCTACAATTACTTCGTTTCCAAGGAGGAGATTTTCCTTGAAATTCTCCGCGAGGAGTATGAGGCGTGGAGCCGCAGTCTCCTTGAAATTCTTCACGGGAACGAGAAGATGACGAAGGATGAATTCGCAGCGGCGCTGGCTCATTCGACGGAAAGGCGTGAGACGCTTTTCCGGATCCAGTGCATGAATCTCTATGACATCGAGGAGCACAGCAGGATCGAACGCCTGACGGAGTACAAGAAAGTCATCCGGAAGGTGATGGAAATCCTGAATGCCTGCCTCGTGAAGTTCTTCCCTTCGATGACCGAAGAGGAGAGGATTGGTTTCCTGTACACGCTCCTTCCCTTCATGTACGGGATTTATCCCTACGTGTATCCGACGGAGCGGCAGAAAGAGGCCATGCAGCGGGCAGGAATCCCCTGCCGCGGCGTGACAGCGGCGCAGCTTGTCTACGCTTGTGTCAGGAAGCTGCTCGGCTGAGCGGCTTCGGGTCTTTAGAATCATAATAATAATAGGTCAAGGGAGAAAGGCAGGAAGTCATCATGAAGAAAGTTGTGGCATATTTCTCGGCATCAGGTACGACGGCTGAAAAGGCAAAGGCTCTGGCAAAGATTGCAGGGGCGGACCTGAAGGAAATCGTTCCGAAGGAAAAGTACACGTCCAGGGATCTGAACTGGATGGACAAGAAGAGCCGCTCGTCCCTGGAATCAGCGGACGAAGACTGCCGTCCGGCCATCGAAGGCGGCGCTTTCAATCTCTCGGGCTATGACAGGGTGTACATCGGTTTCCCGATCTGGTGGTACACCGCGCCGAGGGTCATCCAGTCTTTCATCGAGACGAATGATCTCTCCGGCAAGGAAATATACTTATTCGCCACATCGGGCGGAAGTGATGCGGCCAAGGCTCTTTCAGATATGAAGAAGCTGTATCCGACACTTTCCTTCATGGGAGCTTCTCTCCTGAACGGCCCGGTCACAAAAGACATCGGCGGCTGAAAGGGTGGAACCATTCCGCTCCGGGCGGGCGGACATCCCGCAGGATTTCTCCTTAAAAGATTGTTATAAAGATTTGTGTTTTTTTCTTTGCTATGTTAAAATATATCTTGCAATTTAGCATACTCGAAAAAGCATGTAAAAGGTATCGAATTGTCGGGCATCCGACGGTGGTAGGTATCAATTTGTCGGAAAGCCGACTTAAGGAGGAATAGTTTTTATGAACGTTAAGGTAGAGGCACTGGACCAGCACAAAGTATCTCTGAATGTGGAAGTACCGGCAGAAGCAGTACAGAAAGGTTTCAAGACCGCTGTAGCACGCATCGCCAACCAGGTAAAGATCCCTGGCTTCCGCAAGGGCAAGGCAAGCCGCAAGATTCTTGAAATGCATTTCGGCAAGGAAGCTGTCGAAGCAGAAGCTAAGGACGTCGTCATCAATGACGCACTGAACGAAGCTCTGCAGCAGGAAAAACTGATTCCTGTCACAACTCCTGATGTAAAGGAAGACAAATTCTCTGAATCCGAAGGCGCTGTATTCACTGCTACTTTCGTTAAACGTCCGGAAGTAGAACTCGGCGAATACAAGGGGCTGGAAGCAGAACACGCTCAGCCGGAAATCTCTGACGATGAAGTCATGGAACAGCTGAAGCGCGGTGCTGAACAGAGCGCAAGACTTGAAAAGGCTGAAGACGGCGCTGTCCTGAAGAAGGGCGACTATGCTGTCATCGACTTCAAGGGCTTTGTTGACGGCGAACCATTCGAAGGCGGCGAAGGCAAGACCTATCCGCTGGAAATCGGTTCCCAGAGCTTCATTCCAGGTTTTGAAGACCAGCTCGAAGGCCACAAGGCAGGCGACGATGTAGATGTCAAGGTTACATTCCCGGCAGACTACTTCGTAGATGCTCTGAAGGGCAAGGAAGCTGAATTTAAAGTTCATATCAATGATGTAAAGCGCAAACAGCTGCCGGAAATCGATGACGAATTCGCTAAATCCGTCAGCCAGTTCGAAACCATCGACGAGCTGAAGGCAAGCCTGAAGCAGCAGATGCAGCTGCAGGCTCTCCAGCAGGCTGAAGAAGCTTACCACGACGCACTGGTAAACCAGGCTGTCGCAAACGCTAAAGTAGATATCCCGCATGAAATGGTTGATCAGCGCATCGACGAGATCGTTGAAGAAATCAAGATGAACCTCGAAAGCCAGAACATGTCTCTTGATGACTACCTCAAGAGAATGAACCAGACAGAAGCACAGCTCCGTGCTAACTACGAAGCTACTGCTGCTGAACAGGTAAGACAGGGTCTCGTCCTCGAAGCAATCGCTGACAAGGAAGACCTCCAGGTCACCAATGAAGATCTGTCCATGGAAGTTTACAGCATGGCTCATCAGTTCAACGCAGACCCTAACGATGTCATGAAGATCATTAAAGATGAAAACCGTGTAGGCATGCTCATCAACTCCGTCCTCCGCAAGAAGGCTGCCGCATTCATTTACGGCGCTGCCAAGAAGGCTGAAGCTGACAAGAAAGCTGAAGAAACCGCCGCTGAAGAAGCTGCAGAAGCAGCAACCGAAGGTGCCGCAGAAGCTCCGGCAGTCGCAGAAGACCGCGAAGCTGAACTCAATGCCATGACGGTCAAAGATCTGAAGCAGTATGCATCCGAAAAGGGCATCGCTCTGGATTCCAAAGCTAAAAAGGCTGAAATCATCGAAACCATCCTCCAGGCTGAAAGCAAGTAAGACTTCGCCCGAAGGTATATAGAAGAACCGCTTTTGCGGTATCGGAAATTTCATGTAATACACCGGTTTGCCGGTGCGGGGGAAGAGACGCGGGGATGACCGGCGTCTCTTTCGCCCATATGGAAAACGGAGGATTTCCCTGTTTTCCGCGGGAAAAGCTTAGAATCCGACTTCATTCATTTCCTATTTCCTTATCGGAAAGCCCGCTTCTTAAGGGAGAGCGGAATGAATGATTCATGAATGTGAATGCGCCGACGGCGCCGTTCAAAAAGAAAGGATGTTTATTTATGGCTTATGTACCGATCGTAGTGGAACAGACCGCACAGGGAGAACGTTCCTATGATATTTATTCCCGTCTTTTGAAAGACCGAATCATTTTCCTCGATGGTGAAATCGAGGATCATATGGCAAACATCATCATTGCCCAGCTCCTTTTCCTGGAAGCTGAAGATCCGTCGAAAGACATTCACCTCTATATCAACAGCCCGGGAGGCGTCGTCACCGCGGGCCTTGCTATTTATGACACCATGCAGTACATCCGTCCGGATGTGTCGACCATCTGCATCGGCTCCTGCGCCAGCATGGCAGCCGTCCTTCTCACTTCCGGTGCGCCGGGAGTTCGTACACCGAGGGACTGGGCTCCTCCTCGGTGCCGTCGGTGGGCAGAATGTCGTAGACATCGTACCGGCCCGGGCGGGTGTAAGCGGTATAGCCGCTGCCGTCGGTGGCGGCCAGCATCCATTGCCCGGCGGGCCAGCCCGTGAAGCTGCGGCCCACGGGCGCGCTGTGGGCTGCATCCAGCACAAGGGGTGCGGCAAGGGTGCCGTCGCTGTGGCGGATGTGCAGGGTGACGCTGCACCCGGCCCATTCCGCAGGCAGCTGGAACACCAGCCGGTCCACGCCCTCGGCGCTCTGTGCGCCCAGGTGCAGCCGGGCGGGCTGGGCTGTGAATTCGGTGCCGCCCAGCGTGCGGGGAGTGATCTTGATCTGCATAAAAACCTTCCTTTCTTCGTTTTGACCCCATTGTACTGGTTTGCGGCAGGGCGCGGAAGTGTGGTCTTTTTTTATGGCGTTTTTTCCCTTTCGGCATTTTGCTGGAAGCCGATTTTTGACAGAAACTGCGGAGAAACTCCCCGTTATTTCCGGCAGGAAAACAGCGGGGAATTTGTGCCGCAAAATGTCGGATTACGCATGATTGATGCGCCGGAATGTGCAAAAGAACCCGGCGATTTCTCCCCGGGAAACAGATTTGAAATGTTAAAAAATTATGAACGAATACGACCAATTTTTTTGGAAAATTTCAGAAGGAAACGCCCGAAATCATTCTGAATCAGGGAAAACAATGTACAGATTGCACAAAAAACTATGTGAAGCAATTGTCAAACTGAATCACGCGGATTTGACAAATGGGCCGTCGTCTGCTAAAATAATGCCCGCTCAACGGATCATACACACGTTGGAGCGTCTAAATTTTATTTCTCAGGAAGTAAAACGCCGTATAAAAAGACGGCCCTTTGCAGGGAAAAATGCCCTGCGCTATGCGGGCAAAGGAAGAGCCCACCGCATTCCAAAATGATGAAAAGAGAGGAGTTGTCTCGTATCGCTTCCGTCAAATTTCAAAAAGCATTGTCTGACCGCGCTCGTGCGGTCACGCCCCGTGTGCTGGCGTTCTGCGTCATGGCAGTGAGCCTTGTGTTCACTTTGGCCGTGACCGCCGCGAATCTGCGGCTGACCTACGTCACCGACTCCGATGGTGCGCGTCAGCTGGTGGTCAGCAGTGAGACTGACCCTGCCCGCGTCATGAGCCTTTCCGGCATTGAGGCCGAAGAGGGCGACCACGTTTACTACACCGCGTTCAGCGGCAATCTTGCCACCCTGAACATTGAGCGGGCCTTCACCGTGAACATCCAGGCCGACGGCCAGGAGTACCCGGTGAAGATGGCCTTTGGCACTGTTGCCGAAGCGCTGGAGCGCGCCGGCATCACCCTGGAGGCAGATGACTACACCGAGCCTGCGCTGGATCAGCTGGTCACTGTGGGCAGTGAGATCACGGTGCACCGGGTGGACTACCAGGACAAGGTGGAGACTCAGACCATCCCCTACGACACCCAGTATGTCTACACCAGCCTGTACTTCCGCAACACCGGCCGGGCCACCACCCTGCAGCATGGCGCGGAGGGTCAGCAGACCGTGACCACCCGCGAGAAGTATGTGGACGGCGAGCTGGAAAACAGCATGGTAGTGGATGTGACCACCACGGTGGAGCCCACCGACCATGTCATCAAGACCTATGGCGCCGGTGCGCCCGTTTCTCCCCTGACCGGGCCGGACGGCACCACCAACGCCCCCGCCTCGTACAGCCAGGTCCTCACCGGCAAGGCCACGGGCTATTATTCCCGCACGGGCAAGGGCTCGTCGGGCCTGGGCCTGGGCTATGGCACCGTTGCCGTTGACCCCAGCGTCATCCCCTATGGCACGCTGCTGTACATCACTTCCACGGACGGCAGCTTTGTTTACGGTTATGCCGTTGCCACCGACACCGGTATCGCGGTGCAGAAGGGCCAGATCCTGGTGGACCTGTTCTATGAGACTTACGCAGAGTCGGTCATCAACGGAGCCATTCAGGTCAACGTTTACGTTGTAGGCTGAACCGCATAGCACACGGAAAAATTTGAAAAAGCACCCGCTTCAGTTTCCTGGATTTGCAGGAAAAATGAGGCGGGTCTTTCTTTTTGCCCTATATTCTGTAAGGTTTGCCGAGAATTCTTGTGTAAAATTAGATAAGTTGACCACAATGGAAAAATATTGACGAAAAGATTATGGTAGATTTTGACGGAAAGCCCTTGAAAAATCGGACAAAATTCTTTAATATAAGAGAGTACAAAGGTATAGGCTCACTGCGGCCTGTACGGGGAGGAGCTGTTTATGAGACCGACGGAAGAAAAGATCCAGAAAGATCCCTCGGATCTGCCGATTTATCTGTTCAAGCAGGGCAACAACTGCGAAGCATACCGTTACTTTGGTGCACACCTTGAGACCCGCGCCGGAGAGTCCGGTGTGGTGTTCCGTGTTTGGGCACCCCATGCAACCGCCATCAGTGTGGTGGGCGATTTCAACAGCTGGAAGCCGGGCAGCCACCCGATGCGCAAAGTGGATGGGGATTCTGTCTGGGAGCTGTTCATCCCCGGCGTAAAGGAATACGATGTCTACAAGTACTGTGTGACCACCCGGGGCGGCGACCTGATCTACAAGGCCGATCCCTATGCGTTCCACGCGGAGACCCGGCCCTCCAACGGCAGCAAGGTCTACGATATCACCGGCTTTGCCTGGCACGATGATGCCTGGCAGACTGCTCAGAAAAAGGCGGACGTGATCAACGGCCCGATGAACATCTACGAGATGCACGCGGGCAGCTGGAAGCTGAAGGACGAGAAGGTTCCCTATAATTATTCCGAGCTGGCCGACGAGCTGATCCCCTACATCCGGGAGATGGGCTACACCCATGTGGAGCTGCTGCCCGTGATGGAGTATCCCTTCGACGGCAGCTGGGGCTACCAGGTTACGGGCTATTTTGCCCCCACCAGCCGCTACGGCACCCCCAAGGACTTCATGGCCTTTGTGGACAAGATGCATGAGGCCGGCATCGGTGTCATCATGGACTGGGTGCCCGCCCACTTCCCGAAGGATGGCTTCGGCCTGTACAACTTTGACGGAGAAGCCTGCTACGAGGACCCCAACCCCAAGCGCGGCGAGCACAAGGAGTGGGGCACCATGGTGTTCGACTTCGGCCGCAGCGAGGTGCAGAGCTTCCTGATCTCCAGCGCCCTGTACTGGCTGGAGCAGTATCACATCGATGGTCTGCGCGTGGATGCCGTGGCCTCCATGCTGTATCTGGATTATGGAAAAAGCGATGGCGAGTGGCTTCCGAACAAAGATGGCGGAAATGAGCATTACGAGGCAATTCATTTCCTGCAGCATTTAAATTCCGAGGTGGAAAAGGAGCATCCGGGAGCTTATATCATTGCGGAAGAGTCGACGGCATGGCCGGGCGTTACGGCGCCGGTAGCAGATGGCGGACTTGGCTTTTCTTACAAATGGAATATGGGTTGGATGAATGACTTTTTGGAGTACATGAAATTAGATCCATATTTCAGAAAAGACCATCAGAGGCAGTTGTGTTTTAGTATTGATTATTACACCAGTGAGAAATACATTTTGGTTTTATCGCATGATGAGGTGGTTCATGGAAAATGTTCTCTGTTAAACAAGATGTCCGGTTTGGAAGGAGATAAGTTTGCTTCTCTTCGTGCCGCGTTTGGATTTATGTATGGTCATCCGGGCAAAAAGCTTTTGTTTATGGGGCAGGAATTTGCTCAGAAACGAGAATGGGCAGAGTTTCGAAGTCTGGACTGGTTTTTACTGGAAGAAGATGACAGACATAAGAAAATGCAGGATTACGTACGTGAATTAAATCACTTGTACGCCGTAGGTACACTGGCCCGAGCCGAGGCCGCCGTCCGGCATATGAGGCAGGGT
>OGXR01002785.1_pt1 | contig 10712 bp, 8 predicted proteins | sample 1576331 | NCBI WGS metagenome assembly OGXR01 (sample SAMEA3541473, study PRJEB24748) | human gut metagenome | biome: human gut; feature: human-associated habitat; material: faeces | place: China | collected 2012 | reverse complement strand
CAACGATAAGCTGCTGGGGACGCTGAAGCATCTGCGGGATTTGGGCAACACCCTGGTGGTGGTGGAGCATGACGAGGACACCATGCGGGCGGCGGACTTCATCGTGGATGTGGGTCCTGGTGCCGGCATCCACGGAGGGGAGATTGTGGCAGCCGGAACCTTGGAGGACATCATGGCCTGCCCCCGGTCCCTGACGGGGCAGTACCTGTCCGGGGTGAAGAAAATCCCGGTCCCTGCCTGCCGGAGGGCCGGCAGCGGCAACTTCCTCACGGTGCGGGGCGCTCGGGAGAACAATTTGCAGAATGTGGACGTGTCCATTCCTTTGGGGACCTTCATCTGCGTCACCGGCGTTTCCGGCAGCTACACCCTGCCCGCCTGCGGTTTTACTGAACCGGAAGGCAAGCAATTCAAGGGCTGGTCAACCAGTGCCGACGGTTCGGTTATTTCCGGCACGACCTATGAAGTAAGCTCGGATACTACCTTCTATGCAATCTGGGAGAGTAAAGAGTATTCCATCATCGTAACGGACGGCAAAGCGACAAGCGGTGCAGGAAGCGAAATCAGTAAAGCGGCGCAAGGCACAACCATTACTCTGACCGCAAATGCGGCCCCTGACGGTAAGGAGTTTGATAAGTGGGTAGTAGAAAGCGGTAGCACTACTCTTGAAGATGCGAACAGTGAAACCACTACTTTCATAATGCCTGACAGTGAAGTCAGCGTGAAAGCGACCTACACAATTCCCCATACCCATACCTACGATCAGGAAATTCAGAAGCCGGAAACCCTCAAGTCGGCTGCCGACTGCACCAACGATGCAGTATATTTCAAGAGCTGCTCCTGCGGAGAGATCAGCACCTTGATATCCAGGCCCAGGGACTGCAGCTCCTTCACCAGCACCTTGAAGGACTCGGGCACGCCGGGCTTGGGCACGTTGTGGCCCTTGACGATGGACTCGTAGGTGCGCACACGGCCGGTCACGTCGTCGGACTTGACCGTCAGGATCTCCTGCAGGGTGTAAGCTGCACCATAAGCCTCGAGGGCCCAAACTTCCATTTCGCCGAAGCGCTGGCCGCCGAACTGCGCCTTGCCGCCGAGCGGCTGCTGGGTAACGAGGGAATACGGGCCGGTGGAACGGGCATGGATCTTATCGTCGACCAGATGGTGGAGCTTGAGGTAGTACGGGTAGCCGACCGTGACGCGCTGGTCAAACGGTTCGCCCGTGCGGCCGTCATAGAGAACGGTCTTGCCGTCCTCGGCGACGCCGCCCTGCTTGAGCAGTTCGCGGATCTCCTTTTCGTTTGCGCCGTTGAAGATCGGGGTCGCGACCTTCCAGCCCAGCGCGTGGGCCGCGTAGCCCAGATGGACCTCCAGAACCTGACCGATGTTCATACGGGACGGAACGCCCAGCGGGTTCAGAACGATATCGAGCGGAGTGCCGTCGGGCAGGAAGGGCATGTCCTCCTGCGGCAGAATGCGGGACACGACGCCCTTATTGCCGTGGCGGCCTGCCATCTTATCGCCGACGGAGATCTTTCTCTTCTGGGCGATATAGACGCGGACGACCTTGTTGACGCCGGGGGCCAGCTCGTCGCCGTTTTCACGGGTGAAGACCTTGACGTCGACGATGATGCCGGCTTCGCCGTGCGGGACCTTCAGAGAGGAATCGCGGACCTCGCGCGCCTTCTCGCCGAAGATGGCGCGCAGCAGACGCTCTTCCGCGGTCAGCTCCGTCTCGCCCTTCGGGGTGACCTTGCCGACGAGGTAATCGCCGGAGGTGACCTCCGCGCCGATGCGGATGATGCCGTTTTCGTCGAGATCCTTAAGGGTATCTTCGCCGACGTTCGGGATATCACGGGTGATCTCCTCCATGCCAAGCTTCGTGTCGCGGGATTCGGTCTCATACTCCTCAATATGGATGGAGGTGAACACGTCCTCGCGGACAAGGCGTTCGTTCAGCAGAATGGCGTCCTCGTAGTTGTAGCCTTCCCACGTCATGAAGCCGATGAGCACGTTCTTGCCGAGCGCGATCTCGCCCTGCGAGCAGGCGGGGCCGTCGGCGATGACCTGACCGGCCTCCACGCGTTCGCCGACCGTGACGATCGGGCGCTGGTTGATGCAGGTGCCCTGGTTGGAGCGGGCAAACTTTGTAAGGGTATAATCGGCGGTATTGCCATCGTCGTAGCTGACGGAAACGTTCGTTGCGGAAACGCGGGTCACGACGCCGGGGCCTTTAGCTGTGATGCAGACCTCGGAATCGACAGCGCACTTATGCTCGATGCCGGTTGCCACGATCGGGGCCTCCGTGACCATCAGCGGCACGGCCTGACGCTGCATGTTTGCGCCCATCAGCGCGCGGTTCGCGTCGTCGTTTTCCAGGAACGGAATGAACGCCGTTGCGATGGAGGTCATCATGTTCGGGGAGACGTCGACATAGTCGATGAGCTCACGCTCGACGGAGATGATCTCGTCACGGTGGCGGCAGATGACGCGCGCGTTCGCAAAGCGGCCTTCCTCGTCCAGAGGCTCTGCAGCCTGCGCGACATAATAGTCGTCTTCGACGTCGGCGGTCATGTATTCGACAATATCCGTGACCTTGCCGGTTGCCTTATCGACCTTGCGGAACGGCGCTTCGATGAAGCCGTATTCGTTGATCTTCGCATAGGACGCCAAATAGTTGATCAGGCCGATGTTCGGGCCTTCAGGCGTCTCGATCGGGCACATACGGCCATAGTGGGTGTAGTGAATGTCTCGGACGTCGAAGGATGCGCGCTCACGCGACAGACCGCCGGGGCCGAGTGCGGACAGACGGCGCTTGTGCGTCAGCTCCGCCAGCGGGTTGTTCTGATCCATGAACTGCGACAGCGGGGAGGAGCCGAAGAACTCCTTGATGACCGCCGTGACAGGCCGGATGTTGATGAGGCTCTGCGGCGTGACGACGTCAAGATCCTGCACGGTCATGCGCTCACGGATCACGCGCTCGAGGCGGGTGAAGCCGACGCGGAACTGGTTCTGCAGCAGCTCGCCCACGCAGCGCAGACGGCGGTTGCCCAGATGGTCAATGTCGTCCTTCGTGCCCGCGCCCTGCACCATGCAGCACAGATAGTTGATGGAGGCGAGAATGTCGTCTCTCGTGATGTGCATCGGAACGAGGTCGCTGCGGCGGGCCTCAATGGCCTCCTCCCAGCCGTCGGCGGGGACAGTCTCGAGCATTTCACGAAGAACGCTGAAGCTGACCTTTTCCTTGATGCCGTACTGCGCCGGGTCAAAGTCGACGAACTTCGCCATATCGACCATGCCGTTGGAGAACACGACGACCTCGCGGCCGTTCACGTCGATCACGGCGCGGCTGACGCCGCGGCTGGAGATCTCGTGCGCCTTGGCGCGGTTGATCGTCTCGCCGTTCATGGCGATGATCTCGCCGGTCATGGGATCGGTCACGGGCTGGGCCAGCGTCTGGCCGTTCAGACGGCTCCAGATGTCGAGCTTCTTGTTGAACTTGTAACGGCCGACCTTGCTTACGTCATAGCGGCGGGCGTCGAAGAACAGCGCCTCGAGATAGCTCTCGGAGCTTTCGACTGTGGGCGGCTCGCCCGGACGCAGGCGGCGGTAGATTTCAAGCAGGGATTCCTCACGCGTCTTGCACGGATCCTTGTCCATGGTCGCCTTGATGAGCGGGTCCTCGCCGAACATCTCGGTGATCTGGCCGTCGGTCGCCACGCCGAGGGCACGGATGAGGCAGGTGATGGGCAGCTTGCGGTTCTTGTCGATGCGGACCCAGAAGACGTTATTGAAATCCGTCTCATATTCCAGCCATGCGCCGCGGTACGGGATGACCGTCGCGGAATAGATGTGCTGGTCGGTCTTGTCGACCTCGTCGCCGAAGTAGACGCCGGGGCTTCTGACGATCTGGGAGACGATGACACGCTCCGCGCCGTTGATGACGAAGGTGCCGCCGTTGGTCATGAGCGGGAAATCGCCCATGAAGATCTCCTGCTCCTTGATCTCGTCCGTCTCCTTGTTGTGCAGGCGCACGCGAACCTTGATGGGCTTGGCGTACGTCGCGTCGCGCTCCTTGCATTCCTCCACGGAATACTTGGGCGGCTCGTTCATGGAGTAGTCGAGGAAGCTCAGCTCGAGATTGCCGGTGTAGTCGGTAATGGTATCGACGTCGCGGAACACCTCGCGCAGCCCCTCGCGCAGGAACCATTCATAGGAATCCTTCTGGATCTTGAGCATATTCGGCAGCTCCAGGATCTGATCCTGCTTCGCGAAGCTCTTGCGGGGCGTCTTGCCCATCATGACATCCTTTGTGATCGCCATGTAAAGTCATCACAGCCTTTCTGTAGTTGTCTTATGACACGCCTGGTTGCGTTGTTTATTTCTTTCCTTTTCTGCTTGCGTATGCGGTCTTGCGATGCTATAATCACAACAGATAGTGGTGAAAATTGCGAATGGCCCTACGCAGGCATTATGGACTTACATTCTATCAGCTTTTGTCTGGAATGTCAATTCATCCGGCCTATTTTTGTGAATTATTTTCTGTTGACAACCGGCGCATCCAAGCGGATGCGCCGGCTTTTTGCGGTTCATATAAATATAAAAATGCAGCAGACGCGCTGTGTTCACGCCTCAAGCAGGTAACTCAGCCCGAGCAATATGTACAGCGGGCCGAAGCAGTAGGCCATGAACAGCTCCTTCCGCGGGACCTTCCGCCGGAAGCCATCCGTCAGGACGAGAATTTCGGCAAAATACGCGCCCGCGCCGAGAAAATACGCCGCTGCGCGCAGCAGCTTGTGGATATCCGCCAGCGCAAACGAGGCAAGGAACAAAACAGCCGCCGCGCCTGCCGCGAAGTTGCGCGCGATGAGCAGGATATGCTCCCGCCGGGCCTCCTCCGGCGACTGCTCCTCCATGATGGTGTAAACCGCGTTCTTTTTCTCCATGCAGCGTCTCCAATGCTTTAATTCTATATATTATATCAGAACCACATGGCGTTTGCCTAGTCCTTTGGGAAGAAAACTTCCTGCTTCGACAAAATTTCCATCCGCTCCCCTGTCATGGGGTGCGGGAAAACAAGCCTTGCGGCACACAGCTGCTGCGTGAACAGTCCGTGGGCGGCGGAATACGCCGTCGCTTCCGGGCTTGTATACTGCGGGTCGCCTAAGATGGGGAAACCGGAGGCCATGCAGTGCAGGCGGAGCTGATGCGTGCGGCCCGTCAGAGGGTGCAGTTCCAGAAGCGCCGTTTTTTCCGCCCGTTCCAGCACGCGGTACTGCGTCAGCGCCTTCTGTCCCCGCTCGTCCACGACGCGGATGAGGCTGCCGCCGCCGATCTTATAGACCGGCAGGTCGATCTGCCCTTCCGCCTGCGGCGGCTGGCCGAAAACCGAAGCAAGATAGGTCTTCTCCAGCTGCCGCTCGCGCAGCATCCGGCAGAAGCGGTCGTGGATATTCGCGTTTTTCGCTAAAATCACCACGCCGAACGTGTCCCGGTCGAGCCGCGTCACGGGATGGACGCCGGACGCCTCGCCGCGCTCCAGCAGGTGATACAGCACGCCGTTTGCCAGCGTCCCGCTGTTTTTCTGCGGCGACGGATGCACCAGCATTCCAGAAGACTTGTCCACAGCGAGAAAGCATTCATCTTCATAAAGGATGGAAAGCGGCAGCGGCTCCGGCTCAAAGCCCTCCGTCCGCTCCTCCAGCACGACGCGCACCCGGTCGCCGGGCATGACCGGCGCATCGGTATGCGCGGGCGCGTCGTTTACAAACAGCGCGTTCTGCCATTTGAGCCGCTTGACCAGCCCGGCGGACAACCCGAATTCCCGCCGCAGGAGCGACAGCAGCTTCGTCTGCCGCGCGGCTGTCTGTTCCAGAATCATGCGCACCGCCTCCTTCGGCGCTATTATACCGTGCGGAGGCAGATCGCGCAAGCCCCGCTATCCGTCCGGCTGCAGGCCGGAATGGTCCCAGAGCTGCTTGAAGAGCATGGCCGCGATGGGGAACACGATCATCCCGCCCACGCCCAGCAGCCGGTAGCCCGTGTAAAGCGCCAGCAGCGTCAGAACCGGGTTCAGCCCCACCTGCTTCCCGACCAGACGCGGCTCAAGCGCCTGTCGGCTGAGGGCCGCGGCTCCGTATAGAATGACGAGGCCGACGCCGGTTTTCGTCTCCCCCTGCAAAAACAGCGCCAGCGCCCACGGGATCAGGATCGTCCCCGTGCCGAACACCGGCAGCGCGTCGACCACTGTAATGACCAGCGCCGCCAGAACCGGGTACCGCACCCGAAGAAGCAGCAGCCCCGCGTTTAAAATCAGAAATGTAATGCCCATCAGCTTCAGCTGCGCCCGCAGCCAGCCGCCGAGCGTCGTGCGCACGTGCCCGCCGAGCGTCTGCAGCTTTTCCAGCCACGCCGGGCGCACCGTGCGGCGCAGCCAGCCGCGGATGGCAGGCAGCTCGCCGGAGAGCATGAAGCTGGACAAGATCGCCGTCACCGCGAACAGCACCGCGTCCGGCAGCCGCCCGATGATGCCGGACGCCCAGGAAAAGAGCGTTTCATAGAGCTTCGTGCCGAAGCCCGCGCCAGTCTTGAAGAATTCCTCAACGCCCGCGCGCAGCCCCGTTCCAAGCCCGTCCGGCAGTCTTTCGGCAAGCGCAAGCAGACGCGATTTCAGCTTTTCAAAGAGCGGAGCCAGATTTTCCGCCAGCCGGGGCAGCTGCCGGGCCAGATCCGCCGCCTCCGCGCACAGCAGGCGGCACAGGAAAAACAGCCCGCCGAACAGGAGCCCAAACAGCAGCAGCACGCACAGACCGGACGCCAGCGAACGCGGAACGTGCGCCCGCGTCTGCAAAAGCCGCACCGGCTTTTCCGCCAGCAGGCTCACCGCGAGCCCGATAAAAAACGGCAGCAGCACCGGCAGCAGCAGCGCGCCGAACGCCCACGCGCCGAGCGCACAGCCCAGCGCGATCAGAACAGTCTTCCAGATTTTGCGGCTTTTCATGCTTCGAAATTCCTCCTGTGCTTTTCTGCTTGCAATTTGCGGGTATGTGGTGTATATTGAAGTCTGAGTATAGACACTTGCTTTTCTAACACGGACAATTGTGAGGTGAACGCTATGGAACATAGCCCGAAGTATTATATCGTGGAGGCCGCCGCCCTGCCGGAGATCTTCCAGAAGGTCGCCGAGGCCAAGCGGATGCTCGAAACCGGCGAGACGGACAAGGTCAACGTGGCCGCGCAGGCTGTCGGCATCAGCCGCAGCGCGTTTTATAAGTACCGCGACGCCATCGCGCCGTTTCAGAACCTGATGGCCGGCCGCATCATCACGTTTCAGATCATGCTCAAGGACAAGGCGGGCATCCTGTCCGAGATATTAACTATTTTTGCCAATTGCGGCGCGAATATACTGACCATCAACCAGTCCATCCCCACCGGGGGCCGCGCCATGGTGACCATTTCGGCGGAGACGAGCAATCTCAACTGCAACATCGAAGCGCTGACCCAGCAAATCGCAGAAAGGACGGGCGTAGTCAAGGCAGACTGCGTCGCAGGATAAGCATATGCACGGATTTGAATATTTCGTACCGACTGAGATCGTGTTCGGCGCAGGCAGCACAGAGAAGCTGCCGGAGCTGCTGAAAAAACGCGGACTTTCGCGCGTGCTGGTCGTCTACGGCAGCTCGAGCGCGAAGAAAAGCGGATTGCTTGACCGCGTGTTCCGGCTTCTGGACGAGGCGGGCGTTCAATATCGCGCGCTCGGCGGCGTGCAGCCGAACCCGCGCGCGGCGCTGGCCCGCGAGGGCGTGCAGCTGGCGCTGGAATCGGGTGCGGAGCTGATTCTGGCGGTCGGCGGCGGCAGCGTCATCGACACCTGCAAGGCCATCGCCCACGGCGCGGCCAACCCCGGCACAGATATCTGGGAGTTCTGGAAGCGCCGCGCGCCGCTGACAAGATCCATGCCTGTCGGTGTCGTGCTGACCATCCCGGCAGCCGGCAGCGAGACGAGCGACTCCGCTGTTCTGACCAACGCGGAGGCAGGCGAAAAGCGCGGTCTCAACACCCCGTTCAACCGCCCGGCCTTCGCCATTCTCGACCCTCTGCTCGCCGCGACGCTCCCGGTGCATCAGGTCGCGTGCGGCGTGAGCGACATTCTCATGCACACGCTCGACCGGTATTTTAACCCCGTCACCGATAACGCTCTGACGGATGAGCTGGCCGAGGCGCTGCTGCGCGTCGTGCTGGAATACGGCCCCGCCGCTGTGCGTGACGCGCATGACGAAACGGCCATGAGCGAGATCATGTGGGCAGGCTCCCTGTCGCACAACGGCCTGACCGGCCTCGGCGGCAGGAAGGACTTCGCCACGCACCAGCTCGGCCACGCGCTGAGCGAAAAATTTGACGTGTACCACGGCGACAGCCTGACCGCCGTCTGGAGCAGCTGGGCAAGATCCGTCATGGACGAAAACCCGGCGCGCTTCGCCCGCTTCGCGCGGAACGTCTGGCATGTGGAGGAGGCGGACGACACCGCCGCCGCGCTTGCCGGCATCGCAAAGCAGGAGGCATTCTTCCAGTCCATCGGCATGCCCGTGCGTCTGAGTGAGCTTTCCTGCGGCAAGCAGGACGAGGCGGGTCTTGCCGACCTTGCCAGCCGGTGCAGCTACGGAAAAACACGCACGATCGGCACGTTCCGCGTGCTGGACTATGAAAGCATTCTTGCGATCTACCGCAGGGCCAACGAAGCGTGAGGGGGGCTGGCATGAAAAAGCTTGCCATTCTCGGCCCCGGCGTCGTCGGCGGGAGCTGCGCGGAGATCTTGCTGCGGGACGCAGATCTGCTCGAACGGAACGCGGGCGAACAGCTGGAGCTTTCGTATGTGCTGGCGCGCCGCGCGCTGCCGGACAGGCCGTATAAAGACAAGGTCGTCACGGATTTTTCTGTGATCGAGCGCGACGCGAACGTGTTTCTCGTCATAGAAACCATCGGCGGCTGCGGCGCAGCGCTTGAGTATGTCCGCCGCGCGCTTGCCGCAGGCAAGCACGTCGTAACGGCCAACAAGCAGCTCATCGCCGAGCACGGCGCGGAGCTGCTGGCGCTTGCGAAGGCGAATGGCGTGAGCCTTCTGTTTGAGGCCTCCGTCGGCGGCGGCATTCCGGTGCTGCATCCGCTGAGCCAGTGCCTCGGCGCGAATGAAATTTATGAAGTGCGTGGCATTCTGAACGGCACGACGAATTTCATCCTCACACAAATGCTCGAACACGGGCAGAGCTACGAAGCGGCGCTCCGTGACGCGCAGGCGCGCGGCTACGCCGAGCAGGACCCGACCGCCGACGTCGAGGGCATCGACGCGGGCCGCAAGGTCTGCATTCTGGCCGATATGATGTTCGGTAAAAACGTCGACCCGTCCCGCGTCCGCATGACAGGCATTTCCGCCATCACGGCGGAGGACGCCGCGTTTGCAGAGGCAGCCGGGATGAAGCTTCGCCTGCTTGGCCGGGCCGTCCGGCAGGGGCAGGCGCTCACCGTCTTCGTCTCGCCGCATTTCATCGCGGGCACGCAGCCGCTGGCCCCCGTCTCCGGCGTTCTGAACGCCGTCGAGGTGCTGGGCAGCAGCGTCGGCGCGGTCATGTTCTCCGGCCCCGGCGCAGGCGGCCCGGCGACGGCCAGCGCCGTTCTGGCAGACGTCATTGACATCGTCCGCAATCCCGGCCGCAGCCAGCCCGTCAGCTGGCCGGCAGAGCCCGCCGCGCTCTGTGACCCGGAGGAATTCGAATCCCCGTTCTTCTTCCGCACAAGACTTTCCAAAGAAGCCTGCGAGCAGGCGCTCGGCCCCGTCCGCTGGCTGCCCGACGCAGGCGCGTTCCACGGCGGCTTTACGCAGAAAACCACCCGAAGGGCGCTGCGCGCCTCCGGCCTCGCGCTGGACGCAGTCTGGCCCTTGTTGGCATAAAAACGTTCTGAATCCGCTCTCCCCTGTCATACATCTATGGCAGGGGGGATTTTTTATGAAACGCAAATGGTGGACTGTCTGTTTTCTGAGCATTCTCGCCGGTTCTGCGCTCCATTTTCTTTATGACCTGTGGCCGAACCCGCTGACGGCGGTGTTTGCGCCGGTCAACGAAAGCGTCTGGGAGCATCTGAAGCTCTTATACTGGCCGTTTCTTGCCGCCGCGTTCGTGCTGACGAAGGGCGAGGCGGACAGCCGAAAAAGCTGGTGCGGTCTGCTGGCGGGACTTCTGGGCGCGCCGCTGCTTCTTCTGGGCGCATATTACACGCTCCTGTCCGGCTTCGCGCTGCACGGACTGCCGCTCGATCTGATTTTGTACGCGCTTGCGATGGCGGGCGGCTTTGCGCTGGCATGGCATTTGCAGAGGGCCCGCCTTCCCGCATGGCTGTGCGGCGTGCTGGTGATCGCGGCGGGTATTTACGGCGCTGCGCTGGCGCTGTTTTCCTTTGCGCCGCCGGAGCTGCCCATTTTTCTGCCGCCGGTCTGAAATTTTCTGCATTTTTGTGTTGACAACCGTGTTTTTCTCCTGTATAATAGCCCGGAGAAAACAAAGAAGGAGCGGCAAGCACCGCAACTCACCTCCAGCTGTCTGCGAAGAGGTTCATAATTTCCTCCGCCTTGTGCGGAAGTCTGGATTTTATGTGCGGGTGCTTTGCAGCATCCGCACTTTGCATTTGGAGGTGCTTTACAATCGGTAAATTAGAACATCAGA
>OGXR01002784.1_pt1 | contig 10714 bp, 8 predicted proteins | sample 1576331 | NCBI WGS metagenome assembly OGXR01 (sample SAMEA3541473, study PRJEB24748) | human gut metagenome | biome: human gut; feature: human-associated habitat; material: faeces | place: China | collected 2012 | reverse complement strand
AACTGGCAGAACCTGCCGGTCTACGAGAACATGACCAAGTCCGGCAAGTGAGCCGATCTTCGTGAGTGAATCTCGCTGAGCCAATTGCAGGAAGGGGCGGATCATATCCGTTCCTTCCTTTCCATGTAATACGCACCGTTTCAGGGTGACATCAGTGTGGCCAAGAGGCGTCAGGGGTAGATGCCGGTAGCCAAGCATTTTTCCCAGCTGATTCCCATGAAACTGCAATATAAAGCAGTTTGTTGTGTGTTGCCACAAAACTTGCGGGGTAAATCGTTAACCTTCCCCGATGATTATGAGTAATAATCTGAAAAAGGTTGACAATGAATAAGCAAAAAAGGAGAAACCAATGGGCAGATATCTTCTGCGACGCATTCTGCAGATGATCCCTGTGGTTCTCGGCACGACGCTTTTGGTGTACGCCCTGGTGTTCGCGTTGCCGGGCGACCCGGTTAAGGCGATGTTTGGCGATAAGCCGGTCAATGAGGCCGTCGCCGCGCAGATTCGTGCCGAATACAATCTGGATAAACCGTTCATCGTGCAGTATTTGCTGTTCCTGAAAAATGCGCTGACTCTTGACTTCGGCAAGACTTTCTCCGGTCAGCTGGTCATCGACCAGATCGGACGTGCATTCCCGGTCACCATCAAGCTTGCGCTGATGGCTTTCGTGTTCGAAGCCGTGTTCGGCGTGATCTTCGGCGCGATTTCCGGCCTGAACAAGGGCAAGTGGTGCGATACCGTGATCCTGATTATCTCTCTGTTGCTCATCTCCGTACCGACCTTCGTCACGGGCTTCCTTGCCCAGTATTTCTTAGGCGTGAAGTTGCGTCTGCTTCCAGTTACGGCCGGTGCCAATCCAGGATTCATCGACCTGCTGATGCCAGCAATGGTGCTTGGATCTGTGTCTATGGCATATATCATCCGATTGAGTCGTTCGGAGATTTCTTCCAATATCGCGCTTGACTATGTGCGCACCGCACGTGCCAAAGGCATGGACAACAGGTCGGTCATGAATCGTCACGTTTTGCGTAACTCCATGATTCCTGTCGTCACTTACCTTGGTCAGGATCTTGGCGCACTGATGGGCGGTGCCATGATTTCCGAAACCATCTTCAACGTGCATGGCATTGGTTACCTGACTTATCAAAGCATTCTCAAGGGTGAAGGCAATCTGGTGGTGTCCATTGTGACTCTGCTTATGCTGATCTTCGCAGTGTGCAACCTGCTGGTCGATATGCTCTATGCGGCGCTTGATCCGCGAATCCGCTACGCGTGAGTTGGGAGGATTGAACAATGACTGATATGAACGAGACGAATCTTTCTCACGCGCTTCCGGGACAGGAACGATATGTTGCTCCTCTCGAGGAGACGCCGCTTAAGGACGTTGACTCGGTAGATGAGTCCGCACCGGCTTCAAGCCTTTGGGCTGACGCATGGCGTACCCTGCGCAAGAACCCGATGTTCATCATTTCCGCTGTGCTTATTGTGTTCATTATCTTCGTGGCGCTGTTCCCAGGAGTGATGACCAAGCAGAATCCGAACTACTGCACGCTTGAGAACTCCTTGGAACCGGCTTCGAAGGGACATCCTTTCGGATTCGATCTGCAAGGCTGCGATGTGTACTCCCGCGTGGTGCATGGTACTCGTACCTCGCTGAGCGTCGGCGTGTTCGCTACGGTGCTGGTGGTGCTGTTGGGTACGCTGATCGGTGCGTTGAGCGGTTTCTTCGGAGGCTGGGTCGACACCATTCTCAGCCGTTTGACCGATATTTTCCTGGCTTTGCCGATTTTGCTTGGTGCCATCGTGGTGCTGCAGATGTTCAAGACCAACGATTCCATTTGGAAGATTATTCTGGTCATGACGTTATTCGGCTGGACATCCGTTGCGCGAATTGCGCGAGGCGCTGTTATGGAAGCTAAGAATCTGGAGTTCAATACGGCTTCCACCGCACTTGGCTCCACGCCGTGGCGTAACCTGTTCCGCCACATTCTGCCGAATTCCTTGGCACCGATCATTGTGGTGGGCACAACGTCTCTGGCTACATACATCGTGTTGGAAGCAACATTGAGCTTCCTTGGTGTGGGTCTGCCGACCACTACCGTCAGCTGGGGTGGCGACATCTCCAATGCGCAGTCCATTCTGCGTACCGATCCGATGGTGCTGTTCTACCCGTCCGCGGCACTTGCCATCACTGTCCGTCCCTTCATCGTGCACACCGACCATTTTGTGCCTTCATCATGATGGGTGACGCCGTGAAGGATGCGCTTGATCCGAAGAGCCGTACGTGAGTGTAAGTGAGGGATATTCGATGACTGAAATGAATACCGAAAACAAGCTCGAGGCCATGCAACGTGCCAACGGTCCGCTGCTGGAAGTCAAGAACCTCCAGGTCGACTTCACCACTGATGATGGCCAGCCGGTACATGCGGTTCGCAACTCCTCTTTCAGCGTATACCCGGGTCAGTGGGTGGCTATCGTTGGTGAGTCCGGCTCCGGCAAGTCCACGTCCGCTATGGCGGTGCTTGGTCTGCTTCCGGGCACAGGCCATGTGGTCGGAGGATCCATCAAGCTTGACGGCGAGGAAATCTCCGGTTACAAGCAGAGGGATTTCGACAAGTTGCGCGGCAACAAGATGGGTCTTGTCCCGCAGGATCCGATGAGCAACCTGAACCCGGTGTGGCGTATCGGTACCCAGGTGAAGGAGGCTCTGGCCGCCAACAATATGGATATCGCCCATGAGAAGCGTTCCTCGCTGTCGAAGGCTCTCGCCGATGCCGATGTCGAACTTAAAGGCAACGACGATGAAACTTTCCTTGGCTCCAAGGAGCTTCCTGAGCTGTTGTCCGCGGCGAAGGAAGCGCTGTCCAAGATCGGTAAGACCGGCGACGACTTCGACAAGACCGTGGCGTACTTCGAGTCGGAGTGGGTCCCAGGATCTGAAACGCGTTGGCGCGTGGCCGACGACCTGATCAAGGTCGGCGTGGCCGAGGATGACGCTTGGTACATCGCCAAGAAGTATGTAATCGGCTCCACCATGGATGACCGCATCGCAGGTCTTCTTTCTGAGGCTGGTCTGCCGGATGCCGCCACTCGTGCACGCCAGTATCCGCACGAGTTCTCCGGTGGTATGCGCCAGCGTGCGCTCATCGCCATCGGCTTGGCATGCCGTCCGGAACTGCTGATCGCTGACGAGCCGACCTCCGCGCTCGACGTGACCGTGCAGAAGAAGATTCTTGATCATCTCCAGATGCTCACCGATTCGTTGGGAACCGCAGTGCTGTTCATCACCCATGACTTGGGTTTGGCGGCTGAGCGTGCGCAGCACATCGTGGTTATGTACAAGGGGCAGGTCGTTGAATCCGGCCCGTCTCTGGAAGTGCTGCAGCATCCGCAGCATCCATACACCAAGCGACTGGTGGCGGCGGCGCCGTCGTTGGCCTCGCAGCGCATCATCTCCGTCAAGGAGCATGGTGGCGATGCCAGCGGCGTGATGGAACACAAGGTGAATGAAGATTCCCTGAAGTCCGGCGAATCCATCATCACGGTGGATCATCTGACGCGCGAGTTCAAGCTGCCGCGCAAGAAGGAGATGTTCAAGGCCGTTGACGATGTGAGCTTTTCCGTCAAGAAGGGTACCACGCTGGCAATTGTGGGCGAGTCCGGTTCCGGCAAGTCCACGGTGGCCAACATGGTGCTGAAGCTGCTTGAACCGACCTCAGGCACCGTCACTTATGAAGGCAAGGACATTTCCGGCTTCCAAGGCAAGGAATTGCTTGACTTCCGCCGCCACGTGCAGCCGGTGTTCCAGAATCCGTATGGCTCGCTTGACCCGATGTACTCCATTTACCGTTCCATCGAAGAACCACTGCGTATCCACGGCATTGGAGACAAGAAGAGTCGTGCTGCCCGCGTGCGTGAGTTGCTCGATATGGTGGAACTGCCGTGGTCCGTGCGTTTCCGCTACCCGAACGAGCTTTCCGGTGGTCAGCGTCAGCGCATCGCCATCGCACGAGCCATGGCTCTCGATCCGGACGTGATTGTCTGCGACGAGGCCGTATCCGCTTTGGACGTGCTGGTGCAGGATCAGGTGTTGCGATTGCTCAATGACCTGCAGACGGAAAAGGGCCTGAGCTACCTGTTCATCACCCACGATTTGGCGGTTGTGCGTCAGATCGCCGATGAGGTTGTGGTGATGCAGCACGGCAAGCTTGTGGAGCACGCCACCACTGACGAGGTCTTCGACCATCCGCAGAAGCAGTACACCCGTGATCTGCTTGGCGCCATCCCCGGCGGCAAGCTGCAGCTCGGTCTTGACTGATTTGATGCGATAACATCATCAAGATAAGCCTTCGGCATGTGCCGAGGGCTTTTCTTGTATGCAAGCTAGGCTAGAACGCTATGACGATCACTATCACGACTTCCAATGTGAACGGAATCCGAGCGGCAAAACGCAAAGGCATCGAGGAGTGGGCCGGACGCAACACACCTGACGTGTGGTGTATGCAGGAGGTGCGTGCCCCGCAAAACGAAATCGATCCTATTTTCGACGAATTCGGTTTCGAATACTCAATGGCGGGACGTATTTCCGATCAGAGCGAACTGCATCGTATGAACGAGATTTGCCGTATCAAGGGGCGTGCCGGCGTAGGTCTGTTGTCGGCATTGCCGGTTGTCGACAAACGATATGGATTGCCGGGACTTGAGGATGACGTCGATTCCGGCCGTTGGATCGAAGCGGACATGCAAACTCCACAAGGCTATGTCATTACCGTGGTTTGTGTGTATGTGCATGCGGGAAATACCGATGATCCGGAAAAAATGAAGCAGAAATACCGTTTCCTCGACACCATGCTGATACGCATGGAACAGTTGCGTGACGAGGCAGCACACGGCGGAAAACAAGCGGTGCTCTGCGGTGATTTCAACATCGCGCACACGCCGCTCGACATCAAAAACGCCAAAGCCAACGAAACGCATGCCGGATTCCTCCCCGAGGAGCGCGCATATGTCGACAAATGGTTGGGAGAACTGGAGTTTGTGGATGTGATGCGTAATCTCGCCGGAGACATCCAAGGACCGTACACATGGTGGAGCCAGCGCGGTCGTGCATTCGACAACAATGTCGGCTGGAGGATCGACTATCAGTTCGCAACACCGGAACTGGCGGAAACGGCCTGCGGATTCGTGATCGATAAGGCTCCGACCTACGACCTGCGCTGGTCCGATCATGCGCCGCTCAGCATTATGTATGACATTTAAGCCACTTTTTATCGTGAACAGACTGGGAATTGGAATATCACACCCCGATTCCCAGCCCATATTAAGCATAGGTGCTAGGCTATTCACGGTTGCAACTGTTATGAAATGAGGAACATCATGGGATTGTTTGGATTCGGTAAGAAGAAGCATCAGAGCAAGGAAGCTCTTGAAGCGGCCGCCGGAGAAAACGAAGAGGCTGTCGACGCAGCTGAAAATGTTGACGAAGCTCAGGAAGTTGTGGCGCTTCCGGAGCCTTCCGCTGAATACGAGGGCCGCGGTGACGAGCATGGTCCGTGGGATGTGGAAGATGAGAACGTTCCCGACTACGACGAGTACCTCGATATGGGATCATATTATCTGCCGTTCCTGAAGGGCATTGAATTGCGAGTGAAGGCCAACCGTGCCACCCAGCAGGTTCTTGGCACCACCATCACCTACGGTTCCTCCAGTGTGGAGATTGAGGCATTCGCGGCACCGAAGACGCTCGGATTGTGGGATGACGTTCGTGCCGACCTGATTGAAGCCAACAAGGACGCGAAGGAAGTCGAAGGCGTATTCGGCACCGAACTGGCATTGCCGGTTACCGTCAAGGGTGGACGCAAGGTGCTTACCCGCATCGTAGGCGTCGACGGTCCGCGTTGGATGTTGCGCGGCATCTTCTCAGGCAAGGCTGCCACCGATCCTGAGGGTGAGGAAGCAAATGCATTGAACCAGTTCTTCGCTGATATTGTGGTGGAACGAGGCGATGATCCGTTGGCGCCACGCGACCTTATTCCCATGCATCCGCCGGTCGCTCCGGCCGAACGCAAGGCTGCGAAGGCAGCTGCGGAAGAGGCTGAGCAGAAGACTGAGATTCCCGGCAAACCGAAGGGTCCATTCGACTCCGACCAGCAGGTTGAGGTCAAGACCACGCTGTCTCGTGGACCGATGTTCTCCGAAGTGCGTTGAGCCGCTTGAACCGATAGCTAATACGTATGGCTGAAACCGAAGCGAAAAAACGAACTGGTCTTGGTGCGCTTGCCGACGCCGGTAATACTGACGATTTTTCCGTGATCGACGCCATCGGCGGTCCGAGAGGCGTTATCGAATCGATGCTGCCGGGCGTCGTGTTCGTGGCACTGTTCGTCATCACGTCCAATTTGCAACTGACCATCGGCGTGTCCGCTGCGTTGGCCGTGCTGCAGGTGATCGTGCGCCTGTGCCAACGACAGTCCGTCATGGGAGCGGTATCAGGCTTGCTGGCAGTAGGTATCTGCCTGATCTGGGCATGGAACAGTCACGAGGCACGTAACTATTACATGTTCGGATTCCTCACCAACGCCTTTTACGTTGTTTTGCTGACGATTTCACTGCTGGTCCGGGTGCCTGGCTTAGGATTGGTCATCGAGTTCATCCGAACGTTACCGACTGAACATTTTCGTGCCTGGCTTGCCGATTGGCGAGGTGACAAGGCGCTCAATCGCGCCTATACCATCATCACCGCAATGTGGGTTGGAGTGTTCGCGCTGCGTCTGATCGTGCAGGTGCCGCTCTATCTCGGCAATCACGTCGGCTGGCTGGGAACAGCGCGTCTGCTGATGGGCATTCCGTTCTGGGCGCTCGCGATTTGGGTCTCGTATCTGATCGTGGCGACGCCAATGCACCGACATAAGATGATGCAGGAAGTTTCTGAAGACGATGCTGAGGCAGCACAAACTACCGAAATGAGGGAAGAGCACTGATGGAATCGACCATCCGCGTTGAACGGTACGCCGACCAGGGTCGTTGCGTCGGTCATATTGACGGACGTGTTGTGTTCGTGCGATTCGCATTGCCGGGCGAACTGGTCCGTGTCGCATTGGACGAGCCGCATGATCGTGAGGATCGCTTCTGGACAGGCGAAGTGGTGGAAGTACTCGAAGCGAGCGAAGACCGTACTGATCCAATATGGTCGTTAGCTGGACCCCTTGCCATGGGCGGTGGCGTCGGCGGCGCTGATTTGGTGCATGTGTCGCTTGCAGGGCAACTGAAATGGAAAGTCACGTCGGTGGCCGAACAGATGGCAAGACTCGGCCACGTCGACGTGGAAGTGCCCATTGAGCGTATGTCGGAAGACGATGCGGAGCGAGGTTTGCATTGGCGTACTCGCATCGAGATGATTGCTGATGCTGATGGGCGTCCGTCGATGCACCGTCGAGGCACGCATGTGCGCGTTCCGATTGATACCATGCCGTTGGCCAGCCGTACGTTGCTGGAAGTGGCCGAACGTGAGCATGTGTGGGAAGGGAGCTTCGAACCGGGTTCCCAGATTCGTCTATCCGTTCCGGAACCTCGCGATAATGCGCCGATTTCAGACAATTACGCCGTGCTTGTGAACGGCGAGGTGGTTGCTGGAAGCCGTGAGCTTACGGAAAAGGTGATTGTCGCCGGCCGTGAATTCGAATACAACGTGGATGCAGGCGGTTTCTGGCAGATGCATAGGCATGCGCCGATCGCTTTGACCAACCATGTGATCGATTTGGTACGCGGCGAGCTTGACGGTGCCAAATCCGCATGTCTGTGGGATTTGTATTCCGGTTCGGGTCTGTTCACGCTGCCGTTGGCCACGCTGACGGCGGAGCGCACTCGCATGTTGAGCGTCGAAGGCGGCAAAACTGCGGTAAGGAACGCGCAACGTAATTTGAGGCACATTCATCTGGGTAATGTCGATGCGCGTGTGGGCGACGTGGCGAAAACACTTGCCAACGTGCGCAATGATCTCGCCAAGCCAGATGTGGTGGTGCTTGATCCGCCCCGTGCCGGCGCCCGCGCGAAGGTGTGCAGGCAGATTGCCGAAGCCGAAGCGAAAAGTGTGGTCTATATCGCATGCGATCCGGCAAGCCTTGCCAGAGATACCGCCACGCTCGTGTTACTTGGCTACGAATTGGCGGATATCCGCGCGTTCGACATTTATCCCATGACCCATCATGTGGAGACTGTGGCGCTGTTCAGAAAGCACGAACAGTGAGCATGCCGTTATTCGCAAGTCGTGCGTTTTTTGGAATGACTGCGATTGCGTTGTCTTGCGCGGCGCTATCTGGTTGCGTGCCGTCGAATGCCGCGGTGGGGGATACGCAATCTCCCAATACTGCGGTGGCGCACTCCATGGAGGATCGTGACAGCCTGTCCATCGCCATGATTGGATCGGATGATGTCACCGCCGATTCCATGGCAATGGATGCCATGGAAGCCGGTAAACTCAAGCCGGTGTACATTACCGTCTCGGGCACTGTGGACGCGCAATCCACCGCGCAGCAAGGCGTGCGTGACATGGCGCAACGCAAGGCCGACCTCATTATCATCGCAGGAATCGACGCGAACGAAGCCAATGCCGAAAACTGGAATGATGCTTTGGAAACCGCAAGAACAGCGGGCGTTCCAGTGGTGCTTCTCAATCCTATCGCCGTGCCGAAAGACAACAAACTGTATGCGGCTACCATGACGGTCAACGATCGTATGACCGACGCGATACCGCTCGACGATGCTGCTGTGGCCGTGGCTAATAATGATCCTCACGACCGGGAAATGCTGGTAACCACGATTACCCACTGATATGGTTTTGCACCATGTCGGTATGAATGACCAGCAGTTCGTCTTTTGATGAAATACCCTGAAAATTCCCTGATTTTTACCTGTGTTTCACAAGAAGTTGACCGGAAAACGGGAGTGTGACGGTAGGCTGGCAATCATGAGCGAAAGTCGAACAATGCCCCTCATCGAAGAGACGGGGCTGACACAAGGCGAAGTGATCGCCCTCAGGGAAAGCGGATTGAACAATGTGGTCAAGGCATCGACCTCACGTTCGCTTATCGATATCGTGCGAGCCAACGTGTTCACCTTGTTCAACGGCATCATCTTTGCGGCCATGGTTATGGTATTGATCACTGGATCGTGGAGAGACGCGGTGTTCGGCATGATCATCATCATCAATACCGGCATAGGCATCTGCACCGAATTGAAAGCCAAGCGTACTCTTGACAAACTGTCGATTCTGGTGGCTTCCGACTATCTTGTGCACCGCGACGGCAAAGACGTTGAAATACCGCACAACGATATCGTGCTCGGTGATTTCATGTGGATCCGTTCCGGCGAACAGGTGCCCGCGGACGCGCAGATCGTGCACACTTGGGGACTGGAGCTGGACGAATCCATGCTTACCGGCGAATCACGGACCGTACGCAAGGGCGAAGGCTGCGATATTTTCTCTGGATCCACCGCCATCTCCGGCATGGCGTTGGTGAAAGTCACCGCCGTAGGAGAGCACAGTTACGCGGCCAAACTTACCGCACGGGCGAAGGTTTACAGGAAAACCGTATCCGACCTAAACAAGGGCATCAACACGATTCTGAAATTCATGACCTTCCTGGTGGTGCCGCTCTGCGTACTGCTCATCTGGTCGCAGGTACGCACTGTTGGCGGCTGGAATGTGGCCATTTCGACCGGCGAATGGCGTTCCGCGGTCATTTCCGCAGTGGCCGGTGTGGTCGGTATGATCCCTGAAGGCCTGGTGCTGCTCACCTCGCTGAATTTCGCGCTCGCAGCCATTCGTTTGGCACGTAAGAACACGCTGGTGCAGGAGCTGGAATCCGTGGAGACTCTCGCTCGTGTGGATTGCCTGAACCTTGACAAAACCGGTACTGTCACCGACGGCACCATCCGACTCGATTCGTTGGAATTGCTGGGTGTTCGTGGCCCCGACGACATGCGAGGCACCGTGAACGAGCATGACGTCAGACAGGCTCTATTCGACCTATCGAACGAAGGACAGCCCAACGGTACAGGGCAAGCGATTCTGTCTGGACTACGGGAACAGGGATTTGCGGACGGCACTGTCGAGGCACGAGTACCGTTCTCGTCGGCGCGCAAGTGGAGTTCGATCTATGACGGCAATGCAGTGTGGACGATGGGTGCGCCGGAAGTCATTCTTTCCCAAATCAACGGCGACCATGCCGACATACTCAAACAAGTCAATGATCTCGCCAATGACGGCAACCGTGTGCTGCTGGTCGCGCGAATCTACGGTGCAGCGCCCGACGATTACGAAACCGATCCAAAACTCAATCCGGCATCGTGCCCTGTCGCATTGGTGTGCTGTTCCGAACATATTCGCGCCGACGCCGAAGAAACGCTTGCATGGTTCCGTGAACAAGGCGTGCGTTGCCGCATCATCTCTGGTGACAATCCCGTAACCGTCGGCGCGATCGCAAGAAAAGTGCATCTGACCGGCGAACATGAACCACGATTCATGGACGCGCGTGAGCTGCCCGCTGACATTACGGAGCTGGCGCAAGTACTGGAAAACGTGGATGTGCTTGGGCGTGTGCTGCCCGATCAGAAAAAGGCGATCGTGGAGGCATTGCATGCAGGTGAGCATGTGGTGGCGATGACCGGCGACGGCGTGAACGACGCGCTCGCCATCAAAGAGGCCGATCTGGGT
>OGXR01002781.1_pt1 | contig 10721 bp, 10 predicted proteins | sample 1576331 | NCBI WGS metagenome assembly OGXR01 (sample SAMEA3541473, study PRJEB24748) | human gut metagenome | biome: human gut; feature: human-associated habitat; material: faeces | place: China | collected 2012 | reverse complement strand
GTGTGGACGCGGAATCCCTCGACCGCCAGCTGACCCTCGCCCACTGCGACGACCGGCGGACGCTGCCCTTCCACAAGATGCTGCTGAATAACGAGCTGCCCCTGACCATCGGCGGCGGCATCGGCCAGAGCCGTCTGTGCATGCTGCTGCTGGGCAGCGCCCACATCGGCGAAGTACAGGCAAGCGTCTGGGACGAAGCCACCCGCGCGGCCTGCGCCAAGGCCGGGATCCCCCTGCTGTAAGCAAAACACGAGAAAAGGCTCTCTGCCAAAACCGGCAGAGAGCCTTTTTTGCAGCTCAGCTTCTGAAAAGCAAGCCCACATTTCTCTTTTTGCGGCAGTTCCCGCCCAGCCGCCAGACAAGCCAGGCATAGAGCAGGTTCATGGCCAGGATGGCCGCACACCACAGCACCGTCTGCCGGGTGGTCTGCTGATAGACCAGCAGGAACGGGTAAGGCCCGGTGATGAGCCGCTGGTAATTGGCCCAGAGGGCCACAGAGCCATAGAGCATCGTGGGGACCAGCGCCAGCGGAACGCACCGCGCAGGCAGCTTTGGCTCCCGTTCCAGCAGGACAAAGGAGACAAAGGCACACAGCGGGTTGAGCAGGTGGTGGTAGAGCATGGAGCTCTCGGTCAGCAGAAACACCACGCCGCCCTGGTCGGCACAGTAGGGCCCCAGCACGAACACCACGGTCAGGAAGGTCATGGTCAGGCAGCAGGTGGCAATGTACTTGAGCATCTTGACCCAGCGGGGCAGCTGCCGCCCCGTGAACAGGCAGATCACCTGACACACCGCCACCAGCAGGCAGACGAAGAACGCAAAGACATTGGAGTTCTCGGTGTAAAAGGTGAAGGTCTGGCTGCCCACTGCTTCCCAGGTCATCCGGATGGCCATCGGCTCCCACCGCACGATGCAGAGGTTCAGGAAAATGGAACAGAGAATGGCGATCTTCTTGATCATTTTGCGGTATTGATGAAGCTGCGGTTGTCCCACAGGTACTTGATGCCGGAGATGGCAGTGGCAATGGCCACCAGCCAGCACAGCCAGTAAGAGAGGAACACGCAGTCTGCGCCTATCATAATGGAATTGCCCCAGGTCAATGCGGTGCCGAAGTAGTAGAAGATGATGGTCAGCATCTGCAGCACGGTCTTGACCTTGCCCCACATGTTGGCGGCGATGACCTTGCCGTCCTTGGCACCGGCGGCCACCATCCGCAGACCGGACACGGCAAACTCGCGGGCCAGGATGATGCAGAGCACCACCGGGCTGCACACACCGTCCCGCAGCATGTAAATGAAGGCCACGGTGGTCAGCAGCTTGTCGGCCAGCGGGTCGGCAAACTTGCCAAAGTCGGTGACCATGTTCCACTTGCGGGCCAGATGGCCGTCCAGAAAATCGGTAAAGCTGGCCGCGGCAAAGATGATGCCTGCCACCAGATACCAGGCGGGATTGAAATCTTCCGTGCCGATCTGGGTCAGGGAAACGAAGACCATGAACACCGGCACCAAGATGATGCGGGTCAGGGTGAGCTTATTGGGCAGATTCATACAGATTCCTCCAATTTGTTATTTTGCAACCGTTCCGTACAGATCGTAAAGGTCACTGTCCTCCACCAGCACATCATAGAACTGGCCGGGGTAGAGCGGCTCCTCGCTGGAAACGCAGACATTGCCATCCACCTCGGGAGCATCGCCGGTGGTGCGGCAGAGGTACAGGCCGCTCTCCTCGTCGATGCCGTCACAGAGCACATGCACGGTCTGGCCCACCTTCTCGGCCTGCTTCTGGGCCATAATGCCGGTCTGGATCTGCATCACCAGCTCTGCGCGCCGGTCCTTGGTCTCCTGATCGATCTGGCCGTCCATCTTCGCGGCCACGGTGTTCTCCTCGGCAGAATAGGCAAAGCAGCCCAGACGGTCAAATCTGACCTCCTTGACGAAGTTGCACAGATCCTCGAACTGCTCCTCGGTCTCACCGGGGAAGCCCGCGATCAGGGTGGTGCGCAGGGTGATGCCGGGGATCTCCCGGCGCAGCTTGCCGATGACCTCCAGCAGCTCTGCGCGGTTGGAGCGGCGGTTCATGTTCTTGAGGATAGTATCGTTGCAGTGCTGGATGGGCAGGTCGAGGTAAGGCACCACCTTCTCGTTCCGCTTCATGGCGGCAATAAAGTCATCGGTGATGCGCTCGGGGTAGGCGTACATGATGCGGATCCACTCAAGGCCCGGCACCTTGTTCAGCTTGTCCAGCAGCTCACAGATGCTGCCGGGCTTGCCCCAGTCCTCGCCATAGGCGGTGGGGTCCTGGGCCACCACGATCAGCTCCTTCACGCCCTCACCGGCCAGCCAGCGGGCCTCGGCCACGCAGTCGGCCAGATCGCGGCTGTGCAGCGGGCCGCGGATGCCGGGGATGGCGCAGTAGTGGCAGCGGTTGTTGCAGCCCTCGGCGATCTTTAAGTACGCATAGTGGGCGGGCGTGCCGATGACGCGCTTGCCGCCCAGCGGGAAGTCCTTTTTGGCACCGTAGCTTTCCAGATGGTTCTCGCCCTGGAACAGGCGGGCCACGATGGTGTCAATGGCCTTGTTGGAGGCACAGCCCACCACAGCATCCACCTCGGGGATCTCCTCCTCGATCTGGCTGCGGTAACGCTCGGCCAGGCAGCCGGTGACGATGACCTTCAGCTCCGGGTTCTGCTGCTTGTAGGCGCAGGCCTCCAGAATGTTCTCAATGGCCTCGGTCTTGGCGCTCTCGATAAAGCCGCAGGTGTTGACCAGAATAACATCGGCTTCGCCCAGGTCGGCCACCGTCTCGTGACCGGCCGAAAGCAGGATGTGCACCATCACGTCCAGATCGACCTGGTTCTTGGGGCAGCCAAGGGAAATACATGCAATTTTCATAAGGGATGATACTCTCTTTCTCTTTTGAGGGATGCTTTTGATTTTTTACGATTTGCTCCGGAAAAGCTCCCCCTTCGGGGGAGCTGGCAAAGCCGCAGGCTTTGACTGAGAGGGTTATTCCCCCTCCTCCACCCTGCGAATAGCTTCCTTAATGACGGAATACGAAAATCCCCGCCGCTGCAGGGCCGCAATGACCAGATCCCTGCGGCCCGCTTCCAGCTTTTTGCGGTAATGCCCTTCCACCAGAGCGGCAGCGGCTTCCAGCTCCGGGTCCTCGCCGGAGTCATCGGGGGTGTAAACAGCATCCAGCGCCTGCTGGATCTCGCCTGCGGCCAGCCCTTTCTGCCGCAGATTCCGGGCAGCGGCGCGGCGGCTCTTTTTTGCCGCCAGCAGGGCGTGGGCACGGGTCTCGGCATAGCGGGCATCGTTGATATACTCCCGCTGCACCATCTCTGCCACCACGGCGGCACTGGTCTGCTGGGTATAGCGGCGGTTCAGCCGCTCATACAGCTGGCCCGAGGAAAGCTCCTGCCCGGCCAGCAGCTCCATGGCCCGGGTGCGGGCCTTGGCGGCATCGGTGGATTTTTCCTCTTCGGCCAGCGGGCGGCGGCCACGGCTGTAAAAGGCCATTTACTCTTCCACCATGATATCCAGCTCACTCTCGCTGCTGCGGGCGGGAGCCTTGACCACCGGCTCCTTGGCTGTGGCAGGAGCTGCCGGTTCCCCCTCTGCAGGGGCGGCAACAGCCTTGCCCCCCGGGCGGCGGGTGGCATAGAGCTTGTCGGCATTGGCGCGCACCTGACCCTCGATATCGTTGGCGATCTCGGGGTTATCACGCAGGAACTGCTTGGCATTGTCGCGGCCCTGACCCAGGCGGATATCGCCGTAGTTGAACCATGCGCCGCTCTTCTGAACGATGCCCAGCTTGACACCCAGATCGATGAGCTCACTCATCTTGGAGATACCCTCGCCGAACATGATGTCGAACTCAGCCTCACGGAACGGAGGAGCCACCTTGTTCTTGACGATCTTGGCGCGGGTGTGGTTGCCGATGAACTGGCCGGAAGAATCCTTCAGGCCCTCCACGCGGCGGATATCGATGCGGACAGAAGAATAATACTTCAGGGCGCGGCCGCCGGTGGTGACCTCGGGGTTGCCGTAGACCACACCGACCTTTTCACGCAGCTGGTTGATGAAGATGCAGACGGTGTTGGTCTTGCCGATGACGCTGGTCAGCTTGCGCATGGCCTGGCTCATCAGGCGGGCCTGCAGGCCCACATGGCTGTCGCCCATCTCGCCCTCGATCTCGGCGCGGGGCACCATGGCGGCAACAGAGTCCACAACGATGGCATCAATGGCACCGGAGCGCACCAGCGCCTCGCAGATCTCCATGGCCTGCTCACCGGTATCGGGCTGGCTGACCAGCAGGTTGTTGATGTCCACGCCCAGCGCCTCGGCATACACAGGGTCCAGCGCGTGCTCCACGTCGATGAAGGCAACATCGCCGCCCTTCTTCTGGGCTTCGGCCAGAACATGCAGGGCCAGCGTGGTCTTACCACTGGATTCGGGGCCGTACACCTCAATGATGCGGCCCCGGGGCACGCCGCCCACGCCCAGTGCCAGATCCAGGCCGATGCTTCCGGTCGAGATGGCATCCACCTGCATGGCGGCGTTGTCGCCCAGCTTCATCACAGCGCCCTTGCCAAACTGCTTCTCGATCTGGGCCAGTGCCGTGGCCAGCGCATCCTTCTTGGCACCGGGATCGGTCTTCTGGGTCGCCGGGGCAACGTTGTTGTTCTGATTTTTTGCCATAGTGTCATGCTCCTTTGTCATCTGTTCCCGGCGCGGTGCGGCCAAACGCAGGCGCGGGCATTCCAATTCTTTCGGTACTAGTATAACACATTTTACAGATATTACAACAGGAAGTTGTAGATATTTTTATTGTTTTCTCGCCATCACACAGCGGTCATTGCCGCCAAAGTCTTTTCTGCACGTGATATCCGTCCACCCGTTGGCGGCAAGCAGAGCCGTTACGGCTTCCCGCTGCTGCCAGCCGATCTCCAGGGCAAGGGAACCGCCGGGACGCAGAGCTTTCTGGTAGTGTTCCGCAATGGCGCGGTAAAATACCAGCCCATCCTCCCCCGCTTCCAGCGCCATGGCAGGCTCCTGCGCCACCTCGGGCTGCAGCGCGCCCATCTCGGCGGCGGTCAGGTAGGGCGGGTTCGACACAACAAGGTCCAGCTGCCCCTCCGGCAGGGTCTGCCAGTAGGTGAACAGATCTCCATGCACCGGGGTGATGGTCAGCGCCGGGGAGAGGTGGGCGTTCTGCTCCAGATAGCGGTACGCCGCAGGGCTCTTCTCCAGACTTGTGACCTGTGCCGCCGGGCAGAAGCGCTTCACGCCCAGCCCCAAACAGCCTGTGCCAGCGCAGAGGTCGAGCACCCGGGGTGCCTCCACCCCAGCCAGCATTCCGGCGGCGGCTTCGGCCACCACCTCAGTATCGGCCCGGGGGCAGAGCACGCCGGGGCCGACAGCCAGCTCAAAGTCAAGGAAGGGCCAGCTGCCGCAAAGGTATTGCAAAGGCTCCCGGGCCGCGCGGCGGGCCGTCAGGGCTTCCAGCCGCTCTGCCTGCTCTGCACTCAGCGGAGCATCGGCAAGGCGGGCATCCCCGCCCACTGCCAGCCGGAAGAGCTCGGCCGCGTCAAAATCCGCGTCGGGGCAGCCTGCGGCGCACAGGCGTGCCTCCACCTCCCGGACTGCTGCCCGGGGCAGCATCCCTGCGGTTACCATCTGCCGTCCTCCGGGTCCTCGGGCAGAACCGGCGTGACGGCGGCAATGGCCACCTCGATCATGCTGTCGTCCGGCTCAAACACGGTCAGATGCTGCACCCAGATGCCGGGCTGCCGGATGATGCGGGTGGCGATGTTGTCCGACCGGCCGCACCACTTGAGCAGCTCGTAGCTGATGCCCATGACCAGCGGCAGGAGCAGCAGCTTGAACACCACCCGCAGGCTGGTGCTGGACCAGGGCAGCACGCTGTACAGGAACACGCTGACGATGACCACCAGGATCAAAAAGCTGGTGCCGCACCGGGGGTGGAAGCGGGTATATTTGCGGACATTCTCCACCGTGAGGGGGTCTCCGGCCTCGTAGCAGGCAATGGTCTTGTGCTCGGCCCCGTGGTACTCGAACACCCGGTGGATCTCCTTCATCCGGGAGATGGCGGCCATGTAGGTCAGGAAGATGGCGACCTTGAGCACCGCCTCCAGCACCACCTTGGCCCAGCGGCCCAGCGGCACCAGATGGTTCAGGCCGCCCACCAGCACCGTGGGCAGAACGGTGAAGAGCAGGATGGCAAACAGCCCGCCGATCACGGCAGCCGCCGCCAACATGATATCTTCGGCCTTTTTGCCCAGATGGTCACCCACCCATTTTTCAAAGGCGGTCTCCTCTTCGGTGGGGTCGTAGTCATCCCCCATGCTCACCTGTGCCGAGTACATCATGTACTTGTATCCCATGATCAGGCTTTCGATCATCGAGATGGCTCCCCGCACCAGCGGGATCTTTGTCCACACGCCGTGGGTGGGGGTGGGCTCGACCTTGGTCTCAATGGTTCCATCGGGCTTGCGGACGGCACAGCAGATGTTTTTCGGGCCCCGCATCATAATGCCCTCCATCAGGGCCTGCCCGCCCACACTCGTCTTGAAGCGTTCCTTGTTCGGTTGATTCATTGGCTCTCCTATGGGGCCACTGCGGCCCCTCTCTATCGTAAAAACTGCCCCTCTATCTTACCAGATAAATATGGACAATCTCTTATCGTTTGTAAATCGGCAGGCCCAGGGTGACCACTGTGCCCCGGCCCAGCGTGCTCTTGAGGTCCATGGTGCCGTCCAGTGCGGTCATAATGGAATCCACCAGCGCAAGGCCGATGCCGCTGCCCCGCACCGAGTTGCTGCCCTTGTAAAACTTGGTCTTGACGTTTTCCAGATCCTCCGGCGGGATGCCGCGGCCCTGATCGATGATCTCGATGAAGGCTTTGTACTCGCCCTGCCAGATCTTGACCGTGATGCGTCCGCCGGGGGCCGAATACTTGATGGCATTGTCCAGAATGTTGATGAACACCTGCCGCAGGCGGTCGGGGTCGGCGTAGACCGGGATCATCTCCTCCGGCTCCGCATAGGCCAGCAGAAGCCCCTCCCGCTGGATGCGCGCTTCACAGAAAAGGACAGCGTCCGTCAGCTCGGCCACAAGGTCCAGGGGGCGGCACTCCATTTTCAGGCGGCCATTCTGCAGGCGGCTGAAATCCAGCAGCTCCTCCACCATGTTGTACAGGCGGGCGGTCTCGTTGTTGATGATCTCCAGCCCCTTGCGGTAGTTCTCATCGGCGGGATCATCCAGGGGGCGCAGGGTCTCCACCCAGCCCCGGATGGAGGTGAGCGGCGTGCGCAGCTCATGGGAGACCGAGCTGATGAATTCGTTCTTCATCTTCTCCGTCTCTTCCAGTCCCTCGGCCATCTGATTGATGGTGCCGCGCAGGCGGTCCACCTCGTCCCGCTCGTCCCCGGTCACAGGCAGGCGGACATCCAGTTCTCCTCGGGCGATGCTGGCGGCGATCCGCTCCACCTGCCCCAGCGGCACCACGATGCCCCGCACAAAGTACAGGCCAGAGGCCACTGTAAAGCCCAGAATGGCCGCCACCACGATCAGGCTGACGATGAAAACGCTCTTCAGCTGCGCCTGCACCAGCGTCAGGCTGGTGACAAGGCGCATGGCAGCCACGTCCTCGGCCGCATAGGGCACCAGACTGCATACGGCCATGACCGTTTCCCCGCTGGCGGTGCGGTAGATGGCCACACCCACGCCGTCCGGTGCATCCTGCGCCTTGTTAAAGTCGTCCTGCACCACGATGCCGTCCGCGCCCGTACCGCTGGACGAGGCGATCACGCCGCCGTAGCCGTCCAGCAGCATGAACTCATATTTGTCTTTATCCGCAAACTGCTCCACCATCCGGCGCAGGGCCACACTGCGGTTGGCCGCGGTCTTCTGGGCCGTGTCGCCGGTGTACATTTTCAGCTGACCGTTGATGGAGGAAAAACGCCGCATCATGGTCTGCTGGACGCTGTTGTAGTAGCTGCGGCTGAAGTTGTACACGAACATGCTCTCCACCAGCAGCACCAGCAGCACCGTCAGGAACAGGCTTCCCCGCAGCCAGCGGTGGGTAATACCACTGCGCATTGCTTTTCCTCCTTTCTGTCAGTAATCCTGGCTCTCCTATTGGGAGAGCCGTCGAGCACAGCGCAACTGAGAGGTTTTTCTTTACTCCTCCCACCGGTAGCCGTAGCCCCACACTGTCATAATGTGGGTGGGGTGGCTGGGCTCATCCTCTACCTTCATCCGCAGACGGCGGATGTTCACATCCACGATCTTCACATCGCCGAAGTAGTTCTCGCCCCACACGCCCTTCAGGATCTTTTCCCGCACCAGCGCGATGCCGGGGTTGTGGAAGAACAGCTCCATGATCTGGAACTCCACCTGGGTCAGCTCGATCTGCCGCCCGGCCTTGAGGAGAACACGGCGGTTCTCATCCAGCACAAATTCCCCGCTGACCAGCGTGGTGGGGGCATTTTCGTCTGCAGCGGAGCCGCTGCCCGAGCGGCCCACCCGGCGGCAGAGGGCCTCCACACGGGCCAGCAGCTCACTGACGCTGAAGGGCTTGGTCATATAGTCATCCGCGCCGATGGACAGGCCGCGGATCTTGTCCTGCTCCTGCCCCTTGGCACTCAGGATGATGATGCCGATCTTCTGGTCGGTGCGGCGGATGGTCTCGCAGAGCGAGAACCCATTCATGCCGGGCAGCATCACATCCAGAATGGCAGCATCACAGCCGGGCTTCTGCTCCAGCAGAGGCAGGGCGGCTTCGGCGCTGTCGGCCTCCACCGCCTCCATCCCCGCCAGCCGCAGGTTCAGCGCGATCATCTCGCGGATGCTGGCTTCATCCTCTACCACAAGTACCTTGACCATCTAAGACCTCCATATTTTTCTGCTTTCTCCCTCTGCCCAAGAGCACACGGAGAAGCATTTCACCTCAGAACACCCAGCCTGCATCCGGTAAACTTCTGCAAAACTGAGCGGTATCATCAATTCAACCGGTACAACGACCGGGACAGCCGATAGCTCTGATCCTTCAGCACCACGTCCGGCCCGAACTTGGCCTGCATCTGGCGGGATGCCACCACGCCCAGGCGGGTCCAGCCCGCCGCGCTCTCGCTGGAAGGGACCAGGCGCATGGTCAGCACCAGTTTTCCCTCGTCCACGGTGCGCAGCTCCACAGCTTCCTCTCCCTCAGCGCTGTCGGTGAGCATCAGGTTGCCCTCCCACTCGGCGGGCAGCTCAATGTAGCAGCTGCTCTCCTCGTCCAACAGGCCGAAGCTCTTTTCCGGCTCCGGGCTGGTGTAGTCCATCCAGACGATGAAATCCATTCGTCGGCTCTGGCTCAGGTTCAGCAGGCCCGCTTCGTCAGGCTGGGTGGGGATCTCCACGATGCCGTCGCCGTCCAGATCCCGGCTGACCAGCGTGGAGACATTGCGCAGGGACGCATTGTACAGCTCACTGGTGCTAATCTGCTCAGCGGGCAGCATCTGCTGGCTTTCCTCATCGAAGTAGAGCAGCACCGTGGCCAGATTGTTGCCCGAAAGGCCGGTCCAGCCGTCCAGCACCAGATAGCGCTTGCCGTCCGCTCCCAGGCCCGCCGCCACAGCGGCGCAGCCCGAGAACTTATCTGCCGAAAGGCCCATGACAGCCACCTGCTGGAACATCCCGTCCCGGTCAACGGTCAGCAGCTCGATCTGCACCCCGCCGTCCTCCAGCGTGGACATCAGGATCAGATCCTCGTTGCCGCCGCCGGTGATATCCTCCACCAGATACTGCTCATAGGACTGTTCCAGAATGGCATTGACCGTGCCGTTCTCGTAGGAGTACACCGCCAGATAGCTGTCACCCTGCGCGGCGAGGTACCCCACCACCAGCTGGGTGGCGGCACCATCCTGCAGCTGTGCCAGCCGGACATTGTCCACTGTATCCGCCAGACCCTCGATGCTCTGGCGGACCTGCCACACGCCTGCGGCATCCTTCTGCAAAAATGCAATGCAGACGTTGGAGCTCTGGGCCGTGGTGTAGAGAACAGCGGCATCCTGCTGGCCGTCACCATCCAGATCCTGCAAAAGGAACGGCGAGAGCAGCTCTCCCTGCATCGGGTATTTCAGCTGGGCGCTCTCCCCCAGCCATTCGTTCAGGGCATTTTGCAGTGCACCGTAGTCGCCCGGAAGGCGCGGGGCACGCAGCAGCTCCTCCACCTGCACATTTTCCGACATCGGAAGGCCGCACGCCGAGAGCAGGCCCATCATGCAGCCTGCACTCAGCACCAGAAACCGTCGTCTTTTCAACCGCCGTCCCTCCCTTCTGTGGAAAATTCGCAAAGTCGTGCAGAAATACAGTATAATTATAGCATTCTTGCCCCGCCATCACAAGCCCCAGCTGCTAACGCCCAACCGGGCAGCGCGGCATTCCCACGCAAGTGAAACGGGCCATTCCATCGCCCGCTCTACTGCCTGCGGCAGCAGGGTCCCACCCCAGCGGACACTTGCTTTGGGAACACCCCGCTGCCCGGCCCACACGATGCAAAAAAGGCCCTTTCCCCGAAGGGAAAGAGCCTTTGTTACACTGTTTGAACAGTCAGAGTCGATCAGACGAGCTCCAGAACTGCCATCTCAGCAGCGTCGCCGCGGCGAGCGCCGATCTTGATGATGCGGGTGTAGCCGCCGTTGCGGTCAG
>OGXR01002771.1_pt1 | contig 10760 bp, 5 predicted proteins | sample 1576331 | NCBI WGS metagenome assembly OGXR01 (sample SAMEA3541473, study PRJEB24748) | human gut metagenome | biome: human gut; feature: human-associated habitat; material: faeces | place: China | collected 2012 | reverse complement strand
AATACAGGGTGAAGGGCTGCTCCCGTTCTCCAGTCTCTATGCAAATGTCTTCCAAGTACTGTGTTTACGGCTTGTAAGCACCGTGGATACTACTCGTAGGCACCATGCATATGGACGGTGCGCATTATGCTTGGAAAACCAGATTGCACCTTCACCCTGTATTACCGATGAATAGAGCGATTAAGCGAAAAAGGTGAAGGGAGTGAAGGCAGTAAAAATATCATAGGGCAGGTATTCTGAAGAATAAAAAACACCTGCCGAAAAACAATATTGTACTTTTTCTTAAAACCTACCACTTCTTCTCCCGGCCTCTCCCCCAGTTAACGTACATGTAATCCTTTTACCCAACCCATGCAAAACAAATGACAGAAAGGACAGTGTAAACATCAAAACAGACACGACACCCCACATACAATTCGGCTACTTTTGTAAAATCAATTGAACAAATTTCATTCAATCACAGCAAGCAAGTTAGTGAAACCCAATTTACTATCACACTAACCTGCATGCACTTTTTAATATTATATGAAAACATGCATCTATTTAATATTTTCTTTATATGCCATATGCATTCAGGCTCAAGATATCTACAATAATTTAAACCAAAAGTTCACTCAATATTTAATCAAGACGCTCCCCGAAAACATTTATGTACAAACTGACAAGCCCTATTATGTAGTAGAAGACACCATCTGGATGAAAGCTTTTGTAGTGAATGCACAATTACTTCAACCCTCACCCAGCAACTTTGTTTATGTAGAACTCATAAATCAGCAAAATGAAGTACTAAACAGAATAAAGCTAAAAAAAGATTCTGCCGGATTTCAAGGATATATCAAATTAAACGAGCACATCCTCGCCGGAGAGTATGCACTCCGTGCCTATACAAATTGGATGAGAAACGAAGTGCCGGAATACTTCTTCCAAAAAAATATTACTATTGAACGAGTGAAGCAAACACCCCAGCTACTCACTATAAAATATATTCCTATCGAAAAAGACAGATTACAAGCCGTTGCCAAATATACATATAGCGACGGTTCAGCTATCAAAGGACGAAGAATAGATTTTACATACACCAAAGACGGACGTAAATATAGAAAAAACTATTCTGTCACTAATAATGAGGGAGAAATACGATTCAACATTCGGTTGAATGAAGAAAAACCTGATAAGCAGAAGCTGACAGCAACCATTTTCGATCAGAAATGGATCATCTCGCACGAACAGAATTTCGTTATTCCTAACCTCAAAAAAGATTTTGATGTACAGTTCTTCCCGGAAAGCGGCACATTATTAACAGAGACATGGCAATTTGTAGCTTTCAAAGCGATCGGTCCAGACGGACTATGTGAACACATCTCGGGAAAAGTGATCAGCGAAGGAGGAAATGAAATAGCCCAAATACACACCCAGCATGACGGTATGGGAAAGTTTGCACTGTGGCCTCACAAAGATAGTATATATTATGCTGTGGTAACTAACCGGGAGGGTGTTGAGAAAAAGCTCAAACTTCCCGAAGCACGAATTGAGGGAATGACACTCCGGCTTAACATTAAAGAGGAAAATTGCCTCTACTCTATTGAGAATCATACGGCATACTCAACGGATAGTTTATTTCTAATTGCCCATACACGTGGAATGATTTCCGTAACCAGACAACTGACCGAAGAGAAAAGAAGCGGAAAGGTTTCTTTAAGCCAATGCCCTGAAGGTATCTTGAATGTTGCCGTCGTCGACCGGATAGGAAACGTATTCTGCGAACGAATGTTATATGTCAAGAAAGCACATAGCCCGGCTGTACAAATTAAAACCAATTCACAGGAATACGGAAAACGAGAGAGAGTGGAAATGCTACTAAATACCGGACAGAAAGGAGAATTTTCCCTGTCTGTTACTGATGCGAAAGTTGTGAAATGGGATTCTCTGAATAACCATATCATCAGCCAATTATTACTGAAATCAGAAATCAAAGGACACATCGAAAAACCCGGATATTATTTCACAAGTGATAACAAGGTAGTCAACGAGCATTTAGATCTCCTAATGCTTACGCAAGGATGGAGACGCTATAATTTACCGAACATCTTACAACAACAAGTACCGGAAATGAAAATACCTTTAGAGCGGGGACAGGCTTTGAGTGGAAGAGTAAAACCTTTTCTCCGAAAGAAAATTAAGGGGGCAGAAGTAGTAGGATTCACTGATAAGTTGAAAGCCATACATGCAAAAGTAGATACCTCCGGAAATTATGTTTTCGAAGGAATTGAATTTCCGGATAGTACGGCATTCACAATCAATGCAGTTAATAAGAAAGGAAAAGCAAAAGGAATCATGATTTATCCGTCACCGGAGATATTTCCCGACACAAGAAACCTATTTATCCCAAATTCACACCACTTTGAGGAAGTGGAGGCACACCTTAGGCTATACAAAGAAACATATATACAAAACGATATAAGTAAAGAAATTGTATTAGATGACATCGTTGTGACACAAAAATATATCAGTCAGACCGGTAAATTGGCAGGTGAATTTGCCGCTTATGCGGATTATGTTGTAACAGACAAAACGATCGAGGAAGAATATAAGAATAAATCCGTGGCAGACATAATACATACTGCCATCATGCAACGTTTCCCTGGCATCACTATGGTAGAGGAAGACCATTTTTGGTATAGAGGAAAGCCACTACGATTTGCTGTTGACATGAAACTGATTCAATACGATGAATTACGATTCTATATGGCTGAAGAGATTGCATCAATCTCCTTCTTTAAAGAAGCCTCTGAGGTGCCTCTATATGTACCCATGCATGACGAATTCATAACGGCTCAAATGAACAAATATAGAGGAGTGATCCTTATCGAATTAAAAAAAGGGGGTACAGCTCACTACTTCCGCCCCTCACTCGGTCTGGCTACTCTCTATCCGTTAGGCTACCAAAAGCCGGCAGAGTTTTATTCACCCAAATACGATGTGCCCGATTCGTTACAAGCCGATAAAACTGATTTCAGAACCACCGTTTATTGGAATCCCAAGATACAAACCGATTCTACCGGACATGCCAAAGTATCTTTCTACACCACGGATATGAAACATGATATGGAATACATATTGGAAGGTATTACCGAGAACGGAATACCTTGCCGGGCGACAGGACGGATAAAAGTGAAGAAAGAATAGGGTAAATACCTAAAAAGAGTAGGGAAGTCCCTTTCCTTCGGGGATTTTCCTTTCTTACTTTTGAAAAATCAAAATCTTATTATGTATGAAACACATCATTTCTATTTTATTCATTTGTTTGTCAAATATGACTTCTCAAGCACAAAATAGTCCAAGTGATCTCAACCGGAAATTTGTCAATTATCTGACTTCCTCCCTCTCTGAAAGCATTTATTTACAAACTGATAAGCCCTATTATACGACAGAAGATACAATCTGGTTAAAAGCTTACGTAGTTAATGCACAAATTTACCAACCATCGCCCAGTAATTTTGTATATATAGAATTGATCAATCAACTCGACAGCGTGGAAAGGAGGATAAAAATCCGAAAAGAAAACAATGCTTTTTCCGGATATTTAGCCCTTGATAAAAAGCTTATTCCCGGAGAATATGCCTTACGCGCATATACCAATTGGATGCGAAATGATTCACCAGATTACTTTTTCCAAAAGAATATCTCAATCAGTAAAGTCATACAAAACCCTAAAATACTGACCGCCAAATTCTATCCGGCAAAGGAGAATAAACAACAAGCCCTTATTCAATATACTTATAGTGACGGTTCCCCGATTAAAAATTGCCGGATCGATTTTGCTTATAACAGGAATGGTAAGAAATATCGGAAAAGATATGCCTTAACCGATTCTAAAGGAGAAATCGAATTACAAATACAGCAGCAAGATCGTCCCACAGAAAAACAACAATTATCAGCTACTGTCTTTGATAATAAAGGAGGAATCATCTATGAACAAAAGTTTGCCATACCCGAAAGAGGAGAAGATTTTGACGTCCAATTTTTTCCCGAAAGCGGAATATTATTGGCAGGCACTCCTCAAACAGTCGCATTCAAAGCCATAGGAGCAGACGGGTTGAGTACCTCTGTATCCGGAAAAGTGTTCAGCGCGGGAGGAACATTTATGGCTGACATAACGACCCTGCACAATGGCATGGGAAAGTTTCCGCTATTAGCACAAAAGGATAGTATCTATTTAGCAATTATCACCGACAATAAAGGGATTGAAAAGCAATTCCGACTCCCCAAAGTACAAGAGAAAGGAATAACGTTACAACTCCGCCAACAGGGAGAGACTTGTATTTACATGCTCGAAAACAATACGAACTTCCCAACGGACAGCTTACTGATAATTGCCCATACTCGGGGGATACCTTCAATAGTCAAGCCACTAACTACAAACAACAAAACCGGTAAGTTCTCTCTAAGCCAAGTACCCGAAGGTATTCTTAACGTAGCAATCACCAACCAAACGGGCCGGGTATTCTGCGAACGAATGATGTACATAAAAAAGGAAACTCATATTACCCCCCGGATACAAACCGACCAAGCTGCATATGGGCAAAGAGAAAAAGTAGAAATGCAAATAAGTCTACCCGGCAATGGAGACTTCGCCCTTTCTGTCACTGATGCCCAACTTATAAAATGGGATTCATTGGAAAACAATATTAGTACTCAGCTTTTAATGAAGTCAGAATTAAGAGGGCATATAGAAAGCCCTAACTACTACTTCACTGCAAACACAACACAGATAAACGAACATCTGGACCTGTTGATGCTAACCCAAGGATGGAAAAAATACGATTTGTCATCTATCTTACAGGAACATGTACCTCAACCCCAACATCCGATGGAGATAGGACAATCACTTACCGGAAAGGTTAAGCCGCTCTTCTGGAAAAGCATGAACGGAATAAAGGTTGTCGGCTTCAGTAATCACTGGAAAGCCGTACACGCACAAGTAGACAGCGTAGGGAACTACTTTTTCAACGGAATTGAGTTTCCGGATAGTACCGCATTCACCATTAACGCCATTAATAAAAGAGGAAAAGCGAAAGGGGTAATGATTTACCCGGACGCAGAGGTATTTCCGGATTCCAAAACATTCATCCCCGCCCCCAAAGGAGTCATACAAGAAAGAACTCAAAGTGCGATGGACGAATACCATCAAATTTATCGGCAGAATAATATCTGGAAAGAGATTATGTTGGATGAGATAAACGTTACAGCCAAATATATCAGCAAGACAGGAAAATTAGCAGGGGAGTTTGCCGGATATGCCGATTATGTAATAACCGACAGGATGATAGAAGCAGAATACAAAAATAAGAGTGTGTGGGATATTGTCTATGAAAACATTATACTCAAAACACCGGGAATCGGAAAATTAACAGAAGACCAATATATATACCGAGGAAAAGAGCTGCGTTTTGTTGTAGATATGAACCTGGTAGAATCTACTGACTTGCAATACTATATGGCAAGTGAGATCGCATCTATCTCTTTTTTCCGGGATGCTCAAAGCGTACCGGTTTATGTCCCGAATGCACCTTTCCTGAAAGGAGCCGAATGGCAGGTAGGCCCCAAACTGAAAGAGAGTAACACGATCACCGGAGGAGTAAGCTTTAAGGAAAAAATAGAAGAAGGGTGGAAAAACGATGCAAACGAGAATACCGGATGGAAGAATACAGACTTTCAGAAGCATACCGCCGAAATGGACAAATACAAAGGTGTCATTCTCGTCGAATTGAAGAATGGAGGCTCCGCCCATTATTATCGCCCGTCGCTGGGATTGGCTACCCTTTATCCGTTAGGTTATCAAAAGCCGGCAGAGTTTTATTCACCCCAATACGAGGTACCCGATTCGCTACAAACCGGCAAGACCGATTTTAGGACAACTATTTATTGGAATCCCCAAATACAAACCGATTCTACCGGACGTACCAAAGTATCTTTCTATACCACAGATATGAATCACGATATGGAATACGTACTGGAAGGGATTACTGAAAATGGAGTACCCTGCAGAGTTACAGGACGGATAAAGACTAAATAGGACTTGCATCCAAGTAGAGTGATATTACTTAATTCAAGGTTTCAAAAAATAGAATATCCGTATCAAACGTTTTTTTCAAACCGAATTATTGTCGGAATAATACATATTTGCTATAAAATGAGTGCTTCGTTACTATAGAATCAGGATTTTCTACGCTAAATTTGCCATATCATCCTTATCAATATTGTTATCTTAAATTTTATGCACTCATGTACATACGAATGAAATTTATTATTGTTGTTGTTTTATGTTTATTCCCTTTTTTGCAATCTTCCGCCCAATTGCGCCAAAACCTTCTATTGGATCAAGAATGGGAGTTCCGTTCAGACAAAGACGGAAATAATTTAACTTGGGAAAAAGTAACAGTCCCGCATACCTGGAATGCAACAGATGGCCTGACTCCCGACTACTATCGGGGAACGGGCGAATACCGCTATCATCTGAACATATTGCCGGAGATGTTAAAACAACGTGCTTTCCTACGTTTTGAAGCAGTCAGCCAAGTAGCTGATGTCTTTGTGAACGGCATCCCGGTGGGGAACCATAAAGGTTCATTTAATGCTTTCTGTTTTGAGATAACTTCTTCATTAAAAAAGGGAGACAACCTTATAGAAGTAAAGGTTTCCAATCGTTTAGACAACGATATCGCTCCCCTATCCGGCGATTTTACTGTTTTTGGCGGTATCTACCGACCGGTATCTCTACTTGTACTGCCCAAGACTTGTGTCACTCCATTAGATTACGCTTCTTCGGGAGTCTATATACATCAAAACAAAGTAGATTCCAAACAGGCAGAATTATCTGTCGTAACCAAAGTGAATAGCAACAAGGCAGAAAAAGATTTATCTGTAAAAACCAGTGTGTTTAATGCGAAAGGACAACTTGTAGGCAACTGTATCACCCGGAAAGCATCCGGAAAAGACGAGACCGTTGAATTTGTCAACAAGCTGAACATAAAACAACCTGTTTTGTGGAACGGAAAAAAATCCCCTCATCTGTATCGTGTTTTTATAGAAGTAATGAAAGGAAATACCGTAGTAGACACTTTATCTCAGTATGCCGGGTTAAGATACTACTCCGTCGATGCTCAAAAAGGTTTCTTCCTAAACGGTAATCCCTATAAAATAAAAGGTGTAAACAGACATCAAGACCGGGCCGGAAAAGGATGGGCAATAACAAACAAGGAGCATAATGAAGACATGGAATTGATCAAAGAGATAGGAGCCAACGGAATAAGACTGGCCCACTATCCACATTCTGACTTTTTCTATTCGCTATGCGACCGGGAAGGTATGCTGGTATGGGCAGAGATTCCTCTTATAGGCAAAGCATCTCCTACCCCTGCCTTCACCGAAAATATAAAACTGCAATTAACCGAGTTAATCCGGCAGAACTTTAATCATCCTTCTATCTTTTGCTGGAGCTTGTTCAATGAACTGTGCGAAGGAGATGTAAAAAAACTGATACAGGAATTGAATGAAGTAGCCCATAAAGAAGATCCGGGACGTCTGACAGTTGCTGCCGCCAACGTAGAAAACCGACCGGAAAATGTAATTACAGATATCATGGCGTACAATACTTACCCGGGATGGTATTGGGCACAACCTTCCACTATGAAATCGTCCGTAGCACACTGGAACCGTCTGGTGGGAAGCAAAGGTATCTGTGTCAGTGAATATGGTGCAGGAGCCAATATCTGGCATCACCAACAAGACGTTCAATCAGCCCCCAAAACAGATGGAATCTTTCATCCGGAAGAGTGGCAGGCCATTGTTCACGAGCAGAATTACCGGGGAATAAGTAGCAGCGATTTCGTGTGGGGATCTTTTGTATGGAATATGTTCGACTTTGCAAGTGCCTCCAGAAACGAAGGAGATATACTGGGACTAAATGATAAAGGGCTGGTTACTTATGACAGAAAAGTCAAAAAAGATGCTTTCTACTTTTATAAAGCCAACTCGAATAGGGAAGAACCAATGCTTTATTTAACAGGCAAACGTAACACAGTACGTACACAACGTTTGCAAACAATTACTGCTTTCACGAATCAGGCAGGAGCCGAATTGTTTGTAAACGGTAAGAGTTATGGTAAAACAACACCGGATTCGTATGCTATTCTGGAATGGAAAAATGTGGAACTGCAACCAGGTGAAAATGAAATAAAGGTTGTTTCCACTAATAAGAAGTTACCTTTGAGCGATAGCTTTCATTGTAGATTGTGATAGGTCGTTTAAATGATAATCGGAAAGAGCACTGTAAACAGAGTAGGTTTGCAGTGCTTTTTTTCTAGGAAGGTCTCTTTGGGGAGATAATAGCCCTTCCTGAATCTATAACAGCGGATAATAATACTCCAACAGTATAACAGATCATAGAAAACCATGTCCAAAGATTAATGCTCCAAGTGTGGTGTTTCGTACAGTATTTGCCCAGTCTGCTTGGTATAGTTGGCTAATTTCTATACAATAAGAACATAATAAGGAAATAACAATGGTCTTGAGTATAGATAATGACGGGAAAAGAAAGCGTATTCCGCAATATACCATGGCTGCCCAAAGCGTATCGCCTGAATACTCTGCGATAAACTCGGGCAATATATCACCATATTTTCGGGAAGCCAATCCTAAGACTATAATTGCGAAAGTTATTGCTAAATAAATCCAACGTTTGTTTTTCACGCACTAATGTTTTAGTATGGTGCAAATTTATAAAATTAAGTTGGATAACTTGGCAGGATGGATCAAACTCTGATAAAAACAGATTTTATTTACATACTAAACCTTTCGTTCTTTTGAAATGTTATAAGATCGTTCGAACTTTATCTCGATAAATGTGTTCATAACCAACCGATTTACGCAATTGTTGTGGAAACGGCTGCAGTTGGTCACTTAAAAAGTTAGTAATTAAAATAATAGAGTTATGAAGAATCTTTTTCGACCGTTGTTAGTACTGACAGGATGTATAGTATTGGCGAGTTGTGTAAGTCAGAAGCAATTTAAAGGTTTAAAAACTGATTATACAAAGTTGCAAACAGAATATCAGGAAAGTCAATTGCAGCTAAGAGAAAATCAGGCACGTTCAACAAGTCTTGAGGAGAGACTTGCCGAAGCGCAGCGGAATAATAGTGAGTTACGCAAGAGCTTGTCCGATATGCAAAGCATCTTGAATAAGAGTCTTACACAGAGCTCTCAAGGGAATATGAATATGGGTAAGTTGATAGATGAGATCAATGCTTCAAACCGTTTCATCCAGCATTTGGTTAAAGAAAAGAATAGATCAGACTCTTTGAATCTCGTAATGGTCAATAAACTTACCCGTTCGCTTACCCGTGAAGAGATGCGTGACTTGGATATTAAGGTATTGAAAGGTGTTGTATATATTTCCTTAGCAGATAACATGCTTTATAAATCAGGAAGTTATGAAATTAGCAATAAAGCAGAGGCTGTGCTTAGTAAAATAGCCAAAATCATTCAGGACTACAAAGATTATGATGTTCTGGTAGAAGGAAATACAGATACCGATCCGATATCTCGTACGAATATACGTAATAATTGGGATTTGAGTGCGTTGCGTGCTTCATCTGTTGTTCAGGCATTACAGAATATTTATGGTATAAATCCCAAACGCCTGACTGCTGCCGGTCGAGGTGAATTTAATCCGGTAGCCGGTAATGATACGGCAGAAGGAAAAGCTCGTAACCGCCGGACCGAGATTATTATAACTCCTAAACTGGATCAGTTTATGGATTTGATAGATCAGGCTCCTGATAATTCTTCATCAGGTATAGTGGGGGATGAGAATACAAAAGAGTAAAGGAAATATTTCCATCTAGGGCTAATAATAAAGCGATGAATTTGAATTCATCGCTTTATTATTAGCAATTTGAAACAGATACAGTAAAGTGTTAGAGGTATCTATATTTTATTTTCAGAGCTTGAGAAATTGCTCTATTTTATAGAGAGTCCGATTTGAAATGAGTATTGCTGATTTTAAATGTTTTCGGCAGATGGACCTATTTTGAAAATTCAAACTCATATGGATAAGGAGTTTGATTCCATGAAACCCATTCTATCTTTCCATAATTATGCAAATCACATGGGAAAACCACAGAATAGTCCCATGGATTATATCGATATGGTATGTCAACATATTGACAAGCATATTTATTTGAATATAGCCAATGATATCCTGTTTTAGAGTCGCTATATATTGCTACCATAAAATATTTACCAATCTTTACTTTAGCGGAAGTATATGTTTCCTTTATTGACGAGGCAAATATAGAATAAGTAGCATCAACTATGCTACCATCTTTCTTTTTAATTTTTGATTTTGACAGCAAATTCCAAGTTTCATCTTGTATTTTTTGATAATCAAGTATATTCCCTGAAAAAGTTTGCTTTTTCACATCAAATTCCTCATTGTTGTCAGCCTTAAATAATAAAAATGTGGTGGAAATATTTTCGTAATCAGACTCTGGAGTAAGAGCTTTGTATCCATTTAGCCAAATTTCCTGAATGTCACTTTTTTCTTCATCACTTTTACTACATCCAACTACTATCAGTGCAGTCATAATTAAAAATAGAAGTTTTTTCGGGCTGACCCCAAAGGAACCCTGAATGCATTTGATGCTGTCAAGTTTCTCTTGGTATTCATTGAGTATATTACGTAGTTTGGTATTGATTAG
>OGXR01002770.1_pt1 | contig 10761 bp, 7 predicted proteins | sample 1576331 | NCBI WGS metagenome assembly OGXR01 (sample SAMEA3541473, study PRJEB24748) | human gut metagenome | biome: human gut; feature: human-associated habitat; material: faeces | place: China | collected 2012 | reverse complement strand
CCATTCTCCATCTGTCTCTTCCGCGAGACGCGCTTATAAGTCGGAATCGCCGGGGGATCTCCCTGCCCGCCTGTATCGGCTCCATCCTGATTTGAAGCCTTCGAGGGTTTACCTGTACATCGGTATCACCTCTTTGTATTTATAAGATATCATAAATATTGCGGTTATTCAAGGCGTAATATTATACAATATTGCCAATACCTTATTGTTGAAAACACAGATTTCCCTTCGGCATGGGCAGCCACGGATTGACAACGGGTGAATGCCCTGTTATAATGATTTTGTTCGGCGGCTTTGCAGCCGTCATTTTTTCGTGGTATTTCCCCGGCCGGTATTCCCGTCTGGGCAAGGGTAAGAAAAAGGAGAAACACAAATGAAATACGACTTTACTTCCATTCTGGATCGCCGGGGAAAGGACGCCATCGCCGTCGACGCCGTGGGCGCCCCCGGCTCCTCCTATCCCGCCCCCCGGGAGGGCTTTGACGTGATCCCCATGTGGGTCGCGGACATGAATTTCCCCGTGGTTCCCACCGTTCAGCAGGCCATGATCGCCCGGGCGGAGCATCCGGCCTTCGGCTACTTTGACCCCCCGGCGGAATACTACGATTCCATCATCCGCTGGCAGGAAGACCACAACGGCGTCACCGGCCTGAAGCCGGAACACATCGGCTACGAAAACGGCGTACTGGGCGGCGTAATCTCCGCACTGAACGTGCTTTGCTCCAAGGGGGACAACGTGCTGCTCCACAGCCCCACCTACATCGGCTTTACCCACTGCCTGACGGACAACGGCTATCACATTGTCCACTCTCCGCTGACAAAGGACGAGCAGGGTGTCTGGCGGATGGACTTTGCCGACATGGAAAAGAAAATCGTGGAGAAACACATCCACGCCGCCATTTTCTGCTCCCCCCACAACCCCTGCGGCCGGGTCTGGGAGCGCCGGGAAGTCGAGCAGGCCATGGCGCTGTACAAAAAGTACGACGTGATGGTGGTTTCCGACGAGATCTGGAGCGACATTCTGCTGACCGGGTATCGCCACACCCCCACCCAGTCCGTCAGCGAGGACGCGAAAATGCGCACCGTGGCGCTGTACGCTCCCTCCAAGACCTTCAATCTGGCAGGCTTGGTGGGCAGCTACCATATTATCTACAATTCCTGGCTCCGGGACCGCTGCAACAAGGAAGGCTCTCTCAGCCACTACAACGCCATGAACGTCATGAGTATGCACGCGCTGCTGGGCGCCTACAAGCCCGAGGGCTGCGAGTGGGTGGAGGAGCTGCGGCAGGTCATCACCGGCAATGTGGATTTTGCCTGCGACTATATCGCTCAGCACTTTAACGGCGTGGAGGTCAGCCGCCCTCAGGGGACGTATATGCTGTTCCTGGACTGCGAAAAATGGCTGACAGCCCACGGCAAGACCATGGACGAGCTACTTGCCGCCGGATGGGACGTGGGCGTTATCTGGCAGGACGGACGGGCGTTCCACGGTCAGACCCACATCCGCATGAACCTCGCGCTGCCCTTAAGCCGGGTGCAGGAGGCCTTCCGGCGGCTGGATACCTATGTTTTCAATGCCTGATACGATACTCCGGGGCGGATTTCCGCCCCGGAATTTTCGCTTCCGGGAACAGAGTTTGCCACTTTACATAGATTTTACAAAGTGCTTATTGTAATTCTTACGGTTTTATCGTACCATCAACAGCGAGATGGAATAAGTATTGGGGGAATCCGAGTGATTTACTGCGTAGAGGATGACGACAGCATCCGGGAGCTGATGCTGTATGCCCTGCGGGCGTCCGGCTTCGAGGCGGAGGGCTTCCGGGACAGCGTGGGGCTGTTCGACGCCCTGAGTCATGCCCAGCCCCAGTTGATTATGCTGGATATCATGCTGCCCGGGATGGACGGCATCGAAATTCTCAAAGCCCTCCGGGGCAATCCCGCCACCGCCCGCATCCCGGTCATCATCGCGTCCGCCCGGGGAACGGAGTACGACAAGGTGGTGGGGCTGGACTTGGGCGCGGACGATTATCTGGCCAAGCCCTTCGGCATGATGGAGATGGTGTCCCGCATCCGGGCGGTTCTGCGCCGGACGGCTCCCGCGGCTGCCCCCGGACTGCTGCAAATGGGCAATCTGCGGATGGATTCCGCGTCCCATACGGTCTACGCCGGGGACACCCGGGTGGAACTGACGCTGAAGGAATTTGAGCTATTAAAGCTCTTTCTGGAGCATCCCGGCCGGGTCTTTACCCGGGATCAGCTGCTGGAGCGGATCTGGAGCACGGACTACGTGGGCGAGACCCGGACGGTGGACGTACACATCGGCACCCTGCGCACGAAGCTGGGGCAGTGCGGCGAATACATCCGCACCGTCCGGGGCGTTGGCTACCGGATGGAGGCGTAGGCCATGACGAAGCGGGTTTTTCGCTCAATTTTTCTGGCGTCCCTGGCGGTGCTGCTGGCCACGCTGGCACTGATTCTGGGGGCGCTGTACACCTACTTTTCCGACGTTCAGGCAGAGCAGCTGCGGCTGCAAACGGCGCTGGTCGCCCACGCCCTGGAAAGGGAAGGGGTTTCCTATTTTGACGGCCTGGACACCGCCGACCGCCGCATCACCTGGATCGCCGCCGACGGCACGGTGCTCTATGACAGCCGTTCCGACTCCGGCGAGATGGAGAATCACCTAGCGCGCGAAGAAGTGAAGGCCGCGCTGGCCACCGGCTCCAGCACCAGCTTCCGCTATTCCGACACATTGATGGAGCGGTATATCTATACCGCGCAGCGGTTAAGCGACGGCACGGTTTTGCGGCTTTCCGCGGCGCAGAACACGGTGCCCCATCTGGTGCTGGGGGTGGTGAAGCCGATCCTTCTGGTCATCGGCATTGCCGTCGCCCTGTCGGCACTGCTTGCCGGGCAGCTGACGAAAAATATTGTCGCGCCGCTGAACGAGCTGAATCTGGACGACCCCATGTCCAACCGGGAATACGTCGAAATTCAGCCTCTTCTGCGGCGGCTGGACTCCCAGCAGGTTCAGCTCCGGGCGCAGTCTCAGGAGCTGCGGCAGAAGCAGAAGGAATTCAACGCCGTCACCCGCTCCTTAAGCGAGGGTCTGGTGCTGATGAACAGCAGCGGCACGGTGCTGAGCATCAACCCCGCCGCCACGCGGCTGCTGGAAATCACCCCCAACTGCTTAGGGGCAGACTTTGGCGTTGCCAACCGGAACGCGGCCATTTCCGCCCTGGTGGAGAAGGCTCTCACCGGGGAAAAGGCGGAGGAAAACGTGGCTCTGACCGGCGGAGAATATCTCGCCGCCGCCAGCCCGGTCAAATCCGACGGGGCGGTTTCCGGCGTGGTGCTGCTGCTGTTTGACGTGACCCAGAAGCGGAAGGCGGAAGCCCTCCGCCGGGAATTCACCGCCAACGTCTCCCATGAGCTGAAAACCCCGCTCCATGCCATTTCCGGCTACGCCGAGCTGATGAAGGACGGGCTGGTTCCCCCGGAGGACACCCGGTACTTTTCGGAGAAAATCTACAGCGAGGCGCAGCGCATGATCGATCTGGTGGAGGACACCCTGCGCCTGTCCCGGCTGGACGAGGGCGCGGCGGACATGCAGTGGGCGCCCATCGACCTGTACGAAACGGCGAAGGTTGCCATGCAGGAGCTGACCGCCCCGGCGGAGCTGAAAAACGTCAGCATCCGGCTGGAAGGGACGAAAACCGTGATTCAGGGGATTCCTCAGCTGGTTTCCGGGATCGTGTTCAACCTCATAGACAACGCCGTCAAGTACAACAAGAACGGCGGGCTTGTCATTGTGCGGCTCGGGCAGGAAAAAAATCAGGCTGTTCTCACGGTGACGGACACCGGCATCGGCATCCGCCCGGAGCATCAGGAGCGGGTGTTCGAGCGGTTTTACCGGGTGGACAAGAGCCACTCCAAGGAGATTGGCGGCACCGGCCTGGGGCTGTCCATCGTCAAGCACGCGGCGCTGATCCTGGGCGCGGCGATTGAATTGGACAGCACCGTCGGCAAGGGGACGATCGTCACGGTGCGGTTTCCCATGGAGAAAAAGTAGAACGAAGGGAGGGGCGCTGCCCCTCCCAATTTCCTGCCGGATTTACGCAGATTTTACATTTTTCTGATAATGGATTTGACCTTGCGCTGATAAAATTGAAGTATCAAAAGGGGGAAGCTCTGAACAAATCGACGAGAGCTGGCAGCGAGAGATTTTTTCTCGGACGAAGGTTTGGAAAGTGGAGGAATACTTTGTGTATTTCCCACTTTCTAAACCGCACGGCCGGGAAAAAAGATCCGCTGCTCAGCCGAAGGCGATTTGTTCGGAGTTTCCCCAAACGAGAGGCTGGATTCTATGGATATTTTCAACGTTCTGACCATGATCGGCGGGCTGTGCCTGTTTCTGTTCGGCATGAACCTGATGGGAGACGCGCTGGAACGGAGGGCGGGTTCCTCATTGCGGGTGCTTCTGGGGAAGCTCACCACCAACCGGATGCTGGGCTTTCTGACGGGTCTGGCCGTCACGGGCGTCATTCAGTCCTCCTCCGCCACCACGGTCATGGTGGTGGGCTTCGTCAACTCCGGGCTGCTGACCCTGGGGCAGGCCATCAACGTCATCATGGGCGCGAACGTTGGCACCACCGTCACCGCCTGGATTCTGAGCCTCAGCGGCATTGAAAGCGGGAACGTCTTCGTCCGGCTGCTGAAGCCCAGCTCCTTTACCCCCATTCTTGCGCTGGTGGGCATTGTGTACTACATGTTCATGAAGGACGGCAGGAAAAAGGACACCGGCATGATCTTCCTGGGCTTTGCCACATTGATGTTCGGCATGGAGACCATGTCCGGCGCGGTCAGCGGTCTCAAAAACGTGCCGGAATTTCAGAAGATGTTCCTGATGTTCACGAACCCCATTCTGGGCGTTCTTGTGGGCGCGGTGCTCACCGGCATCATCCAGTCCTCGTCGGCGTCCGTGGGCATTTTGCAGGCGCTGTCCTCCACCGGCTCCGTGACCTATGCCGCCGCCATCCCCATTATCATGGGTCAGAACATCGGCACCTGCGTCACCGCGCTGCTGTCCAGTGTGGGTACCACCAAGAACGCCCGGCGGGCTGCGGTGGTGCATCTGATGTTCAACATCATCGGCACCGCTGTGTGCCTGACCCTCTTTGTGCTGGCGGACGCTCTGTTCTCCCCGGCCATTCTGGGAGAAAGCGCTTCCTATCTGGGCATCGCCATCTGCCACACGGTGTTCAACGTCATCTGCACCACCCTGATGCTGCCCGCCGCCGGGCTGCTGGAAAAGCTGGTGTGCAGAATCGTCCCCGACGGGAAGCAGCCGGAGGCGGTCTGCGAACTGGACGAGCGTCTGCTGGCCACCCCCTCCATCGCCCTGGAGCGGTGCCGTGTGGTCACCAATGAAATGGCGGATGTAGCCGCCGCGACCCTGCGGAGCGCCGCCGCTGCCCTCCAGAACTACACGCCGGAGCTTGCCCAGGCCGTGCGGGAAGGGGAGAGCAAGACCGATCATTACGAGGACATCCTCGGCACGTATCTCGTCAAGCTCAGCGCCCTGAAAATCAGCGAAAGCGACAGCAGCGAAGCCGCCATGCTCCTCAAAGCCCTCAGCGATTTTGAGCGCATCGGCGACCACTCCCTGAATCTGGTAGAGTCCGCCGAGGAGCTGAAAGGTAAGAATTTGGCGCTGTCCGACGCCGCCCGTCATGAGCTGAACGTTCTGCTGCGGGCTGTGGAGGAGATCGTGGACATGACCTTCCGGGCGTTCCGGGACGACGATCTGGAAAAGGCCTACCGGGTGGAGCCTCTGGAGCAGGTCATTGACGATCTGAAGGAAAAAATGCGCATCCACCACATTCTGCGGATGCAGCAGGGCAGCTGCAGCATCGAATCCGGGTTTGTCTGGTCGGATCTGCTGACCGCGCTGGAACGGGTGGGCGACCACTGCTCCAACATTGCCGGCTGCATCATCGACCTGCACCATCACAACATGAACACCCACGAGGCCATCCGCTCCGCCCGGATGGAGAACGAGAATTTTGACGACGAGTACAAGGCATATGCGGTGAAATACAGTCTGAAGTAAGGGGAAACGCACAAAAAAGCGCCCGGTAGGAATCCATTTCCTGCCGGGCGCTGCATTATTTCTTCCACTTTTCGATCAGGCTGACAATCTGTCCCGTGAGCTTGGCGTTGTCCTTGTTGGTATTTCCACGGCGGGTCTTGACCAGCGCGAGGAGCGCTTCCGCCGCCGCGACCATGTCCTCGTAAATCTGCTTCGCCCGCTGGGTACCCTTGAAGGCGGCCGCCCGGTCGATCTTCACGCCCTCGGTGTAGGTGGTGAGCTTGCCGGTGATCAGGTCGTACTCCGTGCCGCTGTAGGGGGCGTCGGCGCGGTAGCCCATGGACTTCAGGGTCGCGCAGAAGGCTTTGCAGCTGCTGTCGTCGCCGTGGTTCACGAACACCATCTTGGGCTTTTCCCGGAAGCCTGCCAGCCAGGCAAGCAAGCCCTCTTTGTCCGCGTGGCCGGAGGTGCCGTGAAGCATGGCGATCTCCGCATTCACCGCGATGTCCTCGCCGAAAAGCTTTACGGATTTCGCCCCGTTTTCCAGCTTCCAGCCGAGAGACCCCTCCGCCTGATAGCCTACGAACAGGATGATGTTTTCCCTGCGCCAAAGGTTGTGCTTCAGGTGGTGGCGGATTCTGCCCGCCTCGCACATGCCGCTGGCGGAGAGAATGACCTTGGGCTGGGGGTCGGTATTGATAATCTTGGATTCGTCGGAGGAAACGGCCAGCTTCAATCCGTCAAACCAGATGGGGTTGACGCCCTGTTTCAGAATGGCCCGGGTCTCGTCGTCAAAATCCGCGGGGTCGCATTGCAGGAAAATTCCCGTCGCCTCCACGGCCAGGGGAGAGTCCACGTACACCGGGAAATGGTCGTGTCCCGTCACCAGCCCCCGCTGCTTGATCTCCCGGATGGCATAGAGCATTTCCTGCGTCCGCCCCACGGCGAAGGCGGGGATGACCAGATTGCCGCCCCGATCCAGCGCCCGCTGGATGCAGGCGGCCAGCTCGCCCACCACGTCGCCCCGCTCCTTGGGGTGCAGGCGGTCGCCGTAGGTGGACTCGATGACCAGATATTCCGTCTCCGTCACCGGCTGGGGATCCCGGAGCAAAGGCTGATTGACATTGCCCACGTCGCCGCTGAACACGATTTTCCGGGTCTGCTTTCCCTCCGTCAGCCACATTTCGATGGCGGCGGAACCCAGCAGGTGGCCGATGTCCGTCATGCGGATGATGATACCCTCCGCAGCCTGAACGGCGGCGTTATACTGGCAGGGGCGCAGAAGGCGGAGGGCTGCCGCCGCGTCGTTGGTGTCGTACACCGGCTCCACGGCCCGTTCCCCGGCACGTTCGGCCTTGCGGGTGCGCCACTGGGCTTCCGACTCCTGAATGTGCGCCGAGTCCATGAGCATGATGCGGCAAAGATTGCAGGTGGCCTCCGTGGCGTAGATCTGCCCCCGGAAACCGTCCTTGCACAGCTTGGGGAGCATACCGGAATGGTCGATATGGGCGTGGGTCAGGAACACCGCTTCAATGGCATTCGCCGGAACGGGCAGCGGGACGTTCTGGAAAATGTCCTCCCCCTGCTCCATGCCGCAGTCCACCAGATAGTACCGGCCGCTTACCTCCAGCAGCGTACAGCTGCCGGTGACTTCATGGGTCGCACCGATGAATTGAACTTTCATGTCTGCACCTCCAAGATTGACGTGACGCCCCGGAAAAACCGGCGGGGTTCTTTGACCATACTATACCACAATTCGCCGCCCAGCGCAAGGTTCTGACATTTTTGGATACACAAACACGCCCGACTCTTTGCAGAATCGGGCGTGTTTTGGGGTTTAATACTCAGTGGGCTTGATGTGCCAGATTTCCTCGGCGTACTGACGGATAGTGCGGTCGGAGGAGAATTTCGCGGCGGAGGCCACGTTCATCAGGCACTTGCGGCCGAAGGCAATGCGGTCGGCGTAGTCCCGGTTGGCCTGAAGCTTGGTGTCAAAGTAGGAAGCGTAGTCCAGCAGCAGGAAGTAATGGTCGGCCTGATGCCAGTCGGTGCCGTCCAGCAGAGAATGGAACAGCTCCTTCTGGGCGTCGTCCGTGGGCACGGTGCCGTCCACCAACGTATTGATGGCGCGGCGCAGGTCGGCGTTGGAGTCGAAAATATCCCTGGCGTGGTAGGTGGGCTTCACGGCATTGATCTCATCCACGGTGTGGCCGAAGATATACTCGTTCTCCCGGCCGGCCTCCTGAGCAATCTCCACATTGGCGCCGTCCAGCGTACCCAGGGTCACGGCGCCGTTGAGCATCAGCTTCATGTTGCCGGTGCCGGAAGCCTCCGTGCCGGCAGGAGAAATCTGCTCGGAAATATCGGCGGCGGGGATGATATGCTCGGCGTAGGAGCAGTTGTAGTTCTGAACGAATACTACCTTCAGCTTATCCGCCACGGCGGGATCGCTGTTGATCATCTTCGCGACCCGGTTGATATAGCGGATGATGGCCTTTGCCCGGGCGTAGCCGGGGGCGGACTTGGCGCCAAAGAGGTAAACCGTTGGATGGAAGTCCGGCAGACGGCCTTCCTTCAGACGGAAGTAGATGTCTACAATGGACAGAATGTTCATCAGCTGGCGCTTGTACTCGTGCAGACGCTTGACCTGCACGTCGAAGATGAAGTCGGGGTTCAGCGTCACGCCCTCGTGCTTGGCGATGACGGCGCACAGCTGCTCCTTCTTCAGGTGCTTGATGTCGTTGAATTCCACGATGGTCTCGTCGTAGATCTGATTTTTCAGCTCGCCGATGAGGTCGAGGTTTTTCAGGAAGTCGCCGCCCACCTTTTCCCGCAGCATGGCGGTCAGTTCAGGGTTGCACAGACCCAGCCAGCGGCGGGGGGTGATGCCGTTGGTCTTGTTCTGGAACCGCTCGGGGAAGGCGTAGTACCAGTCCTTGAAGCAGTCGTTTTTCAGAATCTGGGTGTGGATTTCCGCCACGCCGTTGATATAGGAGCCGACGTAAATGGACAGGTTCGCCATGTGGGCGGTGTTGTCCTTGACGATGAACAGATTCGGATGCTCCCACTTGAGCTTCTGGTCAATGCGGCAGATGATGTCCACGATCTCGGGAACCACGCTGCGCATCAGATCCAGCGGCCACTTTTCCAGCGCCTCGCCCATGACGGTGTGGTTGGTGTAGGAGAAGGTCTTCTGAGCGACATTGAAGGCATCGTCAAAGGGCATGCCCTCCGCCATCAGCAGGCGGATCAGCTCGGGGATGGACATGGCGGGATGGGTGTCGTTGAGCTGCACCGCGTAGAACTCGGCAAAGCGGCTCAGATCATCGCCGTGGGCAATTTTGAAGGTGCGCAGCATATCCTGCAGGGACGCAGAGGACAGCACATACTGCTGCTTGATGCGCAGGCGCTTGCCCTCCCAGGTGGAGTCGTTGGGGTACAGAACCCGGGTGATGTCCTCGGCCTTGTTCTTGGCTTCCAAAGCCCGCAGGTAGTCCTGATTGTTGAAGGCGTTGAAGTCCAGCTCCTCCTCGGCCTCGCACTGCCACAGGCGCAGCGTGCCCACGTTCTCGGTGCCATAGCCGATGACGGGAACGTCGTAGGGAACGGCCAGAACGGTATGATCGGGGAATTTGACCTTCACGGTATGGTTATAGCGGCGGAAGGACCAGGGATCGCCGAACTTCGTCCAGTCGTCGGCATTCTCCACCTGGCTGCCGTCGGCGTCAAAGCTCTGCTTGAACAGGCCGAACTTGTAGCGCAGGCCGTAGCCGGACAGGGGAAGATTGTCGCTCCCATGTCTTCCCCTTCCTTTCATTGGGATGATGGTCGTGTAGATTGTCGTGAGGAGGATGGGGACGAGGGTTATCGCCATGATGCCGCATACGACTCCTGTATGCCGGCTGATGAACGTGGCCCGCGGGTCGATCCGTGACCAGATGATGGTCATGATGTAGCAGGCGCAGCAGATGGTGAACAGGTCCATCGCGATGGTCGCGAGGGTCTGGAGCGTCATGCGTGGTTTTCGTCCGTTCCTCATCGGTCCTCGTCCTTTTGGGGATCGGTTTCCCGAAAAAGGTTTTGGGGAGGAACACCTTCGGGGGAAAGTGTGCGAGTCTGTTCTTTTATTGTTTCCCCCGTCGGTTTCCTTCATTGATTCCACATGTCCCCATTGCGATATCGGGGGTAATATTCGTCAGAGGATCTTCCATGGGTGCGGGCGTCCCATGATGTTCTGGTAGTCGTTGGCATCGAGTTCGTTTTCGAGGATGGAGACGGTCTCGTGGTATTCGCGCATCGTCTTCACCGCGCGTGCCTGCTCGCGTCCTGCGGCGCATAGGAGCGCGATTGCGGTCGCGAACGGGATGATGGCGAGGAACGGAGTGCTTTCCACCATCGACAGGGTTATGACGAGGCAGGCCATGGCCATGACCGCTTCCAGGTCGCGGTTGTTTCTCATCGTGTGCGCCTGGGTCGATTCCAGTTCGCTTTCGCTTTTCATGCGGGCCGCGTCTTCGAGGTCGAGGCTGCTTGGACGGTATGCGTTCGGATCCGGATTCATTCGTGCGCTCCTTGCCTGGCTTTGGTTTTCTCCTAATCCGGTCACGCATGCGTTGATTGTTATCGGTACATGAAATCACGAATGGATGGCAATCTCGCATGGGCTGACC
>OGXR01002761.1_pt1 | contig 10777 bp, 8 predicted proteins | sample 1576331 | NCBI WGS metagenome assembly OGXR01 (sample SAMEA3541473, study PRJEB24748) | human gut metagenome | biome: human gut; feature: human-associated habitat; material: faeces | place: China | collected 2012 | reverse complement strand
ATGAAGAGCTGGAAGCGGCAGAGGCTACAGATATGGTGCCGGAAGACGGCGAGGCGGATCAGAATGCAGCGGGTCAGGAGTGATCTGACAGTATCAGCAGCTAAAAGAGTGTGGTGCCCGGAATATGTTCCGGGTGCCATTTTTTTACAAAAGGACAGGGGAAAATTAAGGTTACCGTTCACTGGTAATATTCCGCGAGGTGTGTTACTGAGAACGGAGTGAACAGTAATAAATTAAGAGATTCTTTCGGGAATTCCCATTGTATTTAAGCATTAAATGCGGTATGATTAAAGACAGACGTTAAATATCAAAGAAAGATATAAGTATATAAATGGTCCAAAAGCAACGGCAGGCTTGGCAACCTTGGATGTCAGAACACCAAGACGGCTTCCCTGTCCTCCAGCCAATAGCATAGCTATCATTTCTTTCTTAATCATATCCTCACCTCTATCTAGCCTTCCACCTGTTGTAATAAATAGTCGCTTGCGGCTATTATCCGATGTATCCATCTGACTCGAAAAAGCGTCTGCTCTTTCCTTCGGATGTGATAATCTGATTATATCACACCAATACCTGAAAGTGAATATTTATTACTAGGATTTTTTGCCTTTTTACAATTTTTATATTCATTTTTTACATAATTGTCGTTCCATTTTTTATCTTTTTGTAAGTTTCTACCAGTTCCGTACAGAGCAACTTTGTGCAAAATTGTAATGTTACACATTTTTTCAAAATCATGCCTACGGATTGTTTTTTTTCGTCTATATGTATATAATGTTAATTAATAAGTAATGCCATTACATTATATTAAGGAAGTGTCAACATGTATCAGATAGACTTTAATCACCCCTCGTCCATTTATTTTGTAGGTATCGGCGGTATCAGCATGAGCGGTCTCGCAGAGATTCTGCATGAGGAGGGCTTTACCATTTCCGGTTCCGATTCAAAGGAATCAGACCTCACAAAGACTCTTGCGGCCAAGGGCATAAAAGTCATATATGGCCAGAGCGCAGACAATATCACCTCCGGTATCGACCTGGTAGTTTACACTGCAGCTATCCACGAAAGCAATCCTGAGTTTGCCGCAGCAAAGGCTGCCGGTATTCCGATGCTTACCAGAGCCGAGCTCCTCGGACAGATTATGGACAATTACGATTATTCTATCGCTGTAGCCGGTACACACGGCAAGACTACCACTACATCCATGATCAGCGAGATTCTTCTCGCCGCCCAGACAGATCCTACCATTTCCGTAGGAGGTATTTTGTCGTCTATCCACGGCAATCTGCGCGTGGGCGATTCAGAGTACTTCATCTCTGAGGCATGTGAGTACACAAACAGCTTTTTGAATTTCAGACCACGCTACAGCATTATTTTAAATATTGAGGCTGAGCATCTGGATTTCTTCAAGGATATCAACGACATCAGGCATTCCTTCCACGAGTATGCATCAAACACTCTCGCAGGCGGTGCTACCATCATCAATGGTGAGATTGACCGCTATGAGGAGATTGTCGCAGGGCTTCCTCAGAAGATTATCACCTATGGCTTTGATTCAAAATATGATTTCTATCCGGAAAATATAACCTATGACGATAAAGCTTGTGCATCTTTTACAGCTATGAGACAGGGTAGTCCACTTTTCGACGTAAAACTCTCTGTTCCGGGCGCTCACAATGTAAGCAATGCGCTCGCAGCCATAGCTTTATCCACCACACTCGGTCTAGATGAGGAGTCTATCCTCACAGGCCTTGACAAATTTGGCGGTGCTGACAGACGTTTCCAGTACAAGGGCAAGGTAAACGGCGTCACAATCATTGATGACTACGCTCACCATCCAACCGAGATCCGCGCAACACTGACAGCTGCACAAAAATATCCACATGACAGGCTTGTACTTTGCTTCCAGCCACACACCTATTCCAGAACCAAGGCATTCTTAAATGATTTTGCCGATGTTCTTTCAATGGCAGATGTTGTGGTGCTTGCTGATATCTATGCTGCGCGTGAGCAGAACACATATGGTATCTCATCTAAGGATATCCTGAATTTATTGCTCGAAAAAGGTGTGAATGCGCACTATTTCCCATCATTTGAGGAAATCGAGAAATTTTTATCAGAAAATTGTGTAAACGGTGACCTGTTGATAACAATGGGTGCTGGAAATGTTGTAGAAATCGGCGAAGACCTGCTTAAGAAATAAGTTATCCACGTTATCCACATACAAAATGTTAACAACTCTCATTTTGTGTGTGGATTTTTTAAATAATTTTCAACAGCTTATATACCCTGTGATACATTGATTTTTCAATTATTTTACACAGTTATCCACGTTATCCACATTTTTTTGTGGACTCGGAAAGCCCGAGTTTACAAGGCTTGTAGCACTTTTACCATCTTCACACAGTTAAAATATTGTGCTATAATTGCTCACAGGTTAAGCGAAAGAGAGTTTTTTATATGACAGCGATAAACATTAGCAGTGACATAGCAACATCATTCACTACTGTGTCAGATATTTTTATAGATCAATACATGCCAAAGGCAAACGGTGAGTTTGTCAAGGTATACCTTTATCTGCTCCGTGCGACAGGCTCTGGGGCAGGCATAGCAACTATTTCAGAGATTGCCGATCATTTCAGCAATACTGAAGCCGACATCATACGTGCCCTCAATTACTGGGCCTCTGAGGGCATTTTGCAGGTGCAAACCGGCGCTGATGGTCAGATTATTGGAATCAACCTCTGCAGTCTTTCTGTATCCGGTATGCAGGCTGCTCAGAGTAATATACAAAGCGCTGTGGCTGATAATGCCGCGCAGAATAATTTGCAAAACAGCGTGGTTAATAATGCTGCACAGAATATTTCTACCGCGAATATTCGGATGCAGGATTCTGTTGTGGAAAAGCTTAAGAGCCAGACTACTGACAAGCCTGCTTCTTCACAGAAGGAATACACACTTGATGAGATTAAGGAGTTTAGAAAGAATTCTGACATTTCAGAGCTTTTCTTTATTATAGAGACATATCTGAAGCATACGCTCTCATCCACAGACACCAATATGGTGCTCTACTGGCTGGACGAGCTTCATTTTTCTACCGACCTGGTGGAGTATCTCGTAGAGTACTGCATTACCAAAGGACATTCAAGCCTTCGTTACATGAACAAGGTCGCTCTCGGCTGGGCCGATGCCGGCATAAAGACCGTAGACCAGGCAAAGGACGATGCAGCCGCTCATTCACAGATTTACTATTCTGTAATGAAGGCTCTAGGCATCACAGGCCGCAATCTGGTTGACTCTGAGGTGTCACTCATCAACAAATGGGGCGGCGAATACGGTTTCGATATAGAGCTTGTAAAAGCCGCCTGCAGTAAAACTATTTCAGCTATCCAGAAGCCAAGCTTCGAGTACACAGACTCGATACTCGCGAACTGGAGGAAAAAGGATGTACATACATTAAAGGATGTTGAAGTGCTTGATGCCAACTTTGCCAAGGCCAATAAAGCCTCTGCTACAGGCTCATCACAAGGCACAAATGCTGCAAACGGTTCCTCAAAACCAAAAAGCAATAATTCAAGTTCCAAGAATAAATTTAACAACTTCAATCAGCGAAACAATGATTACGACAAGCTGGAGAAGCTGTTTCTGAATTCTACGGTATGATTTTTCAAGTTAGATTTACACATCCCAAGGAGGATATATGGCACTTACCAATGCTCAATATGATGAGATAATGCGAGGCTACGATAAACGCCAGCTTCAGAACAAATACATACATGACAAGCGTATTGAGGAAGCCTATCGCAAGGCGCCCCGCCTCAGGGAAATTGACTCAGAGATTGCATCCGCATCTGTCAGGCAGGCGTACAGGCTTATGGATGGTGATGAAAATGCTCTCGCCGCTTTACGCCTTGCAATCGAGGACTATAAGGAGGAGCGTGCTGCACTGCTATCCACACTCGGATATCCGCTTGATTATTTTGAGCCTATTTACACCTGTCCAGATTGCCATGATACCGGGTATATAGATGGTCAGAAATGTCATTGCTTCAAGCAGGCTATTATCAATACCGTTTATTCGCAGTCCAATATCAGGGAAATTTTATCAAGAGAGAATTTTTCCACGCTCTCATTCGATTATTACTCAGATGAGCAGAAAAATTCTGCGACAGGACTGTCTGCTCTTGCCACAGCAAAACTTGCCGTGACGAACTGTCATGAATTTATAGACAATTTTGAAAAAAAACCTAAAAACATATTTTTCTACGGTAATACCGGTGTCGGAAAGACTTTTTTATCTAATTGCATTGCAAAAGAGCTTTTAGATGCAGGTTACTCCGTAATTTACTTTACAGCATTCCAATTATTTGATATATTAAGCAAAGGTGTGTTTGAAAAGGATGCAGATGCCATCGCAGCGCACCAGAATATATTCGACTGTGATTTACTTATCATAGACGATCTCGGAACCGAGCTTTCCAACTCATTTACCACATCACAGCTTTTCCTTTGTGTAAATGAGCGTATACTGCGACAGAAATCTACTATTATTTCCACTAATCTGAATCTGGAGCAGATAGCAGAGCTTTACTCCGAGAGAACACTTTCAAGAATTTCAAGCAATTATAGTTTTATCAAGCTCTTCGGAGATGACATACGAATTAAAAAGCGTCTTTCCAAATAGCGCTTTTTATATATATTTAGTTTATTTATTATATGGTTATATGGAGGAATAACAATGCCAAACGATGAGAGAATTTTGGAGACTATGCCAACCGGTACACTTGGACTTGTTGCAACTGATAGTTGTATAGGTCTTGCCCAGAAGGTAGATGCATACTTACAGGGCTGGAGAGAGCACAGAGAGCACCAGCATGCTAACGAGAGTGCTTTCAAGGACTACTACAAAAACAGCTACATTATCAAGCCTTCTACACCTAGATTCGGTTCCGGCGAGGCTAAATGTGTTATCAACCAGTCAGTTCGTGGTTATGATCTGTACATCATGGTAGATGTAACAAACTACAGTCTTACTTACACAGTATGCGGTCAGACAAACCACATGTCACCTGATGACCACTACGCAGACTTAAAGCGTGTTATCGCTGCAGCCGGCGGAAAAGCAAGAAGAATCACAGTTATCATGCCTTTCCTTTATGAGAGCCGTCAGCACAGACGTACAGGTCGTGAGTCTCTTGACTGTCCATTGGCTCTTCAGGAACTTATCAACATGGGTGTAGACAATATCATCACCTTCGATGCTCATGACCCTCGTGTGGTAAATGCTATTCCTCTGAACGGCTTTGAGAATGTAATGCCTTCTTACCAGTTCATTAAGGGCATCTTAAAGAACGTAAAGGATATCACTATTGATGCTGACCATCTTATGATTATCTCTCCTGATGAGGGCGCTACAAACCGTGCTATCTACCTTGCAAACGTACTCGGAGTAGACATGGGTATGTTCTACAAACGTCGTGATTACAGCCGTATCGTTGACGGACGTAACCCTATCGTAGCTCATGAGTTCCTCGGAACAAATGTGGAGGGTAAGGATGTTCTTATCATCGATGATATGATTTCTTCCGGCGAGAGTATGATTGATACAGCAAGAGAGCTCAAGAAGCGTAAAGCTAACAGAATCTTTGTTGTTTCTACATTCGGTCTCTTTACAAACGGCTTTGCTTCATTTGACAAGGCTTACGAGGAGGGTCTCATCTACAGAGTAGTTACAACAAACCTTATCTACCAGTCACCTGAGCTTCTCTCTAAGGAGTACTATATCAGCTGTGACATGAGCAAATACATCGCATACCTCATTGATACATTAAACCACGACTGTTCTATCAGTGATCTTCTCTCACCATATGACAGAATCAAGAAGTGTGTTCAGAAGTACAATGACGAGCAGGCTGCAGCAAAAAATAAATAATTAAGCGCATTTATAAAAAGCCGTGTGAAATTAATATGTACCCCTTTTACTGGATATCCAGTGAAAGGGGTATTTTTATGCATTACAGTTACGAATTCAAACCAAAGACAGTCGAACTATACATGCAAGTAAGACGCATCAGTTTTTCTCAAAGTTTAGAATAATTATCTTAGTAATATAAAAAACCAGAGAAGTGAGTGTCATCCACTCAAATCTCTGGTTTAATTTAGTCTAAGATTTATACCGATTAAATATTAAACTAACTCAAGGAGAACCTCTAAAGCTCCGTCACCTTTACGCTGTCCAATCTTAACGATTCTTGTGTAACCACCGTTACGATCAGCATACTTAGGAGCGATCTCATCGAATAACTTGTTTGTTACATCGATAGTCTTTGTTCCCTTCTTTGTGCCGTCAGACTCTTTAGCTGTGTAAAGAACCTTGAGCATCTGTCTTCTGGCATGAAGACGTGAAGCAGAATCCTTCTTGATCTTCTTCTCTACTTCGTCATAAACAGTAACTTTCTTTCCGTCTACAACCTCTTTTACTCTCTTGCCATCTTTGTCCTTGCGGGCAACCTTAGCTGTTACAGTAACCTCTTCGAAGTTGTCTTTCTCTTTTACTGCTAATGCGATAAGACCCTCAGCGATCTTACGAATCTCTTTAGCCTTAGCCTCTGTAGTAACGATCTTTCCGTTAACAAGAAGCTGTGTAACCTGACCTCTGAGTAAAGCCTTTCTCTGGCTTGATGTTCTGCTTAACTTACGATATTTTGCCATTTTAATTTCCTCCATTTGTGGGACATCCGGTCACGCTCTTCGGTCTTACTGCCAGACATCGTATCTTGTTGTGATAAAGCTTTGCCTTATTTCAAAAAACAAATGCTCAAATCAGTTGCCACTCATGTATCAGACACGGTCACGCTCTTTGGTCTTACTGGCCCTGCCGCTATGAGTTTTGTCACACATAAACATAAATATGATATTTAATATTTATATATGACCAATTTATTTAGAAGAATCAGTGCAAGGATTATTCGAATGAATTATTCCTCAGTCTGATTTAACTCTAAACCTAATTCTTTTAATTTTGCTAAAACTTCCTCTAAAGACTTGCGACCAAGGTTACGAACCTTCATCATGTCCTCAGGTGTTCTATTGATAAGCTCTGCAACAGTGTTGATTCCTGCACGCTTTAAGCAGTTGTATGAACGAACTGAAAGCTCAAGCTCATCGATGTTCATCTCAAGAACCTTCTCCTGAGCATCGTTTTCCTTCTCGACCATAACGTCAACCTGCTGTGCTGCCTCTGAAAGATCGATGAACAGATTTAAGTGCTCACTTAACACCTTAGCTGCAAGGCTGACTGCCTCGTCCGGCTCCAATGTACCATTTGTAAATACATCTAATGTAAGCTTATCGTAATCTGTAACCTGACCTACACGGGTATTCTCTACAGTAAGGTTAACACGCTCAACAGGAGTGTAGATTGAATCTACAGCAAGAACTCCGATTGGTGTATCCTCGTTCTTGTTCTTCTCTGCTCCGACATAACCTCTGCCGTTTGTGATTGTAAGCTCCATGTAAAGCTTAGAATCTGCACCACCATTCAAGTGTGCAATCTCTAACTCAGGATTCAAAATCTCGATATCTGAATCAACCTGAATATCGGCTGCTGTAACAACGCCTTCACCTTCGAATTCGATATATGCAACCTTTGGTTCATTTGTAGAACTATTATTGCGAATTGCAAGGTTCTTGATATTCATGATGATTTCTGTAACATCTTCCTTAACACCAGGAATAGAGCTGAATTCATGTAAAACGCCATCAATCTTGACCTGGCTTACTGCAGCGCCCGGTAAAGAAGAAAGCATGATACGTCTTAAAGAGTTTCCAAGTGTTGTACCGTAACCTCTCTCTAATGGCTCTACAACAAATCTGCCATATGTCTTGTCTTCTGAAATTTCTGCGATTTCAATTTTTGGTTTTTCAAAATCGAACACTTCAAATTCCCTCCTTCTCGGGTATCGTTGTTATATGTTATCAAAGAGTGGATAAGCCGGGAAATAAATCCCCGGCAAATCAACCTAATTTTACTTAGAATATAACTCGACGATGAGCATCTCATCTACAGGAACATCAATCTGCTCACGTGTAGGTAAGTCTTTTACAGTTCCCTGTAATTTCTCAGCATCTACGTCTAACCACTCTGGAACGATTCTTCCGCCAGCTACCTCGACGATATCTTTCATTCTCTGAGTATTCTTTTTGCTCTCTTTAATTTCGATAACATCGCCAGCCTTTACAAGGTATGAAGGGATGTTAACAGCTTTTCCGTTTACTGTAACGAACTTGTGATCAACGATCTGTCTAGCTTCTTTTCTTGTTCTAGCAAATCCAAGACGGAAAATTACGTTGTCAAGTCTTGACTCAAGGATTGTCATAAGGTTGAGACCTGTTAATCCTTTCATCTGATCTGCTTTCTTGTAGTAGTTACGGAAAGGCTTCTCTAAAACACCATAGATGAATTTAGCTTTCTGCTTTTCTCTTAACTGAAGTCCGTACTCAGACACCTTTCTGTTTGCTCTTGTAAGGTTTCTTCTAGACTTCTTATCATATCCTAAGAAAGACGGCTCGCATCCATAACTACGAATCATTTCTTCGCCCAGCCGGTCCACATCCTTAGTGGACATTCCCGGTTTGATTTCTTTACCGAGCTGCTGATGAACGGCCGCCAGAATCCTGCCGGCCTCCCTCATCAGCTCTATCTCATGCTCTGATATTATAGTTACAGACATTATTATTCACCTAAAATACCTACAATGGCTGAAAATACTTCATCCATAGGCTTTGTTCCGTCTACAGACTTTAAAATGCCCTGCTTGTCATAATACTCGATAAGTGGCTGTGTCTGCTCATGATATACAGCTAAGCGCTTCTGAACTGTCTCAGGCTTATCGTCATCTCTGAGTACTGTGTCAGCGCCACATGCATCACATTTGCCCTCAACCTTTGTTGGATTGAAAACGATATGATATGTTGCACCACAATTGAGGCAGGCTCTTCTTCCACCCATACGGTTAACAATGTTCTCATCAGGAACATCTACATCGATGGCATAATCCATCTTCTCCCCAATCTTTGTGAGAGCATCATCGAGTGCCTTTGCCTGTGGAATTGTTCTTGGGAAACCGTCTAATACAAATCCGTTTTTGCAATCATCCTGCTGTATTCTATCCATAACAAGGTCACAGGTAAGCTCATCTGGAACAAGTGCTCCCTGATCCATATAAGTCTTTGCCTTCTGACCAAGTTCTGTTCCGTTCTTGATGTTGGCTCTGAAAATATCTCCTGTAGAAATATGAGGAATACTGTATTTTTCTGCAATTTTCTTTGCCTGAGTTCCTTTTCCGGCTCCCGGAGCTCCCAACATGATGATCTTCATAGTCTCATCCTCCTTTATATAACTTTAACTCGCTTCGTTCTGTCCTCTTTCAAGGACAGAATCGGGGCGAGCTAAATGTCTTCTAATATCCAAGGTAGCTGTTCTTCATATTGCTTCCCTTATTATTTAAAAATCCTGTGTAATTTCTTACAAGCATCTGTGATTCAATCTTCTTGATTGTCTCAAGGACAACTCCTACGATGATGATCAGGGATGTTCCTCCAAAGGAAACATTCGCACCGAATACACCGTTAAAGAAGTATGGGATCACCTGAACGATGATCAGACCGCATGCTCCGATAAAGATGATATAGTTCAGAATCTTTGTCAGATAATCTACAGTCGGTTTTCCAGGACGGATTCCTGGGATAAATCCACCGCTCTTTTTCATATTATTTGCAATCTCCATCGGATTAAATGTAATCGATGTGTAGAAATATGCAAAGAATATTGTAAGTAAAATGTAAACCACGAGTCCGATCGAATAAATCGGATTCTCAGGATCACACCAGTTATTTGAGTTCAGACCTGCAAGGATCTTGCTTCCGATACCTGTTCCATTTCCCTTTCCAAGGAACTGAGCGATAACGATCGGAGTCTGCATCAATGAAGATGAAAAGATAACCGGGATAACGCCGGCTGTATTCACTTTAAGAGGGATATGACTTGACTGACCGCCATATGTCTTTCTTCCCTGTACCTTCTGTGAATACTGTACTGCAATCTTTCTCTCACCACCCTGGAGGATGATAACAAACACAATGACAACCAACAGCACTGCAAGAATTATAATTGCTGCCAGACCTCCTTTTGCAATGGTTTTACCCCTTACAAACTGTTCGTACAGCTGGACGAAATCATCCGGCACACGAGAAACAATGTTAATAAGCAGGACAATGGAGATTCCATTTCCCACACCTTTTTCTGTAATACGCTCACCGATCCACATCAGGAATGCACTTCCTGCAGTCAGTGTACACACAACGATTGCACAGTTTACGAAATTATAATCAACGAGAAGTCCCTGACGTCCGAATCCGATCGACATAGCGATAGACTCGATCAAAGCAAGTCCGACTGTCACATATCTTGTGATTGCAGCAATCTTCTTTCTTCCGTCTTCTCCATCTTTCTGCAATTCTTCCAAACGCGGAATTGCGATGGTAAGAAGCTGTACAATGATGGATGCCGTGATATACGGTGTGATGTTCAATGCAAAGATGGACATTCTTGTAAAGGATCCACCGGTCATAACATCGAGGAAGTTCAAAGCCTGATTGTTATCAAACAAATTCTGGATAACATTTGTATTTACGCCCGGAAGCGGAATGTTACATCCGATCCGGACAATGATAAGCCCCAAAAATACAAACAAAAGTTTGTTTCGGATCTCTTTCG
>OGXR01002759.1_pt1 | contig 10789 bp, 6 predicted proteins | sample 1576331 | NCBI WGS metagenome assembly OGXR01 (sample SAMEA3541473, study PRJEB24748) | human gut metagenome | biome: human gut; feature: human-associated habitat; material: faeces | place: China | collected 2012 | reverse complement strand
CCGGGACGCGGATGGTACGCGCCTGATCGGCGATCGCGCGGGTAATGGCCTGCCGGATCCACCAGGTTGCATATGTAGAGAATTTGTTTCCCTTTGTATAGTCGAACTTGTCGACGGCGCGGATGAGACCGGTATTGCCCTCCTGAATAAGATCCAGAATGTGCAGGCCGCGGCCGGAATATTTCTTGGCGATGGATACGACCAGACGCAGGTTGGCCTCCGTCAGACGGTCTTTGGCGGCCTTGTCGCCCTCGGAGACGCGCTTGGCCAGCTCGATCTCCTCGTCGGCCGTCAGCAGCTTGACCTGGCCGATCTCCTTGAGATACATGCGCACCGGATCATCCAGATTGTATTCCGCGGCAAGCTCCAGCGGGTCAACGAGCTCCTCGTCGTCGCCGTCGGGAACCTCGTCCATGTCCATGCTGAGATCGTCGGACACGTCCAGCTCCAGCTCCGGGCTCACGATCTGGATGCCCATGGCGTCAAAGGTATCATAAATATGCTCAATTTTCTCGACCGGCAGATCCAGCTTTTCCAGCTCTGCGGTCAGTTCCGTCGCCTGAATGCTCCCGTCCCGCTTTGCTCTTGCGATCAATGCGGATACCGCAGCCATTGCATCCTCGGTCGAGGGCTTCGGATTCTTCGTATTAGCCATTCTATCGCTCATCCTCATTTATCTGGTAACATTGCTGCGCATCGGCGCAACTGTGTTATTATAACCCCATCCTGCCTGTTTTGACAAGGCCAATTTGACATTTTTTCTGTTTTTTCTTGACACTTGCCCGTATCTTTCTGCCGTTCGGCTCAGATCTCCATGATGACGGGCAGAATCATCGGGTTGCGCTTGGTCGTTTTGAACAGGTAGCCGGACAGATCGTTCTTGATGTTGGCCTTCAGCACGCTCCAGTCGCTGCGTCCGTTCTGACTGCAGCGGTCGATGGCGTGCGCGGCGATGACGCGCAGCTCTTCCATCAGATTTTCCGATTCCTTGACATAGACGAAGCCGCGCGTGATGATATCCGGCCCGCTGATGACGCTGCCGTCCTCGCTCGAGATGTTGACGACCACGACCAGCATGCCGTCCTGCGCCAGATGCTTGCGGTCACGCAGCACGACGCTGCCGACGTCGCCGACACCGGTGCCGTCGACCAGGATCTTGCCGGACGGGACGGTGCCGCCCCACTTGCAGGTGGTCTTGGTGAGCTCGAGCACCTTGCCGATGTCGGAAATGAAAATGTTCTTGGGATCCATGCCCATCGACTGGGCCAGACGGGAATGCGCCTGCAGATGGCGCTGCTCGCCGTGGACGGGGATGAAGAAGCGGGGCTTCAGAAGCCCATGGATGATCTTCAGCTCCTCCTGGCAGGCGTGGCCGGAGACGTGCAGGCCCTCAAGCTTGTCATAGATGACCTCCGCGCCCTTGCGGTAGAGCTCATTGATGATCTTGCCGATGGATTTTTCGTTGCCGGGGATCGCGGAGGCGGAGATGATGACGCGGTCAGAGGCCGTGATCTCCACCTGCCGGTGGCCGGAGAAGGCCATGCGGTAGAGGGCGGACATATTTTCGCCCTGCGAGCCGGTCGAGACGATGACGAGCTTGTTGTTGGGGATCTGCTTGATCTGCGTGATGTCGACGAGCGTGCCTGCCGGGATCTTCAGATAGCCGAGCTCCGTGGAGACCTTCAGGATGTTTTCCATGCTGCGGCCGGTCACGGCGACCTTGCGGCCGAATTTCTTCGCCGTGGCGATCAGGCTCTGCAGCCGGAAAGCGTTCGAGGCGAAGGTCGTGACGATGATGCGCTTGTTGCAGCCGGAGAACTGGCGCTCAAAATTGGCCGCGACGGTCTTTTCCGACGGCGTATAGCCCTGCCGCTCGACGTTCGTCGAGTCGCACAGAAGCGCCAGCACACCTTCTTTGCCGAGCGCGCCGAAGCGGGCCAGGTCGATCATGCCGTCTTCCGCGGTGGCGTCGATCTTGAAGTCGCCCGTCATGACGATGGTGCCGACCGGCGTTTTGATGGCGAACGCAACGGCGTCGGCGATGGAATGGTTCACGTGGATGAACTCCACGGTGAAGCAGCCGGCCTTGACCTTCTCCCCTGCTTCATGGGTAAACAGGTGGACGGTATTCTGCAGCTGATGCTCCTCGAGCTTCAGCTGGACGATGCCGGCGGTCAGGCGCGTGGCGTGGATGGGGCAGTTGAACTGCTCCATGGCGTACGGGATGCCGCCAATATGGTCCTCATGCCCGTGGGTCAGGAACATGCCGCGGATCTTGTCTTTGTTTTTGACCAGGTACGTCATGTCGGCAATGACCAGGTCGACGCCGTACATTTCCTCATCCGGGAAGCCAAGACCGCAGTCGACGATGATGATATCCTTGCCGTATTCAAGTACGGTCATATTCTTGCCGATCTCGTTGAGACCGCCAAGGGGAATGATCTTTAATTTTTCTGCCAAATGATTTCACTCTTTCCTAAAATAATATAAGTATGGATGCGGCTGCGCGGAGGATCCTCCGCGCGGAACAAATGCAAAAAGGACGCAGGAACGCATGCCCATGCAGCTGGCCGGACAGTGCCCCGTCTCGCTCTGCCCATCGCCAATGCCGCCTGCGCTCCATACCGTATGCAGTTGATCTATTTGATGCGCCTGCGCGGCGCACGATCCCAATCAAAAAGCCATGGAAGGTCATAGCTGATATATAGTATAACACACTTTCCATGGAAAGTACACCTTTTTTTGTTCTTTTATCCATATCATAAATGAATTAAGCAAATGAATGATAGATTATAATTGATTCCTTCGGCAAAATTTGATATAGTAAATTAGATTATACAAAGACAGGAGGCGGCGGTCTATGAAAAAGCCGGTCGGACGTCTGCTTTATCCGAATACGGGCTGGTACTTTGCGGCCATGCTGCTGTTTACCGCCGCGGCCGCCGCGGTCGGGCAGTATATCCTTGCGGGCGGCGCGCTGTTCGTTACGCTCATCATGTTTATCATCAGCCGCGCAAGGCTTTCCCGGCGCAAGCGGCAGCTGATGAGCTATGTGCAGACGGCGACGGATTCCGTCGGCATTTCCGTCCACGCGGGCTCCGCGTTCCCGATGGCGGTCATCCGGCTGCCGGAAAATGAGATCATCTGGGGCAACCCCAGCTTCTTTACCATCACCGGCCTTTCCGATACTGCGTGCTATCAGACGCTCGACGCGGTCGTGCCCGGCTTCTCTACCAGCTGGCTGCGCGAGGGCCGCTCCGAGCTGCCGGGCGACCAGATCATCGGCGGCCGCCGCTACCGCATCTACGGCAACTACGTCAAATCCGAAGACGACGCGACGACTGTGCAGCTGGCGACCATCTATTTTGCCGACATGACCGAGATGTTCAACGTCCGCGACGAATTCCTCCGCACGCGGCCGATCGTCTCGATCATCCTGATCGATAACTACGACGAGCTGACTGCCAACCTCTCCGACTCTGCCATCTCCACGCTCGACGCGCAGCTCAACGACGTCGTAGCCAACTGGACGGCGGGACTGGAGGCGCTGTGCCGCAAGATCGAACGCAACCGGTATCTGCTGATCTTCGAGAGCAAGGATCTTGCCCGCCTGCAGGACGGCCGGTTCAGCATCCTGGAGGACGTGCGCCACGTCACGACCTCCAGCGGCATGTCCGCGACGATCTCGCTCGGCATCGGCAAGGACGGCGGGAGCTTCGCGGAGAATTACCGCTTTGCGTCCCTCGCCATCGAGATGTCCCTTTCCCGCGGCGGCGACCAGGCCGTCATCAAGGACCGGTTCAACTTCACCTTCTACGGCGGCCGCACCAAAGAAGCGGAGCGGCATACGCGCGTCAAATCCCGCGTGATGGCGGGTTCGCTGTCCGAGCTCATCGGGCAGTCGAGCACGGTCTATATCATGGGACACCGGATGGCGGATCTGGACGCACTCGGCTCGGCCGTGGGTCTTCTGTGCCTGTGCCGGGTGAAGGAGCGCCCGGCCCGGATCGTGATCGACCTGCAGAAAAACGCCTGCCAGAGCCTGATCGCTGAGCTCAAGGCTGCGCCCGGATACGAGGATCTGTTCATCTCCGGACAGGATGCCCTGGTCGAGGCGGACAACCGGAGCCTGCTCATCGTCGTCGACACCAACCGGCCGGAGCAGGTCGAGTGCCGCCCGCTGCTCGAGTCCATTTCCCGCGTCGCGGTCATCGACCACCACCGCCGGGCGGCGGATTATATCGAGCAGCCGGTCCTCAATCTGCACGAGCCGTATGCATCCTCCGCGTCGGAGCTTGTAACGGAGCTTCTGCAGTACGCCGTCAGCCAGCGCGACGTCCGTCCGCTCGAGGCGCAGGCGCTGCTGGCCGGTATCGTGCTGGATACGAAGAATTTCTCCGTCCGCACCGGCTCGCGCACGTTTGAGTCCGCGGCCTATCTGCGCAAGGCGGGTGCCGACCCGGTCGAGGTCAAGAAGCTGTTCCAGACGGATCTGGACGATACGCTCCCCCGCTACCGCGTCGTGCAGGCCGCCCGGCTCTACCGCGGCGAGCTCGCCATCGCCTGCCTGGACGAGACCATCACCCGCACCATCGCCGCACAGGCGGCCGATGAGCTCATCAACATCTCCGGCATCACCGCTTCGTTCGTCCTCTTCCCTGACGGCGAACAGGTCATCATCAGCGCGCGCTCCATCGGCTCGTGCAATGTGCAGGTGGTGCTCGAAAAGCTCGGCGGCGGCGGCAACGGCGCGACGGCCGGCGCGCAGATCAAGGGCAAGCCGCTGCGGCAGGTCCTGCAGGACCTTGTCGGCGCGATCGACGCATTTTACGCATAAAACGCGATTTTCAAAAATATCTCTCTGAAAGGAGTCACCACCATGAAGGTTATTTTGACACAGGATGTAAGAGGCCAGGGCAAACGCGGTCAGATGATCGAGGTCTCCGACGGCTACGCCCGCAATTTCCTGCTGCCGCGCAAGCTCGCGCAGGAAGCGACCGCCGATAACGTGAACACCATGAAAATGAACGACAAGGCCGCGCAGGAGCGCCAGGCCAAGGAGCGCGCCGAAGCGCTCGAGATCCGCAACCGGATGAAGGACATGACTGTCGTCGTCACCGCCAAGGGCGGCGGCGCGGGCCGTCTGTTCGGCTCTGTCACGAACACCGAAGTTGCCGATGCGCTGGCAAAGCAGGCCGATATCAAGCTCGACAAGCGCAAGATCGTGCTCGACGAGCCGATCAAGGCCGTCGGCGTGTACACGGTCAAGTGCAAGCTCGGCTATGAGATCAATGCCGACCTCAAGGTCGAGGTCAAAGAGGGCTAAGCAGGCCCTGATATTCTGAAGCTCCCGGAAGGATGTGAACCGTATGGATGAGGAATTGCTTGCCCGGCAGACGCCACAGGCGCTGGAAGCGGAGCAGTCTGTGCTCGGCTCCATGCTCATCGACGAGCGCTGCGTACCGGACGTCGTCGGTATGCTGCAGCCGGAGGATTTTTACCTGCGGCAGAACCGCGAGATCTACGAGACCATCTATACGATGTTCAACTTCTCGGAGAAGATCGACCCCGTTACCGTCCTCAATAAAATGAAAGAGCGCGGCGTGTACGACGAGGAACGCAGCTACGACTATCTCGCCCAGCTGCTGAAGATCACGCCGACCGCCGCCAACGTCAAGCAATACTGCACGATCGTGCATGACAAGTCGCTGCTGCGCGCGCTGGCCGCCGCTTCGTCGGAGATCACGGATATGGTCTACGAGGGCGTCGGCACGGCGCAGGAGATGCTGGAGGTCTCGGAAAAGAAGATCTATTCCCTGCGCCGCGGCAACACCGGCGACAGTCTGCAGCACATCGGCAAGGTCATGATCAACGTCTATGACCGGCTGGAAGAGCTGGCTGCCTCCGGCAGCGAGATCCCGGGCCTGTCCACGGGCCTGCACGACCTTGACCGCAAGATCAACGGCCTCAACAAGACCGACCTGATCCTGATCGCGGCCCGCCCCGGCATGGGCAAAACGGCGATCGCGCTCAACATCTGCCTGAACGTTGCGAAGACGTATGAGAAGACCGTCGCTTTCTTTTCGCTCGAAATGTCGCGGGAGCAGCTGGTCATGCGTCTTTTGTCTACGGAAAGCTTCGTGGAAAACCAGAAGCTCACCACCGGCCATCTGGAAGATGACGACTGGAGCAAGCTCTCCATCGCCTCCTCCGCGCTCAGCCAGACGGATATCCGCGTGGACGACAACCCCGCCATCACCGTCGCGGAGATCAACGCCAAGTGCCGCCGGCTCGATAACCTCGGGCTGGTCCTGATCGACTATCTGCAGCTCATGACCGCCGCGGCTCCCGGCAAATCCGGCGATAACCGCGTGACGATCGTCAGCGATATCTCTCGCGCGCTCAAGATCATGGCCAAGGAGCTGAACGTGCCGGTCATCTGCCTGAGCCAGCTTTCGCGTGCCAATGAATCGAGAACCGACAAGCGTCCGATGCTCTCGGACCTTCGTGAATCCGGCGCCATCGAGCAGGACGCCGACTCCGTCCTGTTCCTCTACCGTGACGAATATTATAACCCCAACACGCAGGACAAGAATATTGCCGAGTGCATCATCGCCAAAAACCGCCACGGCGAGACCGGCACGGTCAAGCTGCAGTGGCGGCCGCAGTTCTTCACCTTCTCCGATCTGGAGTGGAAGCATGAGGGCTGAGGTCCTCGCCTGGATGCAGGCGCAGCGGATGACGGAGCCCGGCGATACGGTCGTATGCGCAGTGTCGGGCGGCGCGGATTCTGTGTGCATGCTGCATGTGCTGCTGTCACTGCAGGACACGCTCGGCATCCGGGTAGAGGCCGCGCACTTCAACCATCACCTGCGCGGCGCGGAATCCGACCGCGACGAGGCCTTTGTCCGGCAGCTGTGCGCCTCGCTCGGCGTGCCGCTGCACACGGGCGGCGGCGACGTGCAGGCGCGGGCGGCGCAGACGCATGAATCTCTGGAAGAGGCTGCGCGCAAGCTCCGCTACGCGTTCTTTGACACACTCCCCGGCCTTGTCGCCACAGCGCACACGCAGGACGACAATCTCGAGACCGTGCTCCTGAACCTCACGCGCGGGACCGGCCTTGCCGGACTGACCGGCATTCCGCCGAAGCGCGGACGGCTCATCCGGCCGATGCTGGTCTGCACGCGGGCGCAGATCGAGGCGTATCTTGCCGAGCACGGCTTTTCTTATGTGACTGACAGCACCAATCTCCTGCCGGACGCCCGGCGCAACCGGCTGCGCCAGCGCGTGATCCCGCTTCTGCGGGAGGAAAACCCCGCCGTCGCACAGACCGTCTTCCGGACCTGCGCGCTGCTCCGCGCGGACAACGCGTTTCTTGATGCGCGGGCGCGCGAGGCGCTTCAGGCCGCCCAACTGCCAAATGGCGTCAGCCGCAGCGCGCTTTCCGTCTGGCCGGAGGCCGTGCGCACCCGCGCGGTCCGGCTGCTGCTCGGATCGATCCATGCGCCCAAGCTGACGCAGCGGCATATCGACGCGGTCGACCGGCTGCTGTTCGCTTCGTGCCCCTCCGCTTCCGTCTCGCTGCCGGGCGGCTTTGCCGCGCGGCTGGAATACGACCGGCTGTACCTGACGGACCGCTCCCCTGCCGCTTCCTTTTCACCCGTGACACTTTCGCCGGGCGAGACAGTGCTGATCCCGGCGCTCGGGCTGCGCGTCGAATGCCGGATCGAAGAAAATTTTCAGGAAAAAGCAAAAACCCTCTCCACTTTTGCAGTCAAATATGATACCATAGAGCAAACTCCCCGGATCACGATCCGTCCGCGTCAGGCGCATGACGTCATGCGCACGGCAGGCGGCACGAAAACGCTCAAAAAGCTGCTGATCGACCGCAAGATCCCCGCAGCACGACGTGCGCTCATGCCGGTGGCCGCTGACGCATCCGGTGTTCTGGGCGTTTATGGGATCGGCGTCGATCTGGGCCGCGCCGCGGCTCCGGGCGAACGCGCGGTCATCATCACAATCGAAGAAACAGAGAAAGAGGATTAGATGTATGATTAACAAGTCTGACATGCTGCAGGACATTGAGCGCGTACTGGTCTCCGAAGAAGAGATCCACGCGCGGATCAAGGAAGTCGGCGCACAGATCGCAGACGACTATCGCGGCAAGTGCCCGATCCTGGTCGGCGTTCTCAAGGGCGTCGTTCCGTTTTTCGCGGAAATGGCGAATGCCATCAGCATTCCCGTGCAGGAGGATTTCATGTGCATCACATCCTTTGAGGGCGGCACGAAATCCACCGGCAAGCTGACGTTCCGCAAGGATATCGACCATGATATCGAGGGCCGACATGTGCTCATTCTGGAGGATATCATCGATTCCGGCAGCACGCTCAAGATGATCTGTGAGATGTTCCATGAGCGCAAGCCCGCGTCCATCAAGATCTGCACGCTGCTCGACAAGCCCACCGGCCGCAAGGTCGAGCTGAAGCCGGACTACACCTGCTTCACCGTCCCGCCCGCGTTCGTCGTCGGCTTCGGTCTGGACTATGAGGATTACTACCGCAACCTGCCGTTCGTCGGCGTGCTGAAGCCCTCTGTCTATCAGGACCGCTGAAAACCGGTCTATTCCACATAAAGGAGAACCTCCGTGAACCAACAGCCCAAAACCCTGCAGAACATTCTGCTCGTTGCGGTCCTGGCGCTGGTGCTTGTGGTGCTCTCTTCGTCCCTGCTCACGCAAAACGGCAGCAGGCTTGCATATTCTGACGTGCTCGACCTGTTTGAAAACGAACGGGTCGAGTCGTTCGTTCTGCAGGGCGATACGCTGACGCTGACGCTCTACGGAAGCGAAGCAGAGCAGGCCGGTACCGCGACGGCGAAGATCGGCGACATCGAGACCTTCCACAAGGACCTGGACGAGACCATTGCTGCGCAGAGCGCCGCAGGTGTTCTCAAGTCCTACAACTATCTGCCCGCCGCCAATTCCATCTGGAAGACGGCGCTGCCGTATCTGCTCGTCGGCATCGCGCTTCTGTTCGTGTGGTTCATCCTGATGAACCGCTCCGGCAGCGGCCCGAACGCCATGGCGCAGTTCACGCGCGCCAACGCGCGCTTCGGCGTCCCGTCCGGCGAGTCCGTGACCTTCCAGGACGTCGCCGGTGCGGACGAGGAAAAGGAAGAGCTCTCGGAGATCGTGGAGTTCCTCCGCGATCCGGACCGCTTCAAGCAGCTCGGCGCGAAGATCCCGAAGGGCGTGCTGCTCGTCGGCCCGCCGGGCACCGGCAAGACGCTGCTGGCCCGCGCAGTCGCCGGAGAGGCGAATGTCGCATTCTTATCCATTTCCGGCTCTGACTTCGTCGAACTCTATGTCGGCGTCGGCGCGAGCCGTGTCCGCGACCTCTTTGAGCAGGCCAAGCGGGTGGCCCCGGCCATCGTCTTCATCGATGAGATCGATGCGGTCGGTCGTCAGCGCGGCGCTGGCCTCGGCGGCGGCCACGACGAGCGCGAACAGACGCTCAACCAGCTGCTCGTCGAGATGGACGGTTTCTCGGCCAACGAGGGCGTCATCGTCATCGCCGCGACCAACCGCAAGGACATTCTCGATCCCGCCCTGCTCCGCCCGGGCCGCTTCGACCGGCAGATCTACGTCGGCGCGCCCGACTGGCGCGGACGGCTTGCGATCCTGCAGGTCCATGCACGGAAAAAGCCGCTGGCGGACAATGTCGATCTCCCCGCCGTCGCCAAGGCGACCGCCGGTTTCACCGGCGCGGATCTGGCCAACCTTCTGAACGAGGGCGCGCTCCTCGCCGCGCGGCGCGGCAAGGCCGCGATCAGCCAGCAGGATCTGGAGACATCGATGATCAAGGTCATTGCAGGCCCCGAAAAGAAGAGCCGCGTGGTCAGCCACGCGGAAAAGATGCTCACCGCCGTCCACGAGGCCGGACACGCGATCTGCATGTACTGCCTCGACTCGCAGGATCCGGTGCACCTCATCACCATCATCCCCCGCGCCCAGGCCGGCGGCATGACCATCAGCCTGCCGCAGGACGACCGCTCCTATTCCTCGCGCAACGAGATGTTTGAGACCATCGTCTCCTTCCTCGGCGGCCGCGTGGCAGAGGCGCAGAAGCTCTGCGATATTTCCACCGGCGCGTCGAACGATCTGCAGCGCGCCACCGGCATTGCCCGCGATATGGTCGCAAAATACGGCATGTCCGACAGCATCGGCCCCGTCAGCTACGCGGGCGGGCAGGAGGTCTTTATCGGGCGCGACTATGAGAAGACCAAACCCTATTCCGAGCAGACCGCCGGGCAGATCGACGCGCAGGTCCAGAAGATCATGCGCGAGGCTTATCAGCGCTGCGAGCAGATCCTGCGCGATCATGCCGAACGGCTCGATAAGATCGCCGGCTTCCTGATGGAGAACGAGAACATGAGCCGCGCACAGTTTGAAGCTGTGATGCAGGACGAAACGCTTGACCAACCCAAAGCCTGAGTTTTATGCGCACCGCGGATCGTGGTGCGCATAAATTATGGGAACTGACAGGAGGCTCCATGTATTATCGCAGTCTGAACGCCTATCTGCGTGAGACCTTTGGCTGCAAGGTCTATAAGCTGGCGCTCTCCGCCGGCTGCACCTGCCCGAACCGGGACGGGACGATTGGCACGCGCGGATGCATCTTCTGCAGCGGCAGCGGAGAATTTGCCGCGTCCGCTTCCCTCTCTATCCCGGAGCAGCTGGCGCAGGCCAAGCGTCTGGTCGCCGCCAAGGCCGGGCCGGACGCACGCTATA
>OGXR01002758.1_pt1 | contig 10792 bp, 11 predicted proteins | sample 1576331 | NCBI WGS metagenome assembly OGXR01 (sample SAMEA3541473, study PRJEB24748) | human gut metagenome | biome: human gut; feature: human-associated habitat; material: faeces | place: China | collected 2012 | reverse complement strand
TCAGCTGGACCTGCTCCTCGTCCATGCGGAAGATGCCGCCGTAGGAGTCGGCGGGATGCTTGTGGCCGATCACGAAGCAGTTCGACAACGAGGCGATCTGCAGGTTGTTGCCGATTCCGGTCATCGGGCCTCCTTGCGGAATCAGATAGCGGAAATCCTTCAGCAGGTCGTATACCTCGCTTTCGGACATCGGATTCGGATAGCGTTTCTCGATGCGCTCGATTTCCCGGGCGATGCGGCGATGCATCTGCTCGGGCGAGTTCTCGTAGATTTTTCCCATGGAGTCTTTCAGCGCGTACTTGCTGACCCAGACCGTGGCCGCCAGGTCGTCGCCCTTGAAATAGGCTTTGGCCGTTTCCACCGCGTCGGTGTACTCGTACTGCTTCAGCGCGCCGGCTTGCTCTTTGTTTCGTTCCGTGGACATGACAGTGTTGCTTGTATTTTAAGAATTTATGACGTTTCGGCAGATATGCGCTCCGGCGCACAATGCGTTACAAGATTACGAACACTTTGGCGGATGTTGAAATTTCGTCAGGGAATCTTATCAAGAAGTTATCAACACCCTTTCTCCTCCCTTTGTTTTTCGAGAGTTACCGAGACTTTCTCGATTTTCCCGCCCAGAGGAGGGGCCATTTTCGAAACCTTGACCCGAACCCGGACGCTTTGCGGAAACCGCTCGCGGATGCGGCCGGCGATCCTTCCTGCGACGTGTTCGAGAATGTGCGACGGAATGTCCATCTGCTCGCGGACGGTCTCGAATACGTCGAGGTAGTTGATCGTCCGCTCGATCCGATCGCTGTCGGCGGCTTCGCCGAGCTCGGCTTCGATCCGCACGCTGACCTGAAAGCGGTTTCCCACCTGCCGCTCCAGTTCGTAGCAGCCGTGAAACGCCTGAAACTCCATGTTTTCCAATTCGATGACGGTCAGTGACATGATTTGCGGGTTTGTTAAGGTGCGATATCGTTTACAAAGAAATGGAAAACGGCGGTACGAAAACGGCAAGCGTCCCGGAAGTTATCCACATTTTATCGGCAAGGGTCCGCTTTCGCGGCTTCCGGAACGTGCGCCTCCGATTTCCGTAAAGGACGTTGCGGGTCGCGGAATCGTTCCCTTATGGCGGTACGGGCGGCAGACATGGCGAATCGGGTCCGGATCTGTCGGTCCGTCGTGCGCCGGTAGCCGGAGCTGACCGTCGACCCGCTTTTCGGCCGGCGATGTCTGTCCGACCGCATGCGGCCGCTGACGGAAAGGTCGTCCGGAACGGAGTCTGTCGGGAAAGGAAGTCGGGCTTCGGCTCGGTCCGAAACCCGGTTTTCCGGCTCTTTGCTGCGGAAGGAGCGGCCGCGCGTTTCGATCGGCATGTTCCGAAAAACGAACATGCCCCGAGGCATTCGCCCCGGGGCATGCAAGCCTTCGGTTTCGGAGCGCAGCAACGCTCTTACCGCTATGTTCAGTTGCCGAATTTCAGTCCATCCTTTCCTGCGTCGACCGTAATGACGCTGCCCCGGTCGATCCGGCCGGCGAGGATTTCCTTCGACAGTTCGTTGACCAGATAGTGTTGCAGCGTCCGCTTGATCGGCCGCGCGCCGAACATCGGGTCGTAGCCCTGCTCGGCCAGCCAGTCGACGGCTCCGTCGGTGACCGACAGCGAGACGTTGTTCTGGGCGAGCATCTCGTTGATTTGCCTGATCTGCATCACGACGATCTGCCGTACATCGTCCTTCGTCAGCGGCGTGAACATCACGATTTCGTCGATCCGGTTCAAGAATTCGGGTCGGATCGTCTGTTTCATCAGGTCGAAGACCTCCTTTTTCGTCTCGTCGAGCGCGCTCTGCGGCACGGAGTCGTTCGTTTCGGTAAACTTCGACAGCTTATCCATGATGATGTGCGAGCCGATGTTCGACGTCATGATGATGATCGTGTTGCGGAAGTCCACCGTCCGGCCCTTGTTGTCGGTCAGCCGGCCGTCGTCGAGCACCTGAAGCAGGATATTGAACACGTCCGGGTGCGCCTTCTCGATCTCGTCGAGCAGCACGACCGAATAGGGCTTGCGGCGCACGGCCTCGGTGAGCTGGCCGCCCTCGTCATAGCCGACGTATCCCGGAGGCGCACCAATGAGACGCGAGACGGAGAATTTCTCCATGTACTCGGTCATGTCGATACGCACCATGTTCTTCTCATCGTCGAACAGGCTTTGGGCCAGCGCCTTGGCCAGCTCCGTCTTGCCTACGCCTGTCGGGCCCAGGAACAGGAAGGAGCCAATGGGGCGGTTTTCATCCGAGATACCGGCACGGCTGCGCAGGATGGCTTCGGAAACCTTCTGTACGGCCTCGTCCTGTCCGATCACGCGGCGGTGCAGCTCCTGAGGGAGCTGGAGCAGCTTCTCGCGTTCGCCTTCCTTGAGCTTGGTCACGGGAATGCCGGTCCAGCGGCTGACGATACGGGCGATCTCGTCCTCGGTCACTTTGTCGCGCAGCAGGCTTTCGTCTCCACGCTCATGCTCGGCGATCTCCTCCTCCTTGGCCAGCTCGCTCTTGAGGCTGGGCAGCTTACCATATTTCAGCTCGGCCGCTTTGCCCAGATCATAGGCGTGCTCGGCCTTCTGGATGTCGGCGTTCACCTGCTCGATCTGCTCGCGCAGCTTCTGCACCTTCTGGATAGCGGTCTTTTCGTTCTCCCAACGGGCCTTCATGGCATTGAAAGTTTCACGCTGTTGGGCAAGTTCTTTCTCCAGGATTTCCAGACGGCGGTGGCTGGCCTCGTCCTCTTCCTTTTTGAGCGCGGCCTGCTCAATTTCCAGCTGCATGATCCGGCGCCTGACCTCGTCCAGCTCGGCAGGCATCGAGTCAATCTCCGTGCGGATCATGGCGCAGGCCTCATCCACCAGGTCGATGGCCTTATCGGGCAGGAAGCGGTCGGTGATATAGCGCCGCTTCCTACGCAAATATACTTACAGCAGGCTCTGTAGAAGCTGTTAATACAGCAAATAATCACAGCCATGACTATGGTGAGGAAAGTTTCAATGATACATTGAAGGCTCTGGATACAGCGAATATCCTTCATTTTGGCTATGATGAGACTGCTGTTACAGAAGTGAAGGGTGTCAAAGTAGGGCTGGTAGGAATCTATGAGCTGAATGATCATCTTGGCCGGGAAGAACAGCTGAAACAGAAAAAGTAAAGAATGACCCTCTCCGTCAAAGCCTGCGGGCCCTGACGGAGAGGGTCTTTTTGTATAAAGCGCCCCATTCCGGTGCATCCTGAGAGGCAGGGGAGTTTTCCACGCAAAAACGTGGAACGCGGTATGCAAAATGCACAAAAAATGCGCCAAAAGACCGTGCGGAGAAAATAAAAAAGAAAAATACGATTTTTTTGAAAAAACACTTGCCAAATGCACGCAGATGTGATAAAATATCTCTCGGCTGCAAAGGGCTTGTGCGATACAAGTCGTGCAGGCCAGCGATATGCGTAGATGCGGGAGGTTGTCATCCGGCAATAGCTGCGATGGGTTATTTCCGCGGAGTATGTCCGATCTTAGAACCGGGCGAAAAAATTACTGACAGCGATGGAATACGTTCCCTCGGCAGAGAAGTTACTCCTCTGCGAAACGGGCGGAACCAATGTTCGGATTTGATTTGCTAATATGTTTCCGGGAGAACTGCCATGCGGTTCACCGGTTTTTATAGTGCCAAATCGAGGAACACCCGGAACTGTGTAGAGCAATTTATCGGCTCGCCTAGGGCAAAATCAATTTTTTCAGGAGGCGTAAGCAATGGCAGTCAAAGAGAAAATCAGAATCCGTCTGCAGAGCTATGATGCTCAGCTGATCGATGCCGCAGCAGAGAAGATCGTGGAGACCGCAAAGCACACTGGTGCCCGCGTGTCCGGCCCCATCCCCCTGCCCACCGATCGTGAGATCGTTACCGTTCTGCGCGCTACCCACAAGTACAAGGATAGCCGCGAGCAGTTCGAGAGCCGCACTCATAAGCGTCTGATCGACATTCTGAAGCCGTCCAACAAGACGGTCGAGGCTCTGATGAGCCTCCAGCTCCCCGCTGGCGTGGACATCGAGATCAAGCTGTAACAGCTGATCCAAGCGATGCTCCTCGTTTCCCGAGGGGTCATGTTGGCGGTGACGTGCGCCGCCAACCAATAACCTTTACAGGAGGAAAAGAAAATGGTTAAAGGCATTATCGGCAAGAAAGTCGGTATGACCCAGCTGTTCGATGAGAACGGCAAGGTTATTCCCGTAACTGTCATCGAGGCTGGTCCCTGCACCGTGGTGCAGAAGAAGACCGTCGAGAGCGATGGTTACCAGGCTGTCCAGCTGGGCTTCGGCGAGGTTTCCGCCAAGAAGGTCAACAAGGCAGCTGCAGGTCACTTCAAGAAGGCAAACGTTGCCCCCAAGAAGACCCTGCGCGAGTTCCGTCTGGAAGATGTTTCCGCAATGAACGTTGGCGACGTGCTGAAGGCTGATGTCTTCGCAGCAGGCGACAAGGTTGACGTTGCAGGCGTTTCCAAGGGCAAGGGCTACCAGGGCGTTATCAAGCGCTTTGGCCAGCACCGTCTGCGTGAGAGCCACGGCACCGGCCCTGTTGCTCGTCATGCAGGTTCTATGGGCGCTATTTCCAACCCCTCTCGTGTGTTCCCCGGCAAGCGCCTGCCCGGTCACATGGGCTTTGTGCGGGTCACCGTGCAGAACCTGACCGTTGTCAAGGTTGACACCGAGAACAATCTGATCGCTGTCAAGGGTGCGGTTCCCGGCTCCAAGGGCACCATCGTCACTCTGGCCAACAGCGTGAAGGCGTAAGGAGGAAAGCTACAATGGCAAAGTTTAATGTAGTCGATATGAACGGTCAGCACGTTAGCGAGATCGAGCTTTCCGACGCCGTGTTCGGTATCACCCCGAACGAGAAGGCTGTCCACATTGCTGTGGTGAACTTCCTGGCCAACCAGCGTCAGGGCACCCAGAACACCAAGATCCGCATGGAAGTTTCCGGCGGCGGCAAGAAGCCCTGGCGTCAGAAGGGCACCGGCCACGCTCGTCAGGGCTCCATCCGTGCTCCCCAGTGGACTCACGGCGGCGTTGCTCTGGGCCCCAAGCCCCGCAGCTACAACTACCACATCAACAACAAGGTCAAGCGCCTGGCTCTGCTGAGCGTTCTGTCTGACAAGGCTGCCAATGGCAACATGGTCGTTGTTGATAAGTTCACCTGCGACGAGTACAAGACCAAGGCTGTGGTTGCAATGCTGAACGCTGTTGGCGCTGGCAAGAAGAACCTGCTGGTCAACGAGACCGTCGATGCAAAGTTCGTCAAGAGCGCTGGCAACATTGCCGGTGTCAAGACCACCTTTGCAGGCAGCGTGAACACCTACGATGTGCTGAACGCCGACAAGCTGATCATCAGCGTCGACGCAGCTAAGAAGCTCGAGGAGGTGCTTGGCTAATGAAAACCGCACATGATATCATCCTGAAGCCGGTCATTACCGAGAACTCCATGGCTGGCATCGCTGATAAGAAGTACACCTTCAAGGTTGCTACTGATGCCACCAAGGTCGAGATCGCTCAGGCTGTCGAGACCCTGTTCCCCGGCGCTAAGGTCGCTAAGGTCAACACCATTTCCGTGCGTGGCCGCTTCCGCCGCCAGGGCATGCATGCTGGTTACACTGCCGCTTCCAAGAAGGCAATCGTGACCCTGACCAAGGACTCCAAGGAAATCGAGTTCTTCAACAGCATGGTCTAAACCGAACCCGCCGAGGGTTCCTCTATGGGGATATGACCCCGATAATAATTCATAAGATAAACAAAGGAGAATAGCACAATGGCTATCAAAAAGTATGGCCCCACTACTCCGGGCCGCCGCGGCATGACCGTCACGGATTACAGCGTCCTGAGCAAGGTCGCTCCCGAGCGCAGCCTGCTGGAGCCCATGAAAAAGCACAGCGGCCGCAACAACACCGGTCGTATCACCGTCCGCCACCAGGGCGGCGGCAACCGCACCAAGTATCGTGTCATCGACTTCAAGCGTCAGAAGACCGATATCCCCGCTACCGTCAAGACTCTCGAGTATGATCCGAACCGCAGCGCATTCATCGCTCTGGTCGAGTACACCGATGGCGTTAAGAGCTACATCATTGCTCCCGATGGCCTGAAGGTGGGCGATGTGGTCATCAGCAGCAAGTCTGCCGACATCAAGCCCGGCAACTGCCTGCCCTTCGAGAACATCCCCGTTGGTACCATCATCCACAACATCGAGCTGTATCCCGGCCGCGGCGCTCAGCTGGTTCGTTCCGCTGGCAACATGGCTCAGCTGATGGCTAAGGAGAATGGCTACGCTCTGGTTCGTCTGCCCTCCGGTGAGATGCGCAACGTGCCCGTGAACTGCACCGCAGTTGTGGGCCAGGTTTCCAACATCGACCACGAGAACGTCAACCTGGGCAAGGCCGGCCGTAAGCGCCACATGGGCGTTCGTCCCGGCAGCCGTGGTACCGTTATGAACCCCTGCGACCACCCCCACGGCGGTGGCGAGGGCCGCGCACCTGTTGGTCACTCCGGTCCTATGACTCCCTGGGGCAAGCCCGCTCTGGGTCTCAAGACTCGCAAGCATCATAAGCGCTCCGATAAGCTCATCGTGAAGCGTGCAGGTAAGTAAGAGAGGAGTTTAAGACAATGGGTAGAAGCATTAAAAAAGGACCTTTCGTCCAGGCTGCTCTTATGAAGCACGTTGAAGCGATGAACGCTTCCGGCAAGAAGCAGGTCATCAAGACCTGGAGCCGCGCCTCCACGATCTTCCCCGAATTCGTTGGTCACACCTTTGCCGTTCACGACGGCCGCAAGCATGTGCCTGTGTATGTGACTGAGGACATGGTTGGCCACAAGCTGGGTGAGTTCGTTCCCACCCGTACCTTCAAGGGCCACACTGGTAATTCTAAGTAATAGAGGGAGGAACACAACATGGAAGCTCGGGCAATTCTTCGTTATGCCCGCATTAGTCCTCGTAAGGTGTCTATCGTTATGGACCTGATCCGTAACAAGCCCCTGGACGAAGCGCTGGCAATCCTGCAGTACACCCCGAAGGCAGCTTGTGAGCCCCTTCTGAAGCTGGTGAAGTCTGCAGCCGCTAATGCGGAAAACAACTTCAATATGGACAAGAACAACCTCTACGTCGCCGAGTGCTACGTCTGCCCCGGCCCGACGCTGAAGCGCATGATGCCTCGTGCACAGGGCCGCGGCTACCGCATCCTGAAGCGCACCAGCCACATGACCGTTGTTCTGAAAGAGAAAGAGTAAGGAGGGAAAACAATGGGCCAGAAAGTAAATCCGCACGGCATTCGTGTCGGCGTTATTAAAGACTGGGACAGCCGCTGGTTTGCCTCCAAGAAGGATTTCAGCGATAACCTCGTCGAGGATCACAAGATCCGCACTGAGCTGAAGGCTCAGCTGAAGGACGCTGGTGTCCCCAAGATCGAGATCGAGCGTACTGTGGATCCTTCCACTTCCGCTCCTCGCGTGACTGTTAACATCTACTGCGCTAAGCCGGGCATGGTCATCGGCAAGGGCGGTGAGGAGCGCGTTGCTCTGCAGAACAAGCTGACCAAGGAGTATGGCAAGACTGTGATCGTCAATGTCATCGAGGTCAAGAGCGCTTCCACCAACGCACAGCTGGTTGCTGAGGACATCGCTCGTCAGCTGGAGAACCGTGTGACCTTCCGCCGTGCTATGAAGCAGTGCATGCGCAATGCTATGAGCCCCCGCGATCGTTCCACCGTTCCCGCTAAGGGCATCAAGGCTATGTGCTCCGGCCGTCTGGGCGGCGCTGATATCGCTCGTACTGAGAGCTATCACGAGCCACCGAAGGCTTTAACCGCATTCTCTATCCGGATATCGTCGGTAGCTACGCAAACGGAGTCTAAGACATCCTTTACTTGCTCATATACACGTTGTATCATGGGCTTTCCGTTCATATCCGCTAATGGCTTCCCCGGAAAACGGGTAGAGGCGTATCTCGCCGGAATAATTCCTATAAACTTCATCATTCTATATCGTTTTGTTAACTGGTTACTACTTTTCCTTCGCTTAACTGGATCAACTTATCCCGTTCGCCTACGATCCATACGATATCTCCTTCCTCGAAAACCGTACAGGGAGGCGGATTCTTGATCGAGCTACTTCCACGTTCGATACCGATTACCAAGCAAGCGGCTTTATCACGGATACCGGACTCTATGATGGAGCGGCCGATCAATCGGGAACCTTCCGAGATAATGATTTGCTCCATATTCATCTCTTCCTTTCTTGTGTTCGATTGCTCGGCGTATGATTTCTTGTAGCGTTCCTCCAGATATTTCCTAAAGTGCTCCAGATCATCATCCGCGCCAACTACTACCAGTTTATCGAACGGGTAGAGCCGCTCGTCTCCTCCCGGTATATTGATTCGCTTCTCTCCCCGGATAATCGTTACGATATTTACGTTGCACTTTTGCCTGAAGTTTAATTCTTTCAGGCTTTTTCCCATACTGGGGGAATTCTGCTTCACCTCGAAATCCGCTAAATGGAGATCTCGTTCTAATAAGTGGTTCGCGAAACGCTGGTTAATCGGGGCTTTTCGCTCTTGCTCCACTTCTCTCGCTACAAGGTTACTGAAAAAATGCCGTTCCATCAAGATCGACTGCCTCTTTAGCCGTTTGGAGAATATCATTAATACGATAACAGCGGAGGCGACCGCCAGCATAATTCCTAGCGCAGCATTCAATAACCGTGCGACAGGAAGCATGACGAGACCGATACAGAGCAGGATTCTGAGGATCACGAGTGAGACTAGGGGACCCCGGTTATATTTATTATCGTTCCATAATTGCTGGAACTCCACGGAATGATTCTTTTTCATCATGATCGCCCGCAACATCGGGGAGATCAGAGCTAGGATTAAGATCAAGGAGATTAGATTTCCTTGGATGCCGGGCAAATGTTTGCAGATGAACGGAGTCACGATTTGTAGCCATAAAAAGATAAGTACTAGGCAGACGGCGGTATAAGTACCGACGATGTGGACCAAGGCTTTTAGTAACTTATTCCATGCGCTTTTTTGACGGATCGTATTGGAACCGGATGAATATCGCTCCAAGAACTGTTTCCAATTCTCCGGTATGATCCGCTCCGCCCATTTGTAGGCAGGTTCCGCTAGCCGGATCATATAAGGTGTGAAGAATGTCGTGATCACGGATACGGCGACAACGATCGGATACAGATATTGATCCGTCACGTTTAATGATAGTCCCAAACCTGCGATGATGAAGGCGAATTCTCCGATCTGCGCTAACGAGAAACCAGACTGGATGGCTATTTTTATCGGTTGTCCGGACAGTAATACTCCGAAGCTGGCGAAACAAATCTGTCCGGCCATGACTACGAGCGTGATAATGAAAATCGGGATTTTATACTCCCAGAGCATCTGAGGATCGATTAACATGCCTACAGACACGAAGAAAATCGCTCCAAATAAGTCTTTTACGGGTTTTACCAAATGCTCGATCCGTTCAGCGTCAATGGTCTCGGCCAAAATCGAACCCATGACAAAAGCTCCGAGAGCCGATGAGAATCCGGCTTTTGTGGCGATCATAACCATACCAAGGCATAGCCCGATGCTCACGATCAACAGAGTCTCCTCATTTAGGAAGCTTTTTGCCTTTTTCAGAAAAGAGGGAATCAAATAGATCCCGACGACGAAACAGAATAAAAGGAAAATGCCTAATTTGACTACGCTATCCAGCATCTCCATGCCTTCCACGTGTTTACTTACCGCTACGGTAGAAAGTAATACCATTAATAATACGGCGAATAGATCCTCCACCACCAAGATACCGAATACGACACCGGCGAATCGTTGGTTACGCAATCCCATGTCGTCGAATGCCTTGAAGATAATCGTCGTGGAAGACATCGATAACATACCTCCGAGGAAAAGACTGTTCATATGTCCCCAACCCAGTGATAAGCCCGTGATATATCCCGCTGTCATCATACCTATAACAACGGTTATGGCTCCAATGACGGCGGTTCCTCCCACCTTCATCAACTTCTTGAAACTGAAATCGAGCCCCAAAGCGAATAACAGGAAGATAACGCCTATATCAGCCCAGATACGGATACTTTCCACATCTGTAACTGTCGGTATTTGCTCGATGGAAGGTCCGGCGAGTATTCCGGCTACGATATACCCCAATACGACCGGTTGCTTTAACTTTTTGAATAACAGGGTAACCAACCCGGCGGATATGAGTATGACCGCAAGATCTGATATTAGCGCAGGTATCTGAGACATCGTTTATTGTTTTTTCGATTGCCAAAGTTAGGTATTTATTTTAATTTTGCCGATCTAAAAAATTGCCAAAATGAAGAAGATGCATCCGATAGAAGCGTTGATAGAGCAGGGGGAACACCAACAACTTGATTTTAAATTCGAAGTGAGCGACAGTAAGAAGATTGCGCGTACGCTGAGTGCTTTTGCCAATACCGACGGTGGACGTCTCCTGATCGGTGTGAAAGATAACGGGAATATCTCCGGTGTCCGAAGCGAAGAAGAATATTATATGATTGAAGCGGCCTCCAAGATGTATACCCGCCCGGAAGTCCCCTTTGAGGCGACACGCTGGGAGGTGAACGGCAAAACGGTTCTTGAGGTGTACATCGCCCCCAGTTCGGATAAACCGCATACCGCTCCCGATAAGGATGATAAGTTTAAATCCTGCATAGTTGCCAAACGCAGCATCATTGCACCTCGATTCTTTGTTTT
>OGXR01002757.1_pt1 | contig 10798 bp, 14 predicted proteins | sample 1576331 | NCBI WGS metagenome assembly OGXR01 (sample SAMEA3541473, study PRJEB24748) | human gut metagenome | biome: human gut; feature: human-associated habitat; material: faeces | place: China | collected 2012 | reverse complement strand
CTGGAGCATTTCGAGGTAACGGATCTGGCTACTGCTGCGGGCCTTGCCGAGCATATCGGGGATTACATCCTCACGCCGGAGATCAGTTCGCCGCAGGAGGCGGCCATTGATGAACTGAACTTCACAATGGATGCCCACTCGGCGGAACTGCTCCTGCCTCATGTAAATCTCTTCACCTACGGGAACGAGATCATCAAGGATGACAATGCTGCACTTACCTCCTACGGCCTGCTGCATCGGGAGGACTATCAGCCGATGCAGACTCCGGTGCAGGAAACTCAAGATCAAGCAATGACGATGGAATAAGCAAAGGACCTAATCGAGCCACTATGGAAATGCGTAATGCCGTTTTTAACGACACTGACTTGCAACATATGTAATGAAATCCTCCGGCGTGAGTGTGTCGCCAGCATGAGGAATCGCGTTCCATCTTTTCTGTATGGCAGGGTCTGGATTACACATCGCCGCTATCATCGCCAGCCGAATCTCTTTCCGCACTTCTTCCACGGTAGTATGGTTTTTGCGAGCCACTTCTCGCAGTGCTGCTTCGGCGCAGATGTTCTTTCTCTTCATAGAATCACTCCTTGCTGTTTTTTGAACGGCAACCGTTCTTTTAGAACTATAATAGCATAGGAGCTTTGAGAGAAAACGTCGAACTCTGTCGAAAAAAATAGAGGCTTGCAAAAAGTGCAAACCTCTGTGCCGCTTATCATTTCAACTCTGCAATCAGGGCATCCAGTACGTTCATTACCTTACGCTGTCCTTCTGGAGAAAGCATCTTAAGTCGTTCGGAGATTTCCGTGGCATGAAGCATTGTTGCCGTGTTCAAGTCATCTTGAAGGAGTTCATCTGTTCCAATATTGAGTGCATTGGCGATGGCGACCAACTTCTCCAGTTTTGGAGCCTTCACGCCTCGCTCTACTACACTCATGTGATCAACGCTGTAATCTACAGCGGCGGCGAGCTCTTCCTGTGTCATGCAGGCTTTTTCACGGGCTGCTTTGATTCGTTTTCCCAACGCTATCTGGTCCATACAGTAGTCTCCTTTAGAACGGTATCCGTTCTTAAAGTATATGGGAGATGCGGTATGTTTCACAGGAGCATATAGAACGCTGTCCGTTCTGAATGAACGGAATGGATAAAAAATATCACAGCAAGGGGCCGTATTCCCGGACGGGGAAAAGCGGCCCCTTCTTTTTTGCGCTCTTTTTGTCTCCTATTCCGGGATAACGGCTCCGGAAAGGAGGAACTGTGGCAATCAACGAAGCCCTTGCGGAATATCTTGCGCTTTACCACAAGGGTGAAGTAAATGCCGTCACCAGCCGGGAGTTAGAGTGCAGCTTTCAAATGCGCGGCTCTGAGCTGCGCCGGGAGATCAACGCTCTGCGCGGTGATCGCTCATATCCAGCCGGATCAGCGGATCTGGGCCGTCAAAGAGCTGGTTTGCCAGCTGCTTCACCAGCTCCGTCTTGCCCACGCCGGTGGGGCCCACAAAGATAAAGCTGGCCGGACGGCGGCGGCCCGAGAGGTCGGCGCGGCTGCGCTTGACCGCCTGTGCCACCAGATGCACGGCATCGTCCTGACCGATGATCTTCTTTTTCAGCTCGGTCTCAAGGCTGGCGAGCTTTGCATACTCGGTCTCCCGGATCTTCACCGCCGGGATGCCCGTCCACAGCTCAATGACCTTGGCCACATCGTCCATGGTCACCTGGATCTCCCCGGCTGCAGCCTGCTTGGCGGGCAATTCCCGCTCCAGCTGTGCCATCCGGGTCTTGCGCTCTGCCACACGCTCGTAATCGATGGGCTCGTTCACATCGGCATTTTCCATATCGGCCTCTTCCTGCTTGAGGGCCTCCAGTTCCTTCTGCATGGTCAGGTACTCGGAGATGACCGGGTGGGCCAGATTACAGCAGGCACAGGCCTCGTCCAGCAGGTCGATGGCCTTGTCGGGCAGGTAGCGGTCGGTGATATACCGCTCGCTCAGGGTCACGGTGGCGTTCAGCACATCGGCGGGCACCTGCACATGGTGGTGCTCCTCGTAGTAGTGCTTGATGCCGCCCATCACGGCCAGCGTATCAGCAACGCTGGGTTCCTCCACCCGCACGGGCTGGAACCGGCGCTCCAGCGCCTGGTCCTTCTCGATATACTTGCGGTACTCGTTGAAGGTGGTGGCACCGATGACCTGGATCTCGCCGCGGGACAGGGCGGGCTTGAGGATGTTGGCAGCGTTCATAGAGCCTTCGGCATCACCCGCGCCGACGAGATTGTGGACCTCGTCGATGACAAGGATGATATTGCCGAGCTTTTTGACCTCCTCGATGAGGCCCTTCATGCGGCTTTCGAACTGGCCGCGGAACTGCGTACCAGCAACAAGGGCCGTGAGATCCATCAGGTAGACCTCTTTGTTCTGCAGCTTATAGGGGACATCCTTTGCCGCGATCTTCTGGGCCAGGCCCTCGGCGATGGCCGTCTTGCCGACGCCCGGCTCTCCGATGAGGCAGGGATTGTTCTTCTGGCGGCGGTTGAGGATCTGGATGACGCGCTCGAGCTCCTCCTCGCGGCCGATGATATGGTCCAGCTTGCCGTCGCGCGCCTTCTGCGTGAGGTTCTGGCAGTAGGTATCGAGGAATTTGTGCTTTTTGTTTTTGGAGCCGTTCGGCTTTTCCGCCGCGCGCTGGCGGCTCTCGGTCTTTTCCGGCTCCGGGGCAGCGGGAACGTTATCCTGTCCGGCTGCGCCGAAGAGCTTGTTGAGGAACGGGAAGGTTGCGGTCTGGCTGTCGTTCTCGTCGGCCTCATCGTCATCGCTCTGGTTCTGGCCGAGCAGTCCCTCCAGCCCGTTCATGGCTTCGGTCATTTCGCCGTTGAGGTTTTCCAGATCATCCTCCGACAGGCCCATCCGCTCGATCATATCGTCGACGGGCTTGATGCCCATTTCCTTCGCGCACTTGAGGCACAAGCCCTCGTTGACGGTCTTCCCGCCGTCAATTTTTGTAATAAAGATCACTGCAAGATTCTTTTTGCATCTTGAGCATAAGGTCGGTTTCATAGAGGTGTCTCCTTATCGTGCTTTTGCTTCTAAAGAGTATATCACAGACAGGCAGTCGTATCGTTGCAGAATTGTAAACGATTTTTGGAAAAAGTTTTACGGGACATACAGGGTCCCGTGGCCGTTGGCCAGCAGGATCGCCGAGCCGTCGGCGCGCATGACCACGCTGGCCGCGCCCGCGGTGTTGTCGGAAACATCGTATTCCTGCAGGGTCTGGTCGTAGATGGAGAGCGAGCTGCTCGTCAGGATCGCCAGATATTTGCCCGCGGCGGAGATATCGAGGATCTGCTCGCCGGAGGACAGGCGGCCAAGCTCCGCGCCGTCATAGCCGACGGTCAGGACGGTATAGCGGTTGCCAGCCTGATAGAGGTTCATCACGAGCGTCAGACAGCCGCTGCCGTCGGTGGTGTAGTCCTTGAGGTACGACTCGCCGTAGGAGAAGCTGCCGAGCAGATTCCCGTCCAGATCGTAGAAGCTGAGCGCATCCTCGGCCAGCACGCAGAGCTTGCTGTCGGACACGAAGTGCAGGTCGTAGATCATGGCGTTGCCGATGGGGATGGTGCAGGCGATCTCCTCCGCGTCGGTCCGGAAGAGGACGACGGAGGATTCAAACATGCCGTCCTGCTGGCCGAGGACCGCCGCGGCGGCGTATTTTGACCCGCTGGCCACAGCGCAGCGCATGAAGTACTGGCTGGCGGACAGCCAGCGGTAGATGAGTGATTGCTGGCTGTTATAGACGTAGAGGACGGATTTATATCCGGGCTCCGAGGAGAGATAGCAGATGCTGTCGTCCGCGGCGATATCGGCGTCGAGGATCGCGCGCTGCGAGGCGACATGCAGGACGGAGCCCTTCTTCTGGCTGGCAGCCTCCAGCACGGTCCCGCCGGCGTCGTAGGCCAGAGCGACCGTATTGCCGGTCTTGAGAACGGGCACGGACATGGCGGCCTGTATGGACGCGGTCTCCGTGCCGTCTTTATCGTAAAGGCTCAGCCCCGTCGCCGAGGCGACGGCCAGACCGCCAGTCAGACCGGCATACTGGTTGGAGTTGCTCTCGTCATAGAGGAAGCGGCCGCTCTTGCTGTCGTCCGAGACGTTCAGATAGCGCACATAGCGCTGCAGTGCGTCGAGATTCAGCTGGTCGCGGAACACATACGCCGCGACGCCGCCCGCCACAAGCACCGCGAGCAGCACGAAGGCGGCAATGCGCTTTCCGAGGCCCGGCTTTTTCTGCGGCTGCAGCTGCGAAACATTATCCGACATGGAAAACCGCCTTCCCGTCATCATACCAGAGTTTTGTCATGTACAGGCCGCCCGGCGGGACGGTCGGCCCGGCGGCCGTGCGGTCGCCGTTCAGTAAGATCTGCGCCACGTCCTCCGGCGGGAACTTCCCTTCCGCGGCATAGACGCAGGTGCCCGCCATGGCGCGGGCCATATTGTAGAGGAAGCCGTTGGCGCACACGCGCAGCGAGATAAGGTCGCCCTCGCGCTTGACCTTGTAATAATAGACCGTGCGGACCGTGGACTTGACGTCGGTGCCGACGGAACGGACGGCCGCAAAATCGTGCGTGCCGACAAAGCAGTCGGCCGCACGCTGCATGACGGTCTCGTCGAGGTGTTTGGGATAGAACCACGCGCGGTTGACATAAAACGGGTCCCGGATCCCGGAGTTATAGATGAGATAGGTATATTCCTTCCTGACGCAGGAGCCGATGGCGTTGAAGTCGTCATGGACCTCCATGGCGTTCGTGACGACGATATCCTCGGGCAGGTGCGTATTGAGCGCGTACGGCAGCCGGTCACAGGGAATGCGCGCGGTGGTCCGGAAATTGGCGACGTACACCCGCGCGTGGACGCCGGCGTCCGTGCGGCCGCAGCCGGTCATATGCACCGGATGGCCGACGACGGCAGCCGCCGCCTCTTCGAGCATCTGGCCGACGGTCGTGACCGTCTTCTGCACCTGCCAGCCGTGGTAGGCCGTGCCGAGATATTGGAGCGTCAGGGCAATATTACGCATAGCTTCCTTCCTTTTTACAGTCCGAAGTGCCGCAGCACGATCATCACGGCGAGCAGCGCCGCGCCGGTGAGATACGCGACCCAGTCGCGCGTCTGATAGTGCAGCTCGGAGAGCTTGGTACGGCCCTCGCCGCCGTGATAGCAGCGGCACTCCATAGCCGTGGCAAGCTCGTCGGCACGGCGGAAGGCGCTGATGAACAGCGGCACAAGAATGGGCACCATCGCCTTGGCCCGGCTGAGCAGATTCCCGGATTCAAAATCCGCGCCTCTGGCCTTCTGGGCGGACATGATCTTGTCCGTCTCCTCGATGAGCGTCGGGATGAAGCGCAGAGCGATGGACATCATCATCGAAAGCTCATGGACGGGCGCGTGCAGCTTTTTGAGCGGCGAGAGCAGACTCTCGAGGCCGTCAGTGAGGGAGATCGGCGAGGTCGTATAGGTTAACATAAATGTCCCCGCCACCAGCAGGGAGATGCGCAGGACCATGAAAATGGCGTTTTCCAGGCCGGACTTCGTGATCTTGAAGATCCAGAACTGCGCAATGGGCTCGCCCTGGCCGTAGAAGAGGTTCAGAACGGCCGTCAGCAGGATGATGAACAGCAGCGGCTTGAGGTTTTTGAGCACGACCTTCAGCCGGATGCGGCTCATGGCGATGACCATCGCCAGAAACGCCGCCACGACCACATAGGAGACGAACCACTTGGCAAGGAACAGCGCGACGATATAGACGATCACGAGCACGAGCTTCGTGCGCGGGTCGAGCTTATGGATGGGGGTGCTGCCGGGGAAAAACTGACCGAGGGTCACATCTTTCAGCATGTCGGACGGCCCCCTTTCAGAAGCGGCGCGAGCAGGTCCGCCGCCTGCTCCACCGTATAGGCGGAGGCCGGGACGTCTATGCCGAGCTGCTGCAGCTGCAGCAGCACCTGCGTCATGCAGGGCACGTTCAGACCCATGGCGACGAGCTCCGCCGCGTGCGAGAAGACCTCGCTGGGTGCGCCGTTCATCACGGCCGTCCCCTTTTCCATGACGATGAGGCGGTCGACGTTGGAGGCGATCTCCTCCATCGAGTGGCTGACCATGACGACGGCCGCGTGCTGCGCGGCCTGATAGGCGCGGATATTCTCCAGAATGCTCTCGCGGCCGGCGGGATCGAGCCCGGCGGTCGGCTCGTCGAGGATGAGCACGTCCGGCTCCATGGCGATGACGCCCGCGATGGCTGCGCGGCGCTTCTGCCCGCCGGAAAGATCGAACGGAGATTTCTGCAGCTCCGCCTCCGAGATCCCGACAAACCCGGCCGCGCGATGCACGCGCGCGTCAATCTCGTCCTTGGACAGGCCCATGTTCTTCGGGCCGAAGGCGATGTCGGTATAGACGGTCTCTTCAAAGAGCTGATACTCCGGGTACTGCATCACAAGGCCCACGTGGAAGCGGATCTGGCGGGTGAATTTCGCATCCTCCCAGATATCGCGGCCGTCAAAGAGCACACGGCCGGACGTCGGCTTCAGAAGCCCGTTCATATGCTGCACGAGCGTGGATTTGCCGGAGCCGGTATGGCCGATCAGGCCGACAAATTCCCCGCGGCCGATCGTCAGATCGACGTTTGTGAGCGCGGGATGCTCGAACGGCGTGTCCGGGCTGTAGATATGGGAAAGATTCTGTATCTCTAAAATTGGCGTCAAGGCTTCTTCCTCCGGGTATTGGTTCAGACTGCCGGGATGTACTGCCTGAGCAGGCGGGCGCACTGCCCGGGCGTGAGCGCGTCCGTGGGAATGTCGACGCCGCGCGCCCGGAGCGCCAGCAGCAGCTGCTCCGTCTGCGGGACGTCAAGTCCGACGCTGCGGAGCAGCTTTTCCTGCGCGAAGACCTGCTGCGGCGTGCCGTCGGCGATGATCTTCCCTTCCGACATGGCGATCACGCGCCCGGCGCGGACCGCCTCGTCCATATGGTGCGTGATCAGGATCACGGTGATGCCCTTTTCACGGTTGAGCCGCTCGATGGTATCGAGCACCTCGCGGCGGCCCTGCGGGTCGAGCATGGCAGTCGGCTCGTCGAGCACGACGCACTGCGGCTGCATGGCCAGCACGCCCGCGATGGCCACGCGCTGCTTCTGTCCACCGGAGAGCAGCTGCGGCGCATAGGTCCGGTATTCGTACATGCCGACGGCGCGGAGCGCATCGTCGACGCGCCTGCGGATCTCCTCCGACGGGACACCGAGGTTTTCGGGCGCGAAGGCCACATCCTCCTCGACCACGTTCGAGACGATCTGGTTGTCGGGGTTCTGAAAGACCATGCCCACCGTGGCGCGCACGGACAGGAGATTGTTCTCGTCGGACGTGTCCATGCCGTCGACGTACACCTTGCCGCCGGTCGGCAGCAGGATGGCGTTGAAGTGCTTGGCGAGCGTGCTCTTGCCGGAGCCGTTGTGCCCCAGCACGGCCACGAACGAGCCGCGCGCGATCTCGAGCGAGAGGTCACCGAGCGTGGGCCGCTCCTCGCCGGGGTAGGTAAAGGTCAGATGTTCGGTTCGTAAGATCGGTTCCATGGTGTTCCTTTCCGCTCAGCGCTCCCAGCGGCAGGCCGCCCCGCACGGCAGCACGAGACCGGACGCCGCGACCGGCAGGCCCAGCTCCTGCGATTCACTGCGGCCGCCGAAGCGCCGGGTGAAAATGCTCTCCGAGAGATACGTGAGCACCGACGGGCTCAGACCCGTGGTGTAGGAATTGATGATGACAAAGAGCGGATCGTCCGACAGCACGCCGGACACCAGCTCCACAAACGGCCAGAGGTTCGTCTCGAGCTTCCAGACCTCGCCGCCCGGGCCGCGGCCGTAGCTCGGCGGGTCCATGATGACGGCGTCATAGCGGTGGCCGCGGCGGATCTCCCGCTCGACGAACTTGCCGCAGTCGTCCACGATCCAGCGGATGGGCCGGTCGGCCACGCCGGAGGCGGCGGCGTTTTCCTTGCCCCAGGCGACCATGCCCCTGGCAGCGTCCACGTGGCACACGCTCGCCCCGGCGGACGCGCACGCGACCGTGGCCGCGCCCGTGTAGCCGAAGAGGTTGAGCACCGAGACCGGGCGGCCGGCCGCGCGAATCTTCGCCATGGCGTAGTCCCAGTTGGCGGCCTGCTCGGGGAAGATGCCCGTGTGCTTGAAGTTCATGGGCTTGACGCGGAACGTCAGGTCCCGGTAGCGGATGTCCCAGCTCGGCGGGAGGGTGCGCTTGTCCCAGCTGCCGCCGCCGGTGTGGCTGCGGCTGTAGCGCCCGTCGGCCGTGCGCCAGCGGGGGTCGGTGCGCGGCGTGTCCCAGATGGCCTGGGGGTCCGGGCGCACGAGGGTATATTTGCCCCAGCGCTCGAGCTTTTCACCGCGTGAACAGTCGAGCACCGCAAAGTCCTGCCAAGAATCCGAAATCCACATAGCTGCTCCTCTTGTCCGGCGGAGAGAACCGTGCAGTTCCAGTGTGCGCCGGAATGGTGATACTTAGACAGTGTATTATATCATCAAGTGCCGCAATGGTCAATGTGTCCTTCGAGTTTGTCGAAAAGAATTTGCAAAACCCACTTAACCACACGAAAAACGCAATGCAAAAAGTAAATTGCTTTACTTTGCGCTGTTTTTCTTACATAATAGTAGGCAAGAAGCAAGGTCGTAGTAAATTCTTTTCAGAGAGGGAGTTGGTACTGACCATGAGCATAGGAAATCAAATATCAGCAATTCGTAATGAGCAGCAATTAACGCAAGAACAGTTTGGTGAGTTATTCCATGTTACAAGACAGACGGTTTCGAATTGGGAAAATGAAAAGAGTTATCCGGATTTACAGATTCTCATAGCAATGAGCAATCAATTTGATGTATCGCTTGATACATTACTGAAGGGGGATTCCAAAATGGTAAAAGCTATTGACAAGGAGCGCGTATTGGGAAAAATAAAGCATGAGAAATCACTCGTAGACTTCTTTACGGGTGCTGGTACAGGACTTGTTGCCTCTTGCTTTCTCTCGTCAGCGTCAACAATTAGGACTGTAGTAATGATTGTTGGCTTTGTCATGATAGGCATTGGTTGGTATAAAAGGGCTAAATCCGATAAAGAAGTGTTTAAGTATATGGAGGAGCGCGGACAGGAGTGACTTTATATGAGCATTTCTCTACTGTGCCATTAAAAAGATGCCCCTGTGAGGATTGACCTCACAGGGGCTTTCTTATTTTCTCAGGCGCTGAGAGTGCCGTTTCGTAGTGCCTCCACCAGCGGCAGCACTTGCCATTTGGGGATGGTGTACTCGTTGCCATCCAGCAGCAACAGCCAGTATACCTGCCGCTCCAGTAGCAGGGTCTTGTCCGCGTTCCATCGCTTGATGCCGACCTCGTAGACGCCATCTCCCGGCAGCTCCACATCGAACCGTCGGCCTTTCGGTGTCTTTGGCGGCCACTGGTATTGCAGGAACTTGCGGGCAAAGCGGTACTTGGGGTCTGGACCCATGATGCGGGACACATAGGGATACGCCCGCGTGTTGGGGATATGCGGCACGAATATGGAGTAGCCCCAGTACCAAATGTCATCGTCGTCCTCACACAGAGGAGCATTATTTCTGTGGCTCGTGTCCATCGGGGTTGCCCTCTGCCGCCTACGATTCAAACCCCGGCGGCGTCAGCTTCCGAAGGATTTCCGCTGCTTCCTCGGCGGTGTAGTGATTGTAGTAGGCATCCAGTGGATGCAGCATCTCCTCGTAACGCAGGGTCGCTATCTCGTAGCCCTCCATATCGCCGAGGTGTTTTGCCTTCTGCTTCAGCAGGCTCAGTTCGTTGGGGCGGATGTCCTCCAAGGGCAATTCGCCTGACAGGATTTTCTCCTGACGCGGCGTGTACGCCGTCCCATACTGAGGTTTGTACTCTACGCTGTCCCTGTCTTTGAAGGAAAAATACGGGTCTTTTCTGCTCATAAAAATCACCTCCTGTTACAGAAAATTCTATAACAGGAGGTCTTAAATTGGTAGCACACGAGAAAAGAAACCCAGCACAACTTTTTTGCGCCGTTCCCACACAAAACGATTTAGCTCTCAGCTCCCTACTTTTTTCCGCCCAACCCACACAAAAGTTGGGATACCCGTCATTTCACCGCGTCATCGTCCTGCTCTGTGTCCATAAGATACTTCTCTTCACAGGTGCGCTGTGCATCGATCAGGATCTGAATCGCGCGCTCTGTTGCCCGGAACAGCATTTGGTATCGTTCCTGATAATCTGGCATGATGTTCACCTCCAGATTAAGAACAGAACAAAGCGGTCTAAATGCAAATAGAACAGTTCTTTCTTATCCTGTCACCGGTGATGCAACATGGAACGATATCCACGGTTGCGCGATCTGCGCGAGGACGCCGATCTGACGCAGGCGCAGGTCGGGCAAGCGCTGCACCTGACGCAGCGGGCCTATGCCTACTATGAGAGCGGGCAGCGGATGCTGCCGCCGCAGGTGCTGTGCGCACTGGCGCGGTATTACGGCGTGAGCGTGGACTATCTGCTCGGCCTGACGGACGAAAAGAACGGCCATGCGTAAGGCGGCGATGCTCTGCGGAGCGCTGTCCCTTGCCGTTTTTGTATCCTTTTATCTTCTGCCGGAGAGCGTTCTGCTCCCGGCGGCGGGCGTCTGCGCGCTTCTTTCCGCGCTCGCGCTGTGTCTCCCGCGCGGAAGGGGCCGTACCCGCGCGCATCTCGCGCTTCTCGGCGCGGCCGTCGGGCTTTTT
>OGXR01002753.1_pt1 | contig 10811 bp, 8 predicted proteins | sample 1576331 | NCBI WGS metagenome assembly OGXR01 (sample SAMEA3541473, study PRJEB24748) | human gut metagenome | biome: human gut; feature: human-associated habitat; material: faeces | place: China | collected 2012 | reverse complement strand
GCCACGCCCATGCCGGATGTGCTGTTGCCCTGCGGGTCGCAGTCAACGAGCAGCACCTTGCGGTTCCTCTTGTGCAGCGCCGCGGTGAGGTTTATGCAGGTGGTAGTCTTGCCGACACCGCCTTTCTGGTTCGCCACAGCGATTATCTTGCCCATATCATCCCTCCTGTCAACGCATAATTATAGCAGACTTGGCGGCGTCTTTCAACATGTTTCACGTGAAACATCCTGCCGTTGTTCCACGTGAAACAGGTGGCACGTTTCACGCCTAACCCTTGAGAAGATCAATGTCGGCGATGGTCATACCGTCGTGCAGGGCCAGATTGACCGCATAGCCTAGCAGCTTGGAGAGGGAGTGGACAGAGTCGTCAATATCACGCGGAGTGACGAACATCTGCGCCGCGCGGGGATCGTCCGAAAAGCCGCCCGCGTCGATCACGGTCGGCAGACCAATGGCTGCGACCGGGATGCCGAGCGTATCGCAGCTCAGACCGGTGCGGTCATTGCCGACGCCGCTGCCGGGCGTGATGCCGGTGTCCGTGAGCTGGACGGTGCGGCCGAGGCGGTCGAGCTCCGCGCAGGCGAGTGCGTCCACGGCGATGATGGCGTCCGGGTGCAGGCGGTCTGCGAGTGCGCGGATCATATCGGCGGATTCCACGCCCGTCGTGCCGAGCACGCCGGCCGCGAGCGCGGCCACGGGGCGGAACTGTCCGAAATGCTCCGGCAGCTGCTCGCGCAGGTGGCGCGTGACCATGACGCTGTCGATCGCGTCCGGGCCGACGGCGTCGGGCGTGATCGCCCGGTTGCCGAGACCGACAACGAGCACGGAGGCGTCCGGCATCAGCGGCAGCACGCCGCGCAGCAGCTCAGCGAGCGTCTGCGCCGCGTTTTCAAACGCATCGTCCTCGCGCCGCAGCAGCGGGTCGAGCGCGAGGGTGTAGTAGTCGCCAATCGGTTTACATAATGCATTTTCGCCGGCGGCGTCGAGCACGTGCACCTCGGTCACGGAAAAGCCGCGGCGGTTCGTCTCCTCGGCGCGCACGCCGGGCAGTTCCGTGACGGCGGCTGCGCTGCGGTGGATGGCTTCGGCCTCGACGGCGAGGTCGGTGCGGGGAAAATTCGGCATAACAGACTCCTTTCTGTCGCCACATCTTGTGGCTCACTGGAAGCGTTGCCACAAATGGATACATTTATAATGAAAATCGAAAAAAGTGCTTGCAATTTGAAGGGTTTGATGATATCATCAACACTTGCAGAACATTGCACGGTCATACCCATGACTGAATTTTATAGGAGGAGGTGGCGATTGAGAAATGCCGAACATCAAGTCCGCAATGAAGAGAGACGAAAAGTCCAAGCTGCAGAATCTGAAAAACAAGGCTGAGAAATCCGCCCTGAAGACCAACCTGAAGAAGTTTGATGCGGCTGTTGCCGAAGGCAACCGTGACGCAGCCGTCAGTACCTATAAAGTTGCTGTCCAGGCTGTTGACCGCGCGGCCGGCAAGGGTCTGATCCACAAGAACAACGCAGCGCACAAGAAGTCTGCGATGGCTCAGAAAATGAACGAGCTTGGCTGATCCACAGAATCTCGGGGGCATGGCAGTTTGCCATGCCCTTTTTGCTACCCTGACAGGAGGCTGACTATGAAAAAACGTATGATGCTGATCATCAACCCCATGGCCGGACGCAGCGGCTACAAGACCGGCTTCGGCGAGGTGATGAACATTCTCGACAGCGGCGGGTACCTGACGACGGTGTACTTCACGCAGGGCCGCGGCGACGCGACGGTGATGGCGGCACAGCACGCGGCGGAGTATGACACCGTGGCCTGCATCGGCGGCGACGGCACGCTCAGCGAGGTCGTCTCGGGCCTGATGCAGGTGCCGAACCCGCCCCCGCTGGGCTATATCCCGATGGGCACGACGAACGATGTGGCCTCGACGCTTGGCCTGCCGAAAAACGCGACGGACGCGGCCCTGCGCATCGTGACCGGCACGCCGACGGCGTTTGACGTCGGCAGCTTCGGCGACCAGAGCTTTTTCACCTACGTGGCGGCGTTCGGCGCGTTTACGGCCGTGAGCTATGAGACGCCGCAAAACGAAAAGCAGGCGCTCGGCCACCTGGCCTACGTGCTCGAGGCGATGGGCCGGCTCAACACCATCGACCATTACTGCGCGCACGTGGAGTACGACGGCGGCACGGTCGACGGCGACTTCATCTTCGGCGGCGTGTCGAACTCGACCTCCGTGGCCGGCATGGTGCGCCTGCGCAAGGACCTCGTGAGCCTGGGCGACGGCCTGTTCGAGACGCTGCTCATTCGCCGTCCGAAGCAGTTCGGCGACCTGAGCCGCATTATCTCGGGCGTGCTCAACCAGAACTACGACAATGAGAATGTCATTCTCGTGCAGTCCAAGAATCTGCGCTTCACATTTGAAGAGCCCGTGGCGTGGACGCGCGACGGTGAGGCCGGCGGCGTGACGACGGACGTGACGCTGCGCAACAACCACGCTGCGATCCACATCATCGCATAACAGCGAATCTCTGAGCAAAACCGGCGGGAAATCCGCCGGTTTTGTGTTTGTGCGCGCAAGAAGCGGTTGAAAAACACGCGCATTGTGCGTATAATAAGGAAGTTATCTCTCAAAATCCATCGGAAACGAGGCTGATGATATGAAAAGACAGCGCATCGCCGGTATCTATGCATCCCCGGAGACCTTCGGCGGCAAGACTCTGACCGTCTGCGGCTGGGCGCGCACGATCCGCGACATGAAGAATTTCGGCTTTATCGAGCTCAACGACGGCAGCTGCTTCAAGAGCCTGCAGGTTGTGCTCGAGCGCGGCAAGCTCGAAAATTACGACGAGATTGCCCGCCAGAACGTCGGCGCGGCGTTCATCGTGCACGGCGAGCTCGTGCTCACGCCGGACGCCAAGCAGCCGTTTGAGCTCAAGGCCGACAGCGTCACGGTCGAGGGCGTGTCCGCGCCGGACTATCCGCTGCAGAAAAAGCGCCACAGCGTGGAGTTCCTGCGCACGATCCAGCACCTGCGCCCGCGCACGAACCTCTTCAGCGCGACGTTCCGCGTCCGCAGCGTGGCCGCGCAGGCGGTGCACACGTTCTTCCAGGACCGCGGCTTCGTCTACGTCCAGACCCCGATCATCACGGGCTCCGACTGTGAGGGCGCGGGCGAGATGTTCCGCGTCACGACGCTCGACCTCGACAATCTTCCGCGCACGGCGGACGGTAAGGTCGATTTCTCCAAGGACTTCTTCGGCAAGAGCACGAACCTGACCGTGTCCGGCCAGCTCAACGCCGAAAACTTCGCGCTTGCTTTTGGCGACGTGTACACCTTCGGCCCCACGTTCCGCGCCGAGAACTCCAACACCCAGCGCCACGCCGCCGAGTTCTGGATGATCGAGCCGGAGATGGCGTTTGCCGACCTCGACGACGATCTCGAGTGCATGGAGGCGATGGTGAAGTTCATCATCAACACCGTGCTCGAAAAGTGCCCGCAGGAGATGGAATTTTTCAATTCCTTCGTGGATAAGGGCCTGCTCGAGCGTCTGCGCAACGTGGTGGACAACGACTTCGGCCGCATCACGTATACCGACGCTGTGAAGCTGCTCAAAGACTCCGGCCACAAGTTCGACTACCCCGTTGAGTGGGGCATCGACCTGCAGACGGAGCACGAGCGCTACCTGACCGAGCAGGTGTTCAACAAGCCCGTGTTCGTCACGGATTATCCGAAGGAGATCAAGGCGTTTTACATGCGCATGAATGACGACGGCAAGACCGTCGCCGCGGCGGACTGCCTCGTGCCGGGCATCGGCGAGATCATCGGCGGCAGCCAGCGCGAGGAGCGCATTGAGCTGCTCGAAAAGCGCATCCGCGAGCTCGGCATGAATCCCGAGGACTACTGGTGGTACTGCGACCTGCGCCGCTACGGCTCCTGCCGTCACGCGGGCTTCGGCCTTGGCTTCGAGCGCATGGTGATGTATTTAACGGGCATCGGCAACATCCGCGACGTGGAGCTGCATCCCCGCACCGTGGGCAACGCAGACTTTTAATTCCTCAAAAAACAAGGGACACGGTTTCCGTGTCCCTTGTTTTTTGAGAATTACACTCCGCTTCGTGCCTTGCCGCCCAAAGGGCGGCTTCGACACGCGCGGAGCGAGAAGAGTTTTTTGGCACGCGCATGTCGCGCCAAAAAACGATTCGAAATCATTTCGCGTCTGCGGATGCGAAAAGCTGTGACGCTTTCATTATTTGTGGTAAATAGTTACAAATGGGAACAAAAGCTCGAAAAGCGTAGTCAAAAGAAGTGAAGTCTGCTATAATGACCGCGCAGTTTTGAGAGAGGAGATTTTGACATGAAACACTTTTTTGCACTGCTGCTCAGCGTGCTGATGGTGCTGTCGCTGCTGACTGCCTGCGGCGATAAGACGACGCCGTCCGACGGCGACGATCAGACCGTCACGGACGAGAATGGCAGCGACACCGACAACAATACTGACGATACAACTGACCCCTACGACGCCGTGCGCAGCTACTGGTCGGAGGACCAGCTCACGCAGGCCTGGGGGCCGGATCAGGTGGTGGAGCACCTCTTTTTCCACCCGATCATCGCCTATCCGCAGTGGGCCTTCCACGACTGCAATGCCAGTCAGGATCAGCGCTACGGCCTCGACGACTGGATGGTGACGGTCGACGAATACAACAAAATTTTGCAGTCCGTGTACGACAAGGGCTACATTTTAGTCGCGATGGAAGACGTCTGGAGCGAGGTGACGGACGAGACCGGCACGCACATGGTGCGAAACACCCTGATGCTGCCAGAGGGCAAAAAGCCGCTCGTCATCAGCTTTGACGACGTGAACTACTACCCCTATATGCTCGACGAGGGCTTCACGAGCAAGCTCGTCGTCGGCGACGACGGCGAGATCTGGGCGCAGTGCACCGATCCGTACACAAATGAGACCTTTTTGACCAAGGAACTCGACGCGACGCCCATTCTCGACCAGTTTGTCTACGAGCACCCCGACTTTTCGCTGAACGGCGCGAAGGCCATCTTCTCGCTGACGGGCTATCAGGGGATACTCGGCTATCGCACGCAGGATGACCGCGACATCGCGGCAGATTCGCCCGACCGCCCCGCGTTCGATGCCTACCGCGCGAGCGAGATCGAAGCGGTCAAGCCCGTCATAGCGCGTTTGAAGGAGACCGGTTGGACGTTCGGCAGCCACACCTGGGGCCACATCCGCCTCGACACCAAACCGCTCCAGACCGTCATCAACGACACCGAGCGCTGGGCGGACGAGGTCGGCTCGCTCGTCGGTCCGACGCAAATTCTGTTCTACCCCCACGGCGGCCGTCCCGACGGTGACGACTGGCACCAGACCGGCGAGCGCTTCAAGTACCTGCAAAGCCAGGGCTTCCGCATCTTCGCGAGCGTCGGCACGAGTTCGTTCAGCTATGTGAAGCCCGACATTTCCGCCGTCATCTGCGACCGTCTGCATCCGGACGGCACCACGCTGCGCCACTCGCGCAGCCGCTATCTGCAATTCTATAATGCCGAGGACATCATGGATACGCAAGTCCGTCCCGATCTTGGCGTAGACTGGTGAGGAGGCGTTATTATGGCAACGTTAGAAGAACTCAAGGCGAAGGCCGTCGCCATGCTGGACATGGCGTATGTGCCGTATTCCCACTTTCCCGTGGGCGCGGCGCTCGAATGTGAGGACGGCGCGGTCTTCACCGGCTGCAACATCGAAAATTCGAGCTACGGCCTGACGAACTGTGCCGAGCGCACCGCGGCGTTCAAGGCCGTGAGCGAGGGGCACCGGCGCTTCAAGCGCATCGTCATCGCTGGGCGCAGCGACGACTACTGCTACCCCTGCGGCGCGTGCCGTCAGGTGCTCTACGAGTTCGGGCCCGACATGGAGGTCGTGTGCCTGAATAAGGACAACGAAGAAAAGCACCTGCACATCAAGGAGCTGCTCCCCTACGGCTTCGACCAGACGTGGCTTGCAATCGACGAAAAATAACGAAAAAAGAGAGCGGCGCTGCCGCTCTCTTTTTTCTTCGTTTCAGTTGCTTCCAGAGGAAGAGGCTCCAATCGTCACCTCGCCGCTCATCGTTTCGATCGTAAGCTCGCTCACCGCGCCGCCGTCGAGCGCGGGCACGGTGTAGTGTGTTTCGCGGTCGCCGCAGGCGATGAGCGTGCCTTCGCGCTCGGTGAGCGCGGAGCGGAACGCGCCGCTTTTCGTTTCATAGTCGAGAGTAAAGCCGTCCTGCGCGGGAAGGGTCAGATAGATGCTACCGCTCTCCGTTTCGGCATCAAGGCGCAGCGCACGCTCGGTAGCCAAAATCAGGTCACCGCTGACGCTTTCGAAGTCCAGCGCGCCGAGCGCGCCGGCGATATCCACCTTGCCGCTCGCGGTTTCGATCTCGGCACTCTCCGCATCGCCCGCCAGCTCGATCGCGCCGGAGACGGTCGAGAGCTCGATTTTCCCCCATGTGCCGTCCACCACGCCCACGCTACCGTTCACCGTCTCGATCTCGACCGTGGGGCAGGTTGCGCACATCACGCGCGCGTCGCCGCCGACGGTCGAAAGCTTGATGCTGCCGGAAACGTCCGCGCCCACGATGGTGTAGGCGTCCGTTGTTTCGACTTCGATCTCCTCAAAGTGACCGGCGCTGACCAGTTCCCTCGGAAGTCCCACGTCGAGGTGCTTTTCCCCGTTGTAGCTGCCGCGGTAAGCGTCGCCGAGGAAGCGGATGCGCAGCGTGTCGCCGTCGATCGCGCAGACCATCTTCTCGCTCTCGGCGAGCGGCGCGGTGGATTCCTCCTTCACGCTGATCTGCGCGCTCTGCTCGGCGGCATAGATGTTCACGCTGCCGCTGCGCCACGAGATGTCGATCTTGCGGATGTCTTCGCTCTCGCCGATGCTGAGCACCGCGCCCGGGTGGAGCTCTTCGCTCCCCTCCGCCTGCGTGCAGAAGGTGTAGGTCGCGCTGCTGCCGTCCCAGAGCGCGTCGACGGCGAAAATGCCGTCGCTTTGCGGCAGTTCTGCGCGGAATGTGCCGTTATCCTGCCGCTGGGCGGTCACGGTCTCGGACGGCATGCCGGTGCTGCCCCAGGCGTCGGACGGCCAGCAGCGGAGACTGACGGAATCGGGCGAATTATCGCCGAAATCGAGCGTTACGGTGTAGAAATAGGCGGCTGATACTGCAAAGGGCATTTCCAGTACAGGCGTGATGTCACGGGAGGTTTCGTCCAGCGGGTGCGCGCCGCAGGCAATGGCGGTCATGCTCTGTAGGCCCTGAGTGTAGGTCCAGTCGTAGCTGCTGCTTTTGAGGGTGACGCTGCAAGCGTTTGCGCTTGTCACCGTCAGTGTCGGCGGGGTTTGGCGCGCGGCCTCGTCTGCGCTTTTTTCGCCGCAGGCGGCGAGGGAAAGGGCCAGCGCGAGCGGGAGCAGAAGGGAAAGGAGCTTCTTCATCGTTCGTTCCTCATTTCTTTCGGATACTTCTATAGACGTATGATAGCCGAAAAAGTTCCCATGCACAACGGGGATCGTTGCACAAAACGCGGCAATTTGTGGTATCGTGAATTCTAATACCGGAGGCGGTACAGCTTTTTGCCGCGTTGTGTGCAACGCTGCTTCATGATACGGCGTATCATGAAAAGGCAAATCATGCATCAGTGTTCCCGCGTTTGCAGGGGGGTGTGGGCTGCCTTTTCCAACATTATATTTTGGGGGAAAGAGCATGGAGACGACAACAAATTACAAACTTCCGCAATGGGTCAAGGCGGACCCGATCAAAATGCAGGACTTCAATGCCGCGTTTGCGAGCATCGACGCGGCGCTCAAGGCTGAGGGTGACGCGCGCAGCGAGGCCGACAGCACGGCGGCGGAGCGCATCACGGCATTGGCGCAGACGATCGCAAACGGTAAAATCTGCCGCATCAAATACGGCAGCTACGCCGGCAATGGTCTGAGCGGCGCGGAAAATCCCAACAAGATCGACTGCGGCTTTTACCCGCTGCTGGTGATGGTGAGCGAGCAGAGCGACACGCAGCACTGGGCGCTGCGCGGCGTCAGCGGGTTTTACAACTCGAATAACCGGGGCAACGCGGCGATATGGGACAACAGCAGCGTAAGCTGGTTCTGCCAGCAGGAAGAGGATCAGTATTTCGCCCCGCCCGCCATTCAGTTCAATGAGGCGGGCAAAACATATTATTATGTGGTGCTCGGCTGCGACGCGGACTGAGACGCAGAAAAACAAAAAACAGCCCCCGGCTCAAAAGAGCCGGGGGCTGAAACTCTATTCAGAGATTTTTTGCGCTTACGTCAATGATTAGTTGGCGTAGTAAGCGTTGAGAACACCAGAATCAGTGAGCTTGCCAACAGTGCTGTCGATGGTGAGGGTGATGGAGTCGGGACCGAAAGCGGTGAGCTTGGCGGTAGAGACGCCGAACTCAGCAGCAGCACCATTAAGGGTGATGGTGTAGGTGCCATTAACGGGATTCTTAACAGTCTTGGCGTAGGACTGGAGAACAGCACCGGTGTCCTTATTCACGATGTTCAGGGTGTAGGTGTAAGAGGTAGCGAGAGGATCGGGGTTGGTGGAGGTGTCGACCTTGTTCACAGCGTAAACCTGGAGCGCCAGACGGTTGAGGGTGGCGGAGGTGCCAGCGGGATCAGCGTTGTAAACAACGATGACGTTCTGCGTGGTGACATCGCCGAGAGCCAGAGGCATCTTGGTCAGGCCGTCAACGCCGTTGCCGGAAACCGTGTAGAACTTGTCGCCAGTGATGGTGCCATCGACATAGTCGGTGTAGACAGAGTTCTTGTAGGTATCCTTCTCAGCGCCCACGATGGAGTCGACCTTAACGGTGTAGCCGGCGTAGGCAGCAGCCATGGGATAGCCGGTGAAGGCGGTGATGTCAACGGAGCTGGTGGTCGCAGTGCCGATCGCAGCGATGGCGGCATACTCCTTGACGTAGTTGTTGCTCAGAGCGACCTTGAAGAGACCGCCGGCGACCTTATTGGTAGCCTGGGTTTCGAGGGCGTTGAGCAGGGCGATGGCATTAGCAGTGTCCTTGTCACCATAGATGTTGCCCTTCACGCCGTCAACGTAGCCGGGGATGGTGTAGACACCGGTCTTGGCGTCATAGGAGATCTGCTCGTTGGCATAGTAGAAGAGGCTGGTGACCTTGGCGGCAACGGGATCGGCGATGACGTAGACGTAATCGGCGACCTTATCACCGTTCAGATCGACGAAGTCGACCTCAGCCTGAGCATAGTTGTCGATGTTGCCGAGACCAACGATGGACTTGAAGGTGTAGGGATTGGTAGTGTTGTTGCGGACCAGGAAGACGGTGGCATCGTCAACGATCAGGTTGTTGCCGTTGTACTGGGTGTTCTTGCTGACGAACAGGTTCTCGTTGTGGAACTTGGCGTCAACAGTGGTAGCGACTTCGACAGCGGCGAGAGTGCCGTTTGCCTGGGTGGTGAACTGGAAGAGGTGGCCGTTCAGGATACCGTTGACATCACAGACAGCGTTGGTGTTGATGTAGGAGTCAACGTAGAAGTAGTCACCATCAACCTTCATGACCTTGTTCTGGATGCCGGTGCTGTGGGTGACCTTACCGGTCGCAATCTTGGGGGGCACAACGCCGGAAGCAGGCTCGTCGAAGTAGGTCATCTTGCTCAGGTCGACCACAGCGGTGGTGCCGTCCATGTAGGTGACGTTCGCCTTCGCAACGCCGGAACCGTCCGCAGCGTTGCCAGCCCACCAGATGGAGTTGATGACGCCGTAGCTGGTAGCAGCAGCGATCTCAACGTTACCGATGAGGTTGTTGTACTGATCGAAGAACCAGGTGAACTTGTTAGTGCTCTTCCCCGCGTTGTCGAAGTAGAACTTGGCAGCATCGTCATAGACAGTGCCCTCGACGTTGTGCTGCTGAGCGTTCCAGTAGATCACGCTCTGAGCGCCGTCAACAGAAGTGGCCTTGGAAACGATCTCGCCGTACTTGTCAGCGGCGGTCTTGATGAGGCCGCTCTCGGTAGCGTTGTTAGCAGCGTTGGTGTAGGCGTTCAGGAGAACGTAATCGCCGACAGCATACGGATACGCATCCTCGCCGTTGGTGAGGGTGAGCGGGGTAGCAGCGGTGGAGTTCTTGGCATCATAGACTTCGAGGGTGATGGTGGCGGGGGTCTTCAGGTGGCCCTGCGCATCATAGGTCATGTCAGCGACATAGGTGACCTTGGCGAGGAAGGTGTCGATCATGACGATGGTATCGTCATAGACCTCAACCAGACGGCCCTGAGCACCCATCTTGGTGACGGTGTCGGTCAGGTTGACCGTGTAGGTCGTGGGCTGCTTCTGGCCGTTGACATACAGGGTGTAAGCGGTGTCGACCTTCAGGCCAGCGTCGTGAGCGACGTCGCACTCAGTAACAGCCTTGGTGTAGGTCAGGTTGGGCTTCTCAACGAAGGTAGTGGCCTTGTCGCCGGTGGTGTAGGTCCACTTGGTGGCGGGACGGCCCCACTTGTCGGAAGCAGCAGCGGAAGCGAGCTTGAAGTTCTTCTCGCCGAGGCTGTTGGTCTTGGTGCTGATGACCTTATCGGTCACATAGCCGAAGGCCGGGGTGTAGGTGACCTGAGCCTTCTGGATGCCCTGGAACAGGAGCTCAGCGACCAGCTCACGGGAAGCGGGAGCGTTCAGGTCGGTGGTCTTCGCCACGTTGTCCAGAACGCCGAGCTGCTGCGCGGTCTGCGCAACATGGAGCGCCCAGTCAGCGCCGGAGA
>OGXR01002745.1_pt1 | contig 10833 bp, 10 predicted proteins | sample 1576331 | NCBI WGS metagenome assembly OGXR01 (sample SAMEA3541473, study PRJEB24748) | human gut metagenome | biome: human gut; feature: human-associated habitat; material: faeces | place: China | collected 2012 | reverse complement strand
ATTCGGTTTCGACCTGAATGGTGCAGTAATGGCTTCGGATGCTTTCTTCCCGTTCCCTGACTGTGTGGAAATTGCCGATAAAGAAGGAATTACAGCTGTAATTCAGCCGGGTGGTTCAGTGAAAGATGATTTGTCTTTTGCTTACTGCAATGAACATGGCATGGCAATGGTGACTACCGGTATCCGTCATTTTAAACATTAAAAACAAGAATCAAGAATGGGATTATTCTCTTTTACACAAGAAATAGCAATGGACTTGGGTACAGCCAATACCATTATCATCACGAACGGGAAAATCGTGGTGGATGAGCCTTCGGTTGTAGCCTTGGACCGCCGTACGGATAAGATGATCGCCGTAGGAGAAAAGGCGAAGTTGATGCATGAAAAGACCCACGAAAATATACGTACAATTCGTCCGTTGAGAGACGGGGTAATCGCTGACTTCTATGCTTGCGAGCAGATGATGCGTGGTCTGATTAAGCAGGTAAACACCCGCAATCATCTTTTCTCACCCTCTCTCCGTATGGTGATCGGCGTACCGTCGGGAAGTACGGAAGTTGAACTCCGTGCTGTTCGCGACTCTGCCGAGCATGCTGGCGGACGTGATGTCTATCTGATTTTCGAACCGATGGCTGCAGCTATCGGTATCGGTATTGACGTGGAAGCTCCGGAAGGAAACATGATTGTTGATATAGGTGGTGGCTCTACGGAGATTGCCGTTATCTCTTTGGGAGGTATCGTTTCCAACAACTCTATCCGTATTGCCGGTGATGACTTGACTGCGGATATTCAAGAATATATGAGCCGTCAGCATAATGTGAAGGTCAGCGAGCGTATGGCGGAACGTATCAAAATTAATGTAGGTGCGGCTTTGACCGAACTGGGTGAAGACGCTCCGGAAGATTATATCGTTCACGGTCCGAACCGTATTACTGCCCTTCCTATGGAAGTGCCGGTATGTTATCAGGAAGTGGCTCACTGTCTGGAGAAATCGATTTCCAAGATTGAAACGGCTATCTTGAGTGCATTGGAGAATACTCCTCCCGAACTTTATGCGGATATCGTTCATAATGGTATCTATCTGGCCGGTGGTGGTGCGTTACTCCGTGGTTTGGATAAGCGACTGACTGATAAGATAAATATCCCGTTCCATATTGCGGAAGATCCTTTACACGCTGTTGCCAAGGGGACAGGGGTAGCATTAAAGAATGTAGATCGTTTCTCTTTCCTAATGAGATAAAATCACGGACTCTGATTCATGCGGAATTTAATAAACTTCCTTTTGAAATACAATTACTGGTTCCTCTTTGTCATATTGGAGGTAGCCAGTTTTGTTTTGTTATTTCGGTTCAACAATTACCAGCAGAGTGCTTATTTCACTTCTGCCAATACAGTTGTGGGGGCGGTTTATGAAGTTTCGGGAGGTATATCTTCCTATTTCCACCTGAAATCGGTCAATGAAGACCTGCTGGACCGGAATATGTTATTGGAAGAGCAGATCAATAATTTGGAAAAAGCGTTGAAAGAACGTCAACTCGATTCTATCGCGGTGAACAGTATCCGGAAGATGCCTCAGAAAGATTATCAGCTGTTTAAGGCACGTGTGATTAAGAATAGCCTGAACCTGGCCGATAATTATATAACGCTTGATAAAGGTTCTTCTTCCGGCATTCATTCCGAAATGGGCGTGGTAGACGGAAACGGGATTGTGGGAATTGTTTACGAAACATCTCCTTCCTATTCGGTGGTGATTTCTGTACTGAATAGCAAATCAAACATCAGTTGCAAGATTGTAGGAAGCGATTATTTTGGTTATCTGAAGTGGGAACACGGAGATTCGCGATACGCTTATCTGAAAGATTTGCCTCGTCATGCCGAGTTTAATCTGGGAGATACCGTAGTGACAAGCGGTTTCTCGACTGTATTTCCCGAAGGAATTATGGTGGGGACGGTGGATGATATGTCCGACTCTCATGATGGATTATCCTATCTGCTGAAGATCAAGTTGGCTACCGATTTCGGCAAGCTTAGTGATGTGCGGGTGATAGCGCGGAACGGTCAGCAGGAGCAGAAAGAACTCGAAAACAAGACAACGAAACAATGATTATTACCTATATACATAGAATCGGTTGGTTTATCGGGTTGGTGCTTCTTCAGGTGCTAATTCTGAATAATGTGCATATAGCCGGATATGCTACGCCTTTTCTCTATATTTATTTTATTTTGAAGTTCAATTCCGGCACTTCCCGGAATGAACTGATGTTGTGGGCCTTCTTTTTCGGGCTTACCATTGACGTGTTTTCCGATACTCCGGGAATGAATGCAGCAGCAACCGTGTTGCTTGCTTTTCTTCGTCCTTCTTTATTGCGTTTGTTCACTCCCCGCGATAATCAGGACAATCTCGTACCTTCTTTCAAGAGTATGGGAATCACTCCTTTTCTGAAATATACTACTGCAAGTGTTTTTATACATAGTCTGGCTTTACTCTCTATTGAGTTCTTCTCGTTTTCCGGTATTTGGCTGTTGCTGCTGCGGGTGGCATTGTGTACCGTTCTGACTGTAACTTGTATTGTAGCTGTGGAAGGCATAAGGAGATAGCGATGGCAAAAGATTATAGACTGGAGAAACGGAAATTTGTTATCGGGGGAATTGCACTGTCTATTGTGCTGATTTATCTGATCCGTCTTTTTGTATTGCAGATTACTACCGATGATTATAAGAAGAACGCCGATAGCAATGCGTTCCTGAATAAAATTCAATATCCTTCGCGCGGAGCTATCTATGACCGTACAGGTAAGTTGCTGGTTTTTAACCAGCCTGCTTATGATATAACGATTGTCCCGAAAGAAGTAGAGAACTTGGATACACTCGACCTGTGCCAGTCGTTGAATATTACTCGTGCTCAATTCCTGAAAATCATGAGCGACATGAAAGACCGTCGCCGGAATCCGGGATATTCCAGATACACTAATCAATTGTTTATGTCGCAACTTTCGGCGGAAGAATGTGGCGTCTTTCAGGAGAAGTTGTTTAAATTCCGTGGCTTCTATATCCAGCGGCGTACGATTCGCCAATACTCTTATGATGCTGCCGCGCACGCCTTGGGTGATATTGGAGAAGTCTCGGCAAAAGAAATGGAAGCCGATGAAGAAGGCTACTACATTCGTGGCGATTATGTCGGTAAGTTGGGTGTAGAGAAATCGTATGAGAAGTATCTGCGTGGAGAGAAAGGCATTGAAATTCTGCTTCGTGATGCGCACGGACGTATTCAGGGGCATTATATGGACGGAGAATATGACCGTCCTTCCGTACCCGGAAAGAACTTGACACTCAGTTTGGATATTGACTTGCAGATGTTGGGTGAACGGTTACTGAAAAATAAGATCGGAAGTATTGTTGCTATTGAGCCGGAGACAGGAGAGATTCTTTGTCTGGTATCTTCGCCGAATTACGACCCGCATTTGATGATTGGCCGTCAGCGTGGAAAGAACCATCTGATGTTGCAGCGTGATAAGATGAAACCGCTTCTGAATCGTGCATTGATGGGAGTATATCCTCCGGGTTCTACTTTTAAGACGGCACAGGGATTAACTTTTTTGCAGGAAGGCATTGTGACTGAGCAGGGTCCTTCTTTCCCTTGTTCGCGCGGTTTCCATTACGGCAGACTGACGGTGGGATGTCATGCCCACGGAGCACCGATACCACTTATTCCTGCTATTGCTACATCGTGCAACTCTTATTTTTGTTGGGGACTGTTCCGTATGTTCGGCGACCGTAAATACGGTTCACCGCAAAACGCAATTACAGTCTGGAAAGATCACATGGTTTCCCAAGGCTTCGGTTATAAGTTAGGTGTTGATTTGCCCGGAGAGAAACGTGGTTTGATTCCGAATGCACAGTTCTATGATAAGGCTTATCGCGGCCATTGGAATGGACTGACGGTAATCAGTATTTCGATCGGGCAGGGAGAAATTCTGGCTACTCCTCTCCAGATAGCCAATCTGGGTGCAACGATTGCCAATCGCGGATATTTTATCACACCGCATATTGTGAAGGAGATTCAAGATAATCAGTTGGATAGTATTTATCGTACGCCACGTTATACTACAATTGAGAAACGGCATTATGAATCGGTGGTGGAAGGGATGCGCGGAGCTGCCACAGGCGGAACTTGCCGTATGTTGTCGGTAATGGTTCCGGACTTGGAAGCTTGTGGAAAGACAGGTACGGCACAGAACCGCGGACATGACCATTCTGTATTTATGGGCTTTGCACCGATGAACAAGCCGAAGATAGCCATTGCCGTGTATGTGGAGAATGGAGGTTGGGGAGCTACATACGGAGTACCTTTCGGGGCATTGCTTATGGAGCAGTACTTGAAAGGCAAACTATCTCCCGAGAATGAATTGAGAGCAGAAGAATTTAGTAACAGAGTGATATTGTATGGTAACGAGGAACGATAGTTTGTGGAAATCACTGGATTGGGTAACGATTTGCATTTACCTGCTTCTGATTGTCGGCGGGTGGTTCAGTGTCTGTGGAGCCAGCTATGACTATGGTGATCGTGACTTCCTCGACTTCTCTACCCGTGCCGGCAAGCAATTTGTCTGGATTATCTGTTCCTTCGGTCTCGGTTTCGTGTTGTTGATGTTGGAAGACCGGATGTATGATATGTTCGCGTACATTATATATATAGGAATGATAATTTTGCTTATCGTTACTATTTTTATCGCGCCGGATACCAAAGGCTCCCGTTCTTGGTTGGTAATGGGGCCTGTCAGCCTGCAGCCAGCCGAATTTGCCAAGTTTGCTACCGCATTGGCATTGGCCAAATATATAAACTCCTATTCATTCAGCATAAAGAAAGAGAAATGTGCTCTGGTACTGGGTTTTATTATCCTCCTTCCGATGTTGTTGATTATCGGTCAGCGGGAGACAGGTTCTGCCTTGGTCTATCTTGCTTTCTTCTTGGTGCTTTACCGGGAGGGAATGCCGGGTGTGGTACTTTTTTCGGGGGTATGTGCGGTCATCTATTTTGTGGTAGGCATCCGCTTCGATGAAGTATTCATAGCCGATACACCGACTCCGTTGGGAGAGTTTATTGTGTTGCTGCTGATCTTATTATTTGCCGGTGGTATGGTGTGGGTATACCGCAAGCGGTGGGAACCTGCCCGGAATATTATCGGAGGAAGTTTGATTGTCTTGCTTATCGCTTATCTGATATCCGAATATTGGATCCATTTCAGTCTGGTCTGGGTGCAGTGGGGGCTTTGTGTCGTTGTGGTAGGTTATTTGATTTACTTGGCATTGAGCGAGCGTCAGCGCTCTTATTTCCTGATTGCTTTATTCTCAATCGGCTCCATTGGATTCTTATATTCCAGTAACTATGTCTTCGATAATATATTAGAGTCGCATCAGCAAATCCGTATTAAAGTAGTATTGGGTTTGGAAGAAGATTTAACCGGTGCCGGCTACAATGTAAACCAGTCCAAGATTGCTATCGGTTCCGGCGGATTGACAGGGAAAGGCTTTTTGAACGGAACGCAAACCAAATTGAAATACGTCCCTGAGCAGGATACCGACTTCATTTTCTGTACGGTGGGAGAGGAACAAGGGTTTGTAGGTTCGGCCGCGGTCTTGCTGGCTTTTCTTATTTTGATATTGAGATTGATATTCCTTTCCGAAAGGCAACCGTCTGCTTTCGGTCGCGTATATGGGTATTCGGTCGTGAGTATTTTCCTCTTTCACCTATTTATCAATATAGGGATGGTGTTAGGGCTGACTCCTGTAATTGGTATCCCATTACCCTTCTTTAGTTACGGAGGTTCTTCTTTATGGGGATTTACGATATTGCTGTTTATTTTCCTGCGGATAGATGCAGGGCGCGGCAGGAGACTCTAGTTCGTTTATTTTCTAATTCTCCTGTCTTTCAATTCGGATACCAATGTCATTGATTCCGGACAACTTCTCATCTTTCATCCCGTTCATAATTTTGAAGGTGTAATTAGCAGGATACAAAGGACGTACGGATTTGATAAAGACCGCTGATTGATAGATACTTCCCCAACCATTTCCGATCCACCTTCCCGTGGAATCAGCCAGGTTTATAGTAATAGTATCCGTCCGCCATACCGTAGAGTCTTGCAGGTTTTGACTGATAAATAGATGCAGGTTATGATAAGGGTAATCTGTTCTGTTGCGAACCTCCGCGAATAATCTGAGTGTAGGCGGAATACTGTCGGTGACAGGAATCAGAAAAGAGAGTGTATCACTCTTTCCCCACCCTTCGTCGGGAAGGGACTGATAGGAGTGATACACGGTATTCTCATTGCAGGCAGCCATTAGGCAAATACCGAGCAGACAGAATAAACTATTCCTGAGAAGGCTTTTCATTATTTTGCGGTTTCGCTTGATTTGGGTATCTTTCCGGTCTGGGTTCTGGTCTTGCAGGGCGTTCACGTTCCTGACCTTGCGGGCGTTCCTGGTTTTGTGGCCGTTCCTGTCTTCTCTCCGGACGTCTGTTCTCATTATTCCGTCCCTGGTTTTGTCCTCTGTTCCGGTTGTTATTATTATTTCTTGGTCTGTTTTCCCGATCTCCTCTGTTTCCGTTTTCCGCAGGTTGTGGACGACCCTCGTTTTCCCGTTGCGGTTGCTGCGGACGATTAGTCCCTTCTACTTGTTGTTGCGGTCGGTTGTTGTTGGGAGTTCCTTTTTTCTTTTTCTTGTTTCGGTTGGCGTTATTTCCTTCCTTACTGTTATTACGGCTACGGTCGAAACGGGTTACACTTTCCTGTTCCAACAAGTCTATCGGTTTCTTCGGCTCCGCTTTCCTTTCTTCTTCAAGCAGGCTGTCCGGTTTCATACTCTTCTTATTCATGCCGATCACTTCAAAAGCACGTTTCCCGCTAATAGTGACTAAGTTGGCAGGGAAGTTCTTATCTGTAGAATAAGAAACTTGGTTGCTGAGGATGTCGGCCTTGAAGAAATAGAAAGTACCATCCTTGGTTTCCAGCTCAATCTCTTTAGAAGGCAGACGTTTCTGTGCTTCTACGTAACAGTCTACTTCGTAGTTCAGGCAGCATTTCAGTTTTGCACACTGTCCGGCAAGTTTCTGGGGGTTGAGTGAGATATCCTGGAAACGTGCGGCGCTGGTAGATACGGAAACAAAACTCGTCATCCAGGTAGCACAACAAAGTTCACGTCCGCAAGGACCGATTCCACCGATACGTCCGGCTTCCTGACGGGCACCGATCTGCTTCATCTCGATACGTACTCGGAAAGCTTCGGCTAATACCTTAATCAGTTGGCGGAAGTCTACCCGTTCGTCGGCGATGTAATAGAAGATAGCCTTGTTACCGTCTCCTTGATATTCCACATCTCCGATTTTCATGTTCAGATTCAAGTTCAATGCAATCTGGCGTGCACGGATCATGGTAGCGTGTTCTTTATCTTTTGCTTCGTTGAACTTCTCCATGTCCACCGGTTTGGCTTTCCGGTAGATTCGTTTGATTTCCGCATCCGCTTTGAAGTTGGCTTTCTTCATTTGCAGGGGGACAAGTCTGCCGGTAAGGGTTACTACGCCAATGTCATGTCCGGGGGCAGCTTCAACGGCAACAATGTCTCCCTTTTCCAGTTTGATTTTATTGCTGTTGCGATAATACCCTTTGCGGGTATTTTTGAATTGTACCTCTACCATATCACTTTCTTCCGCATTGCCCGGTATGTCTGCCAGCCAATCGTAGGTGTTCAGCTTTTTATCTTGGCGGGAGCATCCTTTGCAACAAAGGCTGCCGCTCCCATTATGAAGTTTATATTCCATAGTTTATATATTTATTATTGCTTCAACAGTACGATCATCTTCAATGAGAAGTCGAAAAATACCATTTTAGCATTTACATTCTGTTCAATATGCAGTTGTGCTTCGCTTAGCTCGTCCATGATACCCATGACGTTACGTTCGTTGACGAAAGGAGCAAAGCGGATTGCAAAATTCTGTTCGTTGATAGTCATATAAGTAAGGTCGCGTTGATGCAGGTTGAAGATAAAGTTCTCCCGGATCATGCGCTGGCAATATTCCAGAAAGTTCTTCTGCCGTTCGCGTCCCATACCTGCCACTTGCTCGCTCCACATCTTCATCTCCCTGATTTTCCGTTGATAAGACAACCGCATCAGGCTGACGAATAAATCAAAGAACTGTTGGTTCTCCTCGTTCAGATGAATTGTTTCAAGCGCTTTTATAAAATTACCGTTTGCCAGGTGGGCAATGGAAAGACTGTCGGCAGGCTGAATGCTATATTTTGACTGTAATATCCGGTCGATACTGGCTTCGTCAATCTTCCGAACATTCATACGCTGTGTACGGCTCAGAATAGTCGGCAGAATCATATCCGGCGCTTCCGATACAAGCAGGAAAACCGTCTTCTCGGGTGGTTCTTCCAGTAATTTCAGCAATTTATTGGCACATACCGGGTGCATTTTTTCCGGTAGCCATACAATCGTAATCTTAAATCCGCCTTCACTGGATTTCAGACTGAGCTTCTTCAATATCTCGTCACTCTCTTTGGCATAAATCAATGCTTGCGAGTTTTCGGCGTCCATTTCGTTCAGCCAGTGATTGAGATTGAAATAGGGATTGTTGATAACAAACGGCCGCCAGTCGGCGATATAATCATCGCATACCTCCTTTTTCCCCTTCGCACTTTTGACGATAGGGAAAACAAAATGTACGTCCGGATGTACCAGCTTATTGAATTTTACGCAGGACGGACAGACGCCGCAAGCATCAGTCTCGCCCCGGTTGGTGCAGCTGATATAACGTGCGTAAGCAATAGCTAACGGCATTTTTCCGACTCCTTCCGGGCCGCAGATGAGCTGGGCGTGCGGAATCCGTCCCTCTCTCACTTCCTGAATGAGCCGTCGCTTGATTTCTTCTTGTCCGATTACGTCTCTAAAAAACATATCAATAAATGATTTTGGCTACTTCTTTGATACTGTCTACTGCTCCGATAGAGTAGAAATGAATACTTGGGACTCCGTGGGACATCAATTCCTTGCATTGTGTCACGCACCATTCGATACCGACCCGTTCGGCTTCAGCATCGTTTTTGCATTTTAAGGCCTCCTTTACTAAATCTTCCGGCAAGTCCACTTTAAATGTCTTAGGAATCATGCTTAATTGGGATAGTTTTTTGAAAGGTTTGATTCCCGGAATGATAGGGATGTTGATACCCGCCGCCTTTGCCTGTTCCACAAATTCGAAATATTTCTTATTATCATAAAATAGTTGCGTCACGGCATATTCTGCACCTGCTTCCACTTTCTTTTTCAGCCAATAGAGGTCGGATTCTATATTGGGAGCTTCTTCATGCTTCTCCGGATAACAAGCTACGCCATAAGAGAACGGACTGGCGGTGACTTTCATCTCCGAACCGTCTACAAAGATTCCCTTATTGAAGTTGTTGATTTGCTCCTGCAATTCAATGGCGTGGTGGTATCCGTCGCCTTCCGGAGTAAATACAGACTCATGCTTCGCCTTGTCTCCGCGCAGCACCAACAAGTCGGTGATATTCAGAAACTGGAGATCAAGCAGTACATATTCAGTTTCTTCGCGTGTGAAACCACTGCACAGAATATGCGGAACTACGGTGATATTATATTTGTTCTGAATGGCAGCAGCCACAGCGACAGTTCCCGGACGTCTTCTCAAACGGTTCCGTTGAAACAGGCCGTTGCCGAGGTCTTTATATACGTATTCGCTGCGATGCGTGGTGATATTGATATATTTCGGGTCAAATTCCCGGAGCGTATCGACTGTTTGATATAACTTTTCAATCCCCGTACCCTTCAGTGGAGGGAGGATTTCGAAAGAAAAGGCTGTTTTTTTGCTGTTATTTATTAAATCAATTACTTTCATTCTCTTCGCAAATGTTCGTTACCTATTTGGATTAAACGTGCATATTGGGACAAAAATACGAAAAAAGAAAGATTTCTTCTTGATTTACTCTAAAATAGTTTTGTTTTTATCGTACTATATACATAAAAGAGGGTATATCCTGTAAATGGATGCCCCTCTCTTACCTAATCATTATTAAATTAGAATTTACTTTTCGAGAAATGATTTCTTCATTCTGACAATATCCGTCAGATAATCCTGCAAATCCTGTTCATGTTCTTCTTCTTCAGCAAGAATATGTTTTGCGATGTCACAGGTGGTAAAATCTTTCCCGTTAGTAAAGTCGGCGATTTCTTGGTAACGAATGATTGCACAACGTTCGGAAGCCACATTGTCTTTCAATAAACTTACTGAATCAAACTCTTGCGGAGCATCATATTTGCATCTGGCTAGTTCGAACCATTTTTGAGGGTCCAGTACCGGAACTCCTTCTAACTCGATGATACGGTTGGCGAGTAGTTGTGCATGGCGGCGTTCCTCCTCGGCATGTTCCTCGAACTCACTTTGTACATCGGCACGCATAGCGCCTTCCACTACTAATGCACCTACCCAATACTGGTAGTATGCTAACCATTCCTCAGCTAATGCTGCGTTCAACTGTGAAATCAAACTTTCTACATCCAATTTCCCTTGTAGGATTTTTACACTTTCTCTAGCCATAATTTTTATGTTTAGGTTAATATGTTTAAGTTGCCTATGTAACAGCCGGGGGATATTTTTGTTTATCGCTTGTGGAGGTTTTAACAGAAAGAATAATTCTTTGGTTTCTCGTCTGATTCATGTAGTAAAGGTTCTTTTTCAGATTTGGTGGCAAAATTAATTAGGAAAATAATAATTTGATAATCGATAGTATTCTCCATTCTCCTCCTTCGGGAAGGAGG
>OGXR01002742.1_pt1 | contig 10838 bp, 8 predicted proteins | sample 1576331 | NCBI WGS metagenome assembly OGXR01 (sample SAMEA3541473, study PRJEB24748) | human gut metagenome | biome: human gut; feature: human-associated habitat; material: faeces | place: China | collected 2012 | reverse complement strand
GAGCAAAATTGGACAACTCCGGAGATTACAGAGCAACTCGAGCCGGAGCGGACAATATTAACGCTCTTATTCTCCAAGAGTGACGATAAAAAAGCGGCGATAAAGAGTGACGATAAAAAAGCGACGATAAAATCTGCACGGCAGAAAGAAGAAATCGTTGCATACCTTACTGATCATATTTCGGCCAGAAGTGCCGATATTGCAGAGCTCCTTGGAGTCAAAAGTACACGAGCCAAGAAACTCCTCTCTGAACTGACTGCGGAGGAAATTGTTGTAGCCGAAGGCGGAAATCGAAACAGAACTTATAAGCTGAAAGCGTAAGGAGAATGTCAGATGCCAATTCCCAAATATGATGAGATGTACCGTGCCTTCCTTGATTGCTTGGCAGATGGCCAACTGCACAAATCAAAAGAGGTAAAAGATGCGGTTGCAGGGGTTTTCTCGGTTTCCGAAAAGGAACGGGCTGAGCTGCTGCCAAGCGGGAAGCAGCAGCTTTTTGATAACCGTATTGGCTGGACAAGGACATATCTAAAAAAGGCAGGCCTTGTGCAAAGCCCGTCACGAGGTATTTATGTGATTACGCCAGCAGGCAGACAAGTCCTCAATGAAGATCCTCCTCAAATCGATAACCTTTATCTTCAGCGCTTTGAGTCATTTCGAAAGTTTATTTCTCCGAACAATAATGAAGAAAACACCACTTCGACACCCGCAGCAAAAGTATCCAGTAAAACACCACAGGATATTTTGGATGAAGCCTTTCAGCGGATCAACACTACCCTGGCAGATGATCTCTTGAGTGAAATAATGAAGCAGCCTCCCGCTTTCTTTGAACATCTGGTCGTCAAGCTGTTGACGCAAATGGGATATGGTGGCTCGGTGGATCATGCCGGCACGGTCATCGGGCAAACCGGTGATGAAGGCATTGATGGTATCATCCGTGAAGACAAACTTGGCTTCAGCTTGATTTATATTCAGGCGAAGCGTTGGGATTGTGACAAAACCGTTGGCAGACCAGAGATTCAGAAATTCGTTGGTGCGCTGGCTGGACAAGGTGCTTCCAAAGGATTGTTCATTACGACGGCCAAGTTCACGAAAGAAGCACGCCAATATGCAGAGAAGCAACACACCACAAAGGTCGTGCTTGTTGATGGCACCACGCTGGCAAAATTGATGATTGAATATGATTTAGGTGTGTCCACGGAAGCTACATACGAAATTAAAAGAATTGACAGCGACTTTTTTGCGGAGGATCTTGATTGATTTTGCCCGCCAACTTCTGATAATCCTTATTATCAGGAAACAGGAGGTCAGTGTTTATGTTACCCGAAGAAAGAGCACGAGTAAGAATAGATAAGCAGTTATCTGAGGCGGGATGGGATGTTGTTGCTCGTAACGAATATGTTCCAAAGAGCGCTGCCGCCGTAAAAGAGGCTCTCATGCAGGGCAATACGGAAAGCGATTACCTGCTTTTTGTCGATGACAAAGCAATCGCAGTTGTAGAGGCAAAGCGTGAAGAAAATCCCCTTGCAGATGATGTGGAAAACCAAGCAGAGGGTTATTCTTCCCATCCCCAGGGTTGGTACGGTCTTTGGTTCGACAAGCAGATTCCTCTGGTATATCTTGCGAATGGAAATAAAATATATTTCAAGAATATGCTGACCGATCCTGATGGGGATTATATTGAGCTGCCAGCCATGCACTCTCCGAAAAAGATGCTCCAGATCATCGGCAAGAAATCTGAATATGGCGCTTTACCGAGGCTTGCGAAAAGAGGCTTACGCGATTGTCAGTACGATGCCGAGGCTAACCTTGAGGCTTCACTGAAAGTCGGAAAAAAGAAAGCTTTGTCTATCCTCGCTACCGGCGCTGGTAAAACATATCTTGCGTGTCTTGCCTCCTATCGCCTGCTGAATTATACTCCAACGAAACGCGTGTTATTTCTTGTTGATAGAAATAACCTTGCTCGCCAGGCCGAGTCTGAATTCAGTCTATTTGACAGGACGGAGGACGGCAAGGCTCTGAGTGAACTTTATCGGATTAACCGTCTGAAAAAGGCAGAAGATATTAAAGGCGATGTGGTCATATCCACGATTCAAAAACTTTTTGCGGTACTTACCGGACAAGCCATCCCCGATGAAACAGACGAAGACCGTGAAGATGAATTTTCGCAGCGGGATAATGAAAAGGCATTGAAGGAAACAGTCTCGTTGGATGGCAAGCTACTTCTGCCGCCAGATTATTTTCAGTTCATTGTGATCGATGAGTGCCACCGCTCGATTTACGGAAAATGGAGAGCGGTCCTCGATTATTTCAAAGACGCCAAAATACTCGGATTGACAGCGACGCCCACTCCCGAAGCGTATGCGTTTTTTGATAATAATATAGTAGAAAAGTATACTTACAATGAATCCGTGATTGATGGCGTAAATGTACCTGCTCGTGTATACCGTATTTCTACCAATGTTACCGTGCATGGCGGAACAATAAACGCTGGCGACACAATTACGGAAAAATCAAAGAAAACCGGGGTCAAGGTTGAACGCACTGCAACTGAAAGACTTGACTTTTCGCCTACTCAACTTGATCGCTCTATAACAAATCCTAAGCAGATAGAAACTGTCCTTGCTGCGTACAGGGATGCCATATACACCGATCTATACCCGGACAGAGCTGAGAAATGGGAATACATTCCCAAGACACTCATTTTTGCAAAGGATGACAACCACGCGACGGAAATTGTAAACGAAGCTAAAAAGGTATTCGGCGATAAGTTTCCCAGCGGCAAAGTGCCAGAGCGCTTTGTACAGAAGATTACATACTCCGCGGATAACCCAAACGATCTGATTCGTGATCTCAGAATTGAAAAGGATTTCCGCATTGCTGTTACCGTAACGCTCGTCGCAACAGGCACGGATGTCAGACCGCTGGAAGTCGTTCTATTTATGAATGATGTTAAGTCCGACATCCTCTATACACAGATGAAAGGCCGTGGCTGTCGAACCATCAACGATGATAAACTCAAGGAGATTACTCCGAATGCGGAAACAAAGGAGTGCTACTACATCGTTGACGCGGTAGGTGTAACCGAGTCTGATAAAACGATTCCGAAGCCGGGCGGGGACGGCCCAAAAATCAAAGTATTGACACTTGAGCATCTGTTGGAACACCTCGCACACGGCGAAGTAACAGATGGAAATTTGGAGCTGCTTCGCGATTATTGTTCGACGATTAACCACAGATATGAGGATAATCCTCTATTCGGCAAGCATCTTGACTATTTCGTTGTGACATTTGGATTTGCGCCGCGAACTTTAGCAAACAGCATCAATGAAGCAATAGAAAATAGTGTACTTCCGCCATATACGGGCATCTCTGAGCCGAACAGTGAGAGAAAAGCGCTGATTTCTTGCCTTATCAGTAATATCAGCGCAAGGAAAAAGTTGCTTGAAATGCAAAAAGGCTACATCATCATAGTTCCGGGTCCAGACGAGGTAATCTATGCCGGCTTTTCAAAAGAAACCGCAAGGACGTTTATTGAGAGCTTTGAAAAGTATCTAAACGATAACAAGGACTCTGTTGAGGCTCTGCATATTATCTACAATTCAGAAAATGTCGTTATAACCCATGATATGCTTTGCGACTTGAGGGATAAGCTCATTTCTGAAAACCGGTTGTTCACGCCGTATTACATCTGGAATAACTATAAAATTCTTGATGTCGACGGTAATGTTGAGCAGCTGGATACCAAGCAGAATGTCAATGCGCTGACGCATTTGATTCAACTTGTTCGATATGCTTTCAGAAAAAATCCAACTCTTTCGAGCCTGTATACAGGATGCTCTCAGCGCTTCAACTTATATTGCGGTCAAATGCAGCGGTCTTTGACGGATGAGCAGGTAATAGTTATGAAACAGATTACTGATTATATTGTCAGCGACGGCGCATTTACGGTATTGGAGCTTAACAGTATTGATACCGACCTTTGGCGTAAAGGCATTGGGTGTTTTGGCAAGAGGTTTGCATTAGAACTGCAAACATTATCAAGATTTATTTTGAAGGTGGCTTAAAATGGCAAGTATTACACAGGCAAAAAACGAAAGCACCCTGCTGAAAAAAGTATGGGATATCGCAGGTGTTCTCGCGGCGGCGGGCGTCGGTTTCACCGACTACATCACGCAGCTCACATATATTCTTTTTCTTAAGATGGACAGCGAAAAGGAAGAATTGGGGCTCGGTAGCGCCATCCCTGAAGGTTACAAATGGGAAGATTTAGTTGAGCTCAACGGACCGGACTTAGTTGATAAATATGAGGAAATCCTGAAAGAGCTTTCCAAAGACACTGGTCTGATCGGAACTATATTCACGAAAGCATCCAACAAAATCGACCGTCCTGTAATGCTCGCCAAAGTCATCGAAATGGTCAACGGTGAGAACTGGTATATGATGGAGGGCGATTTCAAGGGCGCTATCTACGAATCCATCCTTGAAAAGAACGGACAGGATAAGAAAAGCGGAGCAGGTCAATATTTCACTCCCCGTGCGCTGATAAAAGCTATTGTTGATGTAGTCGATCCGAAAATCACCGAGACTGTGGCCGATCCCGCTTGCGGTACAGGCGGCTTCCTTTTGGCTGCTTTTGAGCACATGAAGCCACAGAGCCGCGAGATTGAAAAGCAGAATTTCTTGAAAAACAGAGCTTTCTTCGGCGCGGATAATACTCCGCTGGTTGTAACGCTCGCCTCAATGAATCTCTATCTGCATGACATCGGTACCGCAAAGAGCCCGATTGTATGTCAGGATTCTCTGATTGATAAGTCTGACAAAATGTTCAATGTTATTCTTGCGAATCCTCCGTTCGGAACGAGACCGCAGGGCAGCGTTGAGGTGTATGCCAATCGTCCCGAATTCGTAAAGACTTCGGACAACCAGGTCAATTTCTTGCAGCATATCATGTCGATTGTTAAGGATAAAGGACGCGTCGGTGTTGTCCTTCCGGATAATGTCCTTACTGACGGCGGAGCAACGGCAAAAGTGCGCGAAAAACTTCTAAAAGACTTTAACCTGCATACAATTCTTCGCCTGCCAACCGGTATTTTCTACGCAAACGGTGTGAAAACGAATGTGCTGTTCTTTGATAAGGGAACCCCCACAAAGGATATTTGGGTGTATGACTACCGTACCGGCATAAAGCATACGCTGGCAACTAAGCCGATGACTCGCGAAAACCTTGATGATTTCGTCGCCAGCTATTGCTCCGGACATATTCAGGATCGGGTACAAACATATTCTGAAGAAAACCCGAATGGCAGGTGGAGAAAGTTTACCGAGGAAGAAGTGTATTCGCGCGATCAGTTGAAGCTTGATTTCAAGTGGCTTGATCTCGGCGAGAAAGATGACCGCACCATTATGGAAATCCTTAATGATATGCAGAGCAAGTCAGCGGCAATTACGGATGCCGTCACAAAACTGCAAGAGATCCTCGGAGGGATAGATCTGTGATTGATACGAAAGCATTGCGGCAAAAAATCCTTGACCTCGCTATCCGAGGCAAGTTGGTGCCACAAGACCCAGATGACGAACCTGCATCCGTGTTGTTGGAGCGTATACGCCAGCAGAAGCAGCAGATGGTAAAAGAGGGCAAACTCAAAGCCAAGGATATTAAAAACGATACTATTATCTTTGTCGGTGAGGATAATTTGCATTATGAGAAGTTCGCTGACGGCAGCGTGAAATGTATCGAGGATGAAATTCCATTTGACTTGCCGGAGGGGTGGGCGTGGGTGAGATTAGTTTCTTTGATTGAAGCGTTTATCACTGGGCCTTTTGGAAGTGCTCTACACAAATCCGATTATGTCGCAGATGGAATTCCTCTAATAAATCCCATGAATATCACAGATGGGAAGGTAATCCCCATTGATAAGATGCAGGTTTCGCCTGAAACTGCTGAACGCCTTTCTTCATTCAAAGTGGCTCCAAGTGATATTGTGATTGCACGCAGAGGAGATATGGGAAGATGTGCAGTTGTTCAACCGGCGCAGAAAGGGTGGCTGTGTGGAACAGGCAGCTTTATTCTGCGCTTCCCTGCAGTTCTGTGTTCTGAATATTTTGCTGTCTGTCTACGCTCTCCTTACTCGGTTGAGCTTATGTCTGGAAATTCTATTGGTAACACGATGTTGAATCTCAACCAAACGATTCTCAAAAGCATATTGATACCTGTTCCGCCTTGTACTGAACAAAACCGTATTATCAATGCTATTTTTGATGCCGACGCTCTTCTTGCAGAGATTGCTAATCAGAGTGAGTCGTTAGTAATGTGCGTGGCAAAGGCAAAATCCAAAATCCTCGATCTCGCCATTCGTGGCCAGCTTGTGCCGCAAGACCCGGATGACGAGCCTGCTTCTGTCCTGCTTGAACGCATCAGAGCAGAGAAAGAAGAACTCATCAAGCAGGGCAAAATCAAGCGAGACAAGAAGGAATCCGTCATCTTCCGTGGTGAGGATAACTCTTATTATCTCAGAACTGGGGAATTAGTGGAGTCGCTGGAGGATTGGGATTCGAAGAACTCCCCGATAGTTGGAGTGTGTGTTGCCTGGGGGAGTTATGCGACTACGGTAACTGTACCAATATTGATACCGCTGATATTGCTGATTCTGCGTGGATATTGGATCTTGAAGATATCGAAAAAGATTCCGGTGTCGTTCTACAAAAAGTACGCCAAGGTGAACGCAATGCAGGAAGCACAAAGCACCGTTTCCATAAAGGTCAGGTGTTGTACAGCAAGCTTCGTCCTTATCTGAACAAGGTAGTCTTGGCGGATGAGGATGGATATTGCACCTCTGAGATTTTGCCATTAGAGTTTGAGCGGAATATACTTCCGCAGTATGCACGCTACTTTTTGATGTCCCCCGCATTTTTGAGATATGCCAATAAGTGTTCATATGGCGTGAAGATGCCGCGCCTCGGAACAGCAGATGGCAAGAAAGCAATTATTTCTGTTCCTCCGGTTAAGGAGCAGAAGCGGATCATCATGGCAATTGAACTGGCCTTTGCCCAGCTTGCTTCCATCGCAGAAAACTTAGCCTAACCAACAGCCGCCCTCGAAAGAAGGCGGCTGTTTCCTTTACCATATGACGATTTTATCCACCAGCGCCTGCTGTTCGCTGGCGGTCCTGCGGAGGTAAATGCGAGTAGTCTCAATGCTCTCGTGACCCATTAGGTCTGCTAACAGAGCAATGTCGTTATACTTCTCCAAGAAGTTCTTAGCGTATCGATGACGGAATGAATGCGGGTACACTACCTTTTTATCCAATCCATACTTGTCGGCATAGTTTTTAAGCTGCTGGGAGATACCGCGTGTAGTGATACGCTCTCCATAACGATTTAGAAACAAAAAGCCGGAGGAACGCTGCGTTTCCTCCAGCCATTCAAGAGTTTCCGTCCTCAACTTTTTGGGTATGTATAGCCTGCGTAGCTTTCCGCCCTTAGTATATAGGTCAAAATAGCCGAGTTCCACATGCTCGATTTTGATTTGAATAAGTTCGCTCACACGCGCTCCGGTCGCAGCCAGATACCAGACCACGAAGTACCATTCCATGTTGCCGTCCTTCTTGAGCTGCTTTTTCAGAAAGTTGTAGTCGGCGTTGCTGATTACATTCTCCAGAAAATTCTTCTGCTGCACTTTCACAGCTCTCAGCCGCAAGCGGTCTCTGTGCAGAAAATCCAGATACTTGTTCATCGCCTGGATACGCAAGTTGACGGTCTTGGGCTTGAAGAATTCCATCAGATACCCTTTGTAGGCCAGCAGGTTTTCCTTGTTGACCTCATCGTAGTGGGCATGGTAAAAGTCGACTGTCCAGAGATAGGAATGGATGGTGTTCTCCGAAAGATTGCTCTTTCTCAGGTGCTGCTCAAATGTTTCGTTTGTCCTCATAAAAGGTGCCTCCCAATAATATTTTTGCGAAATTATCGCACCAATATTATAGGGGAAATATGTGACTATCTCTTATTATGAGAAGATCGACATGGAAGTCCGCTGTATTAACAGTGAAATTCCATTTGATCTGCCAGAAACATGGTGTTGGTGTAGGCTTGGTACACTTTTTGCCCATAACACCGGAAAGGCATTAAATTCAGCTGATTCAGCAGGAACTCCTATGACATATATCACAACATCGAATTTGTACTGGGATCGATTTGAACTGGATTCACTTAAAGAAATGCTTTTTGCAGATAGCGAGATTGATAAATGCACTGTGAAAAAGGGCGATCTTTTGGTTTGCGAGGGTGGAGATATAGGTAGGTCTGCAATTTGGATGTTTGAAGAAAACATCAGAATACAGAATCATATCCACCGACTGCGTCCGTATATTTCACTTTCCAGCCGATTCTACTATTATGTGATGTATATGTGGAAACAGTTGGGACTTATTGGCGGTCAAGGTATCGGATTGCAAGGCTTTTCGTCAAAGATGTTACACAATTTGATAGTGCCGCTTCCCTCAATAGATGAGCAAGAGAGAATCGTTGCCTTTATTGATAAACTATTTGAACAAATAGAGAGCATAGAAAAGAGTTTCAGCTGAGACTCTTTTCTACTGCAGATATAATTGAGAATGCTGTGGTTATTGTAGCAACAATCCGTTCTTGCTCAGAGTATGGCGGTATCGGGATAAGCATTTCTTTCAGTGTGAGCGGCTTGAGTTCTTTCTGATTGGTAGAGCCTTCGCCTTCCTTTTCGAGCTTACTTTGGTTGGCTTTCATGAAAGCATACACATAAATCGATTGAATGCCATGGGCAGCACGGATAACAGTCACATGAGAATCAGGTACTATAGGTAGACCGCGGTGATTGTCGGTCGTATGATAGATGCCGACGCGACCTAATGTGCCTGTACCAGTAGAGTTTATGACCACATCGCCATCCTGCAGATATTCATCGTTCGGATATCTCCCCAATATACTTTCATCCAGAAACAATGCTAACCGCACATCAATACCGCTGTATTTTGTATTACATTTCTGGGCAAAGACAAGGGTTCCGCTTTCGTCGATATATTTGGGAGATTTTCCCCGACGAATTTCTTTGATGCAACAACTCTCCAATCGCATCCATTCCCAAGTATCAGGAATCTCAAACGGTATTTCTGCGTCAATACAAATGACATCAGAACCGACCTTCTCATAATAAGAGTTATCCTCACCACGGAAGATGACGGATTCCTTCTTGTCACGCTTAATCTTACCCTGCTTGATGAGTTCTTCTTTCTCTGCACGGATACGCTCCAGCAGGACAGAGGCAGGTTCATCATTCGGATCTTGTGGTATAAGCTGGCCACGAATAGCGAGATCGAGGATTTTGGATTTGGTGGCCATTATTATGGAGAGTAAAGACTTTTTCTCAGCATCAATTTTTGCTACATACGCCAACAAAGCCTGGGCTGTTGGAACAATTCTAAGTTGCTCGCTTATTGGCGGAAGAGGGATGAATAACTCTTTTAACGATGTGCCATTACAATTCGGTTGACCGACACCAACAGATTTGTCTGTAATCTGCGACCAATAACAAGCACTGTCAAAAAACTGGTATATATACTCGGGAGATAAACTTCCCAATAGGCGGATTCGGATTAAATATGATGCATAAACTGAAGGATATGGTGTTTCAGTAATCAAGAAGGACTTGCCAACAGTGGCTCCGGTGCGTGCAAAAACAATGTCGCCAGTTTTAAGTAAATAAGCCTCAGGATCATTTACTGTTGTAAACGGAACGGCATTCCAATCAACTTTTCCGTCTTGAATATCTGTAATTCGCAAAAGTCTGTGCGTACCTTGTGGTTCTGCTGAATTGCTCAATCCATACTGAATAGCTGCACTTAGGTTCCCTAATCTCACCCATGCCCAGCCATCTGGCAGGCCAAACGGGACTTCATCCTCAATGCATTTCACGCTGCCGTCAGAGAACTTCTCATAATGCAAATTATCGCCATATGAAAGAGGGAGTGAAGCACCGCAAGTGCTTCACTCCCTCTTTCATAGTCATTCTTTTTTCTGCGATCCATTCAAGCTGGCCCAATGCTGGCGCAGCAGCCTTTCTGCTTCTCTGCGAAGGGAACTTTGGAACATGACAGCCACAACCAATGCGCTAAGCACTGCAGCCACAGGCTCCAGCCAGGGATATGCGGTCCAAAGCTGTTCTCCCCAGCAAACAAGCGGAACACCAACAAGCAGCATAAACAGCAAAATAATGATGGCAACGTCGGGCCTGCCGTAGCCTTCACGTCTTTTGATTTTGGCCCGTATCTGTCGAAGCGCACGGGCGCGGATATCTCGGATATTTCTGGACGAGCACTGTTTGTCCTGTGCGACGGATTCGGTGGACTCTCCGTTGATGACGGTGCGAAACAGGATCTCCCGCTGCAACTCGGTCAGCTCATGTAGTCCCTCGTCAATTTCTTTGCGCACATACATGAGCGGGTCTTCATCAGATCCCTCGGGCAAATATTTCGCTCGATCGAACCAGCGCATATCGTCATAGATCGCGTTGCGTACTTCCTCCGGCAGAAACGCTTCTGGATTGTAAGATCGGGGCTGTTTGATATCCACATCTTCCAGAGTGTCCGGCGCAACGCGCTTGTGGAAGTTGGCCTCGCTGTAGTAGAGCATATGCTCCAGCTCTTTCCACTCCTCCGGGTGCTCCTTCACCCACTGGTCTGCGGCAGCGGCAGCTTCCGGGTCCATGGAGTGTATCCAGCGCCAATCCGCCTGAAGCTCTTTATAAGACTGGGTATCCTTGAAGGACATGAGCTCACCGCCCTTTCTGCGTTCACAAAAAGTTTACA
>OGXR01002738.1_pt1 | contig 10850 bp, 17 predicted proteins | sample 1576331 | NCBI WGS metagenome assembly OGXR01 (sample SAMEA3541473, study PRJEB24748) | human gut metagenome | biome: human gut; feature: human-associated habitat; material: faeces | place: China | collected 2012 | reverse complement strand
TGCTCTTCCGATCTCCTCAAAAAGATGAGGACGAGGCCGCTTTCATATGGAGGTAAAGATTATGGCCAATGAAATGACCAAAGCCGAAAACAATCTCCAGCCCTCTGTGCTGGATCTGCTCCTGGGCGGCACCATTCCCAACGTGGAGAAAGATCTGCCCACCGCGTCCTACAAGGTGGATCGCCTGAGCGCCATCGCAGGGCACGATGTAATCTTCAAACTGAAGGCGCTGCCCTATGGCAAGGCCCACGATATCGAGCGCTTTACCCAAGATGTGGATGTGAATATCCTGCTGGCCGGCTGCGTGGAGCCCAACCTGAAGGATGAACGTCTGCAGGAAAAGTTTGGTGGTGCCACCCCCGCCGATGTGGTGAAGCGGATGCTGCTGCCGGGCGAGATTGCCGACCTCTCCCAGGTCATTGAGAAACTGAGCGGGTACCGGCGCCTGACCATCACAGAAGTAAAAAACGGCTGAGGGACGGCAGCGACCCGGAACTGGGATTTTTGTACTACCTGTTCTCCGCCCACCATTGGGGCCTGGCAGACCTCCGGGCCCTGTGGGAGGGCGGCACTGGGTGGCACGACCTGATCCTGGCCATGTCGTCCTATGAGGTCAATTTGAGAAAGCCGGCGCCGGGCAAAACACCGGCGAAAAAGATTAAGCTGACAAAGAAAAAGTAACCCCGCCTCCCAGACGGGAAGCGGGCTGCGGATCAAAGTGTATGGACCCAGATGGCGAGCACGCCGCAGATGACCACAAATACACCGTAGAATTTCAGAAGGGTTTTCAGACCGGGTGTAAGGGAGTTCCACATCTCCTTCATGTCGATCACCTCACACCAGTTTTATACCATGGGCCTGAACACTTGTCAAGAGAGGGGGCGGAGCTGTGCCTGAGGCTTCCATCGTAATCAAATCCACTGACCGATATTCCGATACGGTCAAGAAGATGGCGACAGTGACCAAATCCTTCAGCAAGGATGTTGACCAGCTGGAGAATACCCTGTACGCCCTCAACAAGAATAAGTACGCCCTGAAGATGGACCTGAGCAAGGCCAAGACAGAGTTGAAGGAAGCGGAAAAGCAGTTTGAACGAACTCACTCCGCTGCCGACGGCCTGAAAGTGGAACTGGCCCAGGCCAATTATGACGGCATGGTCCGCAATCTGAAGGCCGTGACCACCGCTGCCCGGGATACGGAGAAGGCAATCTCTAAAGTCGAGAACCAGTCCGGAGGAAGAAAGTCTACATTCAGCAATGTCGCTACGGCTATTGCTGCCAGCGGGATCGGCGATATGGCCAAGGAACTGGCCATTACAGCTGGTACCAGTGTGGCCGGCAGCCTGGGCGGCGACAATGTCGGCACAATGGCATCCTCGGTATTGTCCTCGGCGGCCACTGGAGCTGCGCTTGGATCCATTCTTCCCGGCGTAGGTACTGCCATCGGTGCGGTTGCGGGCGCTGCGGTTGGTGCGATCAGCGGCGGCCTTCAGATCTTCGAGAAGAAGGACGACGCCTTCAAGTCCTATGTCCAGGAATCCTATGAGACGGTTACTCAGGAGCAGGCGGACAGCCTTTCCTCCGGCAGCGCGATTGCCGGGAGCCGGGAGCAGACCCAGATGGCCTTTGCCCAGAAACTGGGGAGCGATGAGGCCGCCGACGCCTACCTGGAGCGGGTCAAGACCATGGCCCGGGACACCAACTATACCTACGACGAAATCACCGGATATTCCAAACTGCTCCTAAACACATATGACACGCAGAAGACTCTGAGCGTTCTTCAGACCCTGTCCGACGCTTCTGCTGGACTCAATCTGGATACCTCAGATGTGAATATGTTCATCTCCGGTCTCTCCCGTATGCGGACCACCGGAAAGACCACTCAGGAGTACCTGAACTACTTTTCGGAGCGTGGCGTGGATGTCTACCAAGCCCTGGCCAATTCTACAGGGGCGGACAAGTCCCAGATCGCTCAGATGGTGACTGACGGGGAGATCGCCGGCGCGGATGCGGCGGAGGCCATCCTCACTTACATCAATGAAACCTACGGTGGCCTGTCCGAGAAACTGGCCACCACCTATGATGCCATGGTTGACAACCTGAGCGACTTCCAGGCCGATATGGATGCTGCCATGGGTGAGGGATACAATGAGGCCCGCAAGGAAGGACTGCAGGCCCAGATGGACTGGATGAGCGGAGAAAGCGGAGAGGCCGTGGAGGAGGCCAACCGGGCCATCGGCGCCTGGAAAGCCGAACTTGAGAACCAGAAGGAACAGTATATCCGGGATGCCATGGACGCCATGATGGCCTCGGATGAGTACCAGACGGCCAAGGCGGAAGGCGACGCTGCGGAGATGGGGCGGCTCATCATGGAGGCCAAGGTTCAGGGCATGAATGAGTACAATGCCAGCGACGGTGCCCAGCTGGCCCTGGAATCCGAAATGGCCTTGGTGGAGTCAATCCGAAATGATACGGTGCTGAACCAGAACTACTGGGACGCCGGCTACGAGAAGGGACAGGAGTTTACCAAGGGTATGGCGGCGGCCAGGCGCGCCAGTTCCAGTGTGACCTACAGTTATTATGGCCCCGAATATGACCAGACCTATAGGCAGAACAGTAATATTCCAACCTATGCGGCTGCAAGCGGCTACGCCACCGGCATTGACTATGTTCCCTATGATAATTTCCCCGCTCTGCTCCATCAGGGCGAGCGGGTACAGACAGCGGTGGAGGCCCGGAGCGAGCGGGCGGGCTTCAGCGGCATTCAGATTTCTATGTATGGAACCACCATCCGGGAGGATGCCGATGTGGATCGTGTGGCGGAGGCCCTGCTCCGGAAGGTGGAACTGGCTTCGATGAGGGGGTGATGGGATGCAGTTCTGTTTCATTCGGGATCAGGTATCCCTGATTATGCCGGTGACGCCTGGTACCTACCAGTGGAGCGTAGGCAAGCGCATGGAGACCATCAACATCAATGAAATGGGCGATGTATACCGACCGGGCGGCCGTACCCGTTTTTACGGCAACTTCACCTTCCTGCTCCCTGCCCAGGATTACCCTTGGATGGAGGCAGGCTCCCGAGCAGAGCCCCAGTACTACCTGGATTACTTGAACGCCTGGGCCTGTGATGAGCAGACGGTGCGCATGGTCATCACAGGGACGGAGATCAATGTGCTGGTCTACATAGAGGATGTGACCCAGGGAGAGCAGGACGGAACAGGGGATCGGTATGTGACGGTGTCTGTCCGGGAGCACAGCGATCTGGAGGCTGTGGAGGTTGCTGTGAACAACGGTACCCAGAACAATGGCCGGGCGCCGGAAACATCCTCCGGAAAGACCCAGTCCTACACCATTGTCTCCGGCGACACGCTCTCCGTCATCTGCCGGCGTTACTATGGAAAGTCCACGGCAAAATACTATAATGCCCTGGCCAAGTACAATGGGATCAAAAATCCCCACCTGATCTACCCCGGGACCACCATTCAGATCCCGCCGGAGTCCACGTTGCTGGGGGTGTCGGCATGACGCTGTACCTAACGAAGTCCGCCGGCACACGGGATATCACCACCATCCTGACCATGTGGACATGGTCAGGGGATAAGGCAACCATCAGCCGGCAGCTCTCCGGAACGGTGGCCTATATCGAGAACAGCCAGCTCCCGGTTCCAGAAATCGGGGATTTGGTCACCATGCTGGAAGGGACGGAGAAAAAGTTCGTCGGAATCATCCTTCAGCGCAGTCTCGGCTCAGAGGACAGTACGATGGACTTCACGGCCTTTGACTATGGATATTATCTCCAGCGAAACGACGGCACCTACAAATTCACAGGGGCTTCTCCGGAGGAGATGACCAGGCTGGTCTGTGGGGATCGGAGCATTCCGGTGGCGCAGCTGCCGTCAACCGGGCTTCAGCTCTGGAGGAAGTTTGCCGGTGTGAAGTTGAACCAGCTGATCACCACGGTGTGGACCTTGGCCAGCGAAAAGAATGGGAAGACCTATGCGCTGCGCTACACGCCTGCAGGCCTGCTGGTAAAGGAACGCAGCGTCAGTCAGTCCAGCCTGGTGCTGAAGGCATCCTCCAACCTGATGGATGCCACCACGAAGGAGGATGCAAGCCAGATGGTCAACAGCGTGGCCATCTACGACTCCAACGGAAACTTCCTTCGCAGGATTGGAGACAGCGATGCCCAGAAACTCTGCGGAGTCATGGAGCAGCACATCACCCAGAGCGAAGGAAAAGAGGCGGATGCCGACGCCACGGCCAGAAAAGCCTTGGAAGATGGCCGCCAGAAGAGGACGGTCACGGTCAATGTGTTGGGCGATACTGCCCTGTTGACCGGCGAGACCGTTGAGGTCCGGGAGGCCAAGACCGGGCTGACCGGGATCTTCTGGATCGACGCCGATATTCACACCTGGAAGAATAAGAACTACTACTCAAAACTGACGCTGAATTGCCGGAATGTCATGGCGACAGCCAATGCGGGGAGTGAGGTCACATGAGTGAAAGAGATGCAAGGGATCCCTATCTGGGATTGAACAACCATATCCGCCAGCAGGCGCGCTCTCAGATTCCGACCTACTATACCGTAGGAAAGGTGGTCTCCCTGCGGCCGCTGATGGTTCGCGCTGCCGGAATGAACCTCGATCGGGACGATTTGAAAATCGCCCAGCATCTCCTGGCTGGCTGGACGGAGCACCTAACCAATCTGGAATGGCCCACAAAAACCAAGTTGCCGGAAAAGAAGTTTCAGGGGAAGTGTTGGGTACCGTTTGGAACGGGTGTGATAGAGGGAACGGCAGAGGTTACACGACCAGAAGAAGAGGTAGATGGCAAGACGGCAAAAGAGGCAACCGCCACCCACGACCAACCGCTTGCGGTGGGTGATCAGGTCCTACTGATCCCAAGCGATGACGGCCAGACCTATTACATGGTGGAAAAGATAGTGGGGGTGGATATGTGAGTCTGTTTCCGTTAATTACTGAGCCGGACACCGGAGCACTGACTGAAACCGGAGGGCTTCCACTTTACCAGGAAGTGGACTGGAACTTTCAGAGCAACAAACCGGTCTGGCGGGGTGGAAATCCGGTATATGTCACAGGAGCCCGGGCGGTGCTTGTGTGGGCCTGGAACGTCTTGCATACGACTCGATTTGCTCACGATGTTTTCAGCACCGATTACGGTCTTGACGGGAACTCGCTGCTTGGGCAGGCATACTCGGAAGAGGTGCGGCAGTCGGAGGCCATTCGGGTTGTGCGTGAGACTTTGCAGGTGAATCCCTACATCACCGGCGTATCTCAGGTGAGCATGAGCTTTGAGGGCTCGGTTCTTCACCTGGGCTTCAAATTGACAACAATTTATGGGGAGGTGACCATTGATGACTGCGACATCGCCTTATGACGAGCTGACGCCGGAGGCCATCAAGGAAAGTATGCTGTCTGATCTGGCGGCCAAGGGAGTTGACATCAGCACCCGGGAGGGATCCTATACCAATACGCTGGTCAGCGTGGCGGCCTACCAGCTGTTCAAGATGTACCAGCAGTTCCCCAGCCTGCTCCACATGGTATTTCCGGATGAGACCTCCGGAGAGTATATCGATAAAAACGCAGCCCAGGTTGGCATGACCCGCGCTGCCGGCAAGAAGGCAACCGTTCAGATCTCCTTTACCGGGAGCAATGGAACCTATATTCCTGCGGATACAGCCCTGTATGCCCCGGAGAGCGGTCTGAAGTTTCGGACAACCCAGGCGGCTACCATTGCAGAAGGAGTCGCCACGGCGGACGCAGAAGCCGCAGAGGTTGGAGCGGACTATAATCTTCCGGCGGGTAGTATCACGGCAATGTATGTCAATGTTGCCGGCGTGATCAGCGTGACCAATGAGGAGGCGGCTGCCGGTGGAGTGGATGTGGAGAGTGATGTGGACTTTTTTGCCCGGTACCACCTGCGCCGGACGCTGCCTATCACCTCGGGAAATAAGAACCACTACATTACCTGGGCCACCGAGGTCGTCGGCGTGTCTTATGCCAGTTGCATCCCTCTTTGGAATGGGAACGGAACGGTGAAGGTGGTCATCGCCGGAGCGGATCGCGGGCCGGTGGACGAACAGATCCGCAGCAACTGCGCAGCGCACATTGAGGAAGAACGGCCTATCGGTGCTACCGTTACCGTGGTCAGCGTTGTGGAGCGAGATATTCCCCTGACGGCCGCAGTGACCACGGTGGAGGGATACAGCAAGGAGCAGGTGAAGAACCAGCTGACAGCGGCTGTAAGTGAGCTGCTACTCAACCAGCCCTTTGGCGAGGTGGTAAAGGTGCCCTTCAGCCGCTTCTTGGCCTGCCTGCTGCAGTGCCCCGGTGTGGCCGATTACAGTTCCTTCACCGTGGATGGAGGGACTGCTGCGGTCACCTTGCAGGCAGAGGATGCGCCGGTGGTCGGCACTGTTACCATCACATGAGAGGAGTGGTGTTCATGAGCGGAGCACTGTCAATGAGGGAGCGGGTTCCCGATTATCACTATGCCTCCGAGCAGAGCAAGGCGTTGATCGAGACGCTGGAGGATGCCAGTCTGGAGGCAAAAGCGGCGCTGGAAGATGTGATGGCTCAGTTTTTCATCAATACAGCGACTTGGGGCCTGGCTCTGTGGGAGCAGCAGGTTGGCATCGAGACGGATAATTCTCTTTCTCTGGAGGCACGACGGTCTGCGATCCTGCAGAAATTGGTGGCCAGCGGGAATACCACCGCGGAGATGATCCGCGGACTGGCCGAAACCATCACCGGCTATGAGGCCAAGGTGGAGGTCAATGACGACTACAGTTTCTCTTTGAGTTTCTGGGGAGAACAGACAAAACTGGCGGCCATCGATGTGGATGAACTCAAAACTGTCGTGGAACAGATTAAGCCGGCTCATCTGCGCTTTGTAATTTCTGGAATCACTTGGGGAGATCTGGAGAGCCTTGAGTTAACATGGGGATATTTTGATGAAAATCCCACAACCTGGGGCGAATTTGAATCTATGTTCTGTGTTCATAAAAAAACTGAGGAGGGATAAACCATGAGTTTGTACGGAAAAAGGTGGCTGATTGACGGCCTTACTGCTGGGATGATCATGCGCAGCGTGCCCGGCAATGGCCAGTACACAGTGGTTTTTGAGCGGGAGTTTGCCTCCCTGGAGCAGATCGAAGCTGTGAACTGGGCCAAGCCCACCGTGGAGTACATCGGGCCTCATGGAAGTGAAGCCAGACTTCCGGAGGGATATGGCTTTGAGGTAGCCGACATCCGGTATCAGAACAGCAGCCGCTCCTATCAGGTAATCCTGAAGACGGCCAGCCAGTACCTCGGTGATGTGACCGGCTACCAGGATCAGATTGCCCAGCTGGAGGCTGCGGCAGAGGAAAAGGACGATACGATTTCCACCCAGGCCACCCAGATCCAGGAGCAGCAGGAAACCATTTCGGAGCAGACCGCTGCCCTCCAGGAGAAAGAGGCCACTATCACGGAACAGGCCGCCACCATCCAGGAACTGGAGCAGTCTGGAGGCGGAGCAGCTATCACGGAGCAGCTGGAGGCTGCTTATCAGGAAGGAGTGGAGAGCAATGGCTGAGATCGTGACTATGGCGGAAGAGGAACTGCGTAAGCGTGGCAAGGAAGATGCGGCCAAGCTGGCCGCGCAGGTGGTATCTGGTAGCGTCACCGACCAGGAACTGCTGGAGCAGAAAGCAAAGGTGCCCACGTGGAGGGCCAGGGATTTTTCGCAGATGCCTGTCGGAACGCCCTACAAATTCGAGGACATGGTATATAAGCTGCGCCAGCCCCATGATGCTACTGGAAACCCTGGCTGGACACCCCCCACCGTCCCTGCGCTGTGGGCTGCTGTTTCTCAGGAGGGTGAAGATGGTACCATGGAGAATCCCATTACTGCTGCCCGCGGGATGGAATATGTCTATGGGAAGTACTACCGGGATCCGGAGGACAGCAAGCTCTACCTGTGCAAGCGGATCGGTGAAGCGGAGGGCGGGACGATTGTTCTGCAGTTCTTGCCCCATGAGCTGGTGGCCCAGTACTTCGAGGAGGTACAGGGATAGTTCCAACATGGGGAGGATGGAATGACGATTCAAGAGATTTTGGCTGGCGGGGGCGGGGCGCTCCTGATTGTAATGACCATCGTGCAGGTCGCCCCCGTCAAAATAAATCCATGGTCGGCCATCGCTAAGGCGCTTGGCCGGGCAATCAACGGGGAGGTAATGGGCAAGCTGGAGGAGATGGGGCAGGTTCAACAGGCCACACAGCGCCGGCTCGACGCCCACATCAAGATGGACGATGAGCGGGCTGCCGATATGCACCGGGCCCGTATTCTTCAGTTCAACAATGAGTTGATCCGGAACATCCCTCACACCAGAGAGGAGTTCATTGAGATCCTGGCCGAAATAGACGGATACGAGCGGTTCTGCCGCGAGCACCCTGATTATCCGAACAGCCGGGCGGTACATGCCGTGGCTAATATCAGCCGGGTCTATGATGAGCGACTCCAGAAGCATGACTTTTTGTAACACTTGTTTTTGGATAAGGAGGAATAACCGTGGACTTCATCGTGGAAAACTGGGCCGTATTCGTAGCGGCTCTCGCTGTCCTGGCGGTGGCCATCATCGCTATCGTCCGGTTTGTCGGCCTTCCCACTGCCTCTCAGCTGGCGAAGGTCAAGGAGTGGCTGCTGTGGGCCGTGACGGAGGCCGAGAAGGATCTCGGCGGGGGAACCGGTCAGTTGAAGTTACGGCAGGTCTACGACCTGTTCGTCACTCGCTTCCCCTGGCTGGCCAAAATGATTTCGTTTGAGCTGTTTTCGACCATGGTGGACGAGGCCCTGGAGGAGATGCGGAAGATGCTGGATACCAACACCGCAGTGGCCGCCTTCGTATCCGGTGGCGCAGAGGAGGCCGTACATGAATAAGAAGCCGGTATCCTATCTCCAGACTGACCCCCGGTGGAAAAACAAGCCCTACCGGGTGAAGGGCGAAAACGCCACCATCGGTGATTCTGGTTGTGGTCCTACGGCGGCAGCCATGCTCATTGAAACCATCACCGGCAAGACCTTCACCCCGGAGGATGCGTGTAACTGGAGTATGGCCCATGGGTATAAGGCGCTGAATCAGGGAACCTACTACGCCTACTTCACGCCGCAGTTTGCGGAGTTCGGCATCGATTGCCAGATGCTGAACTGGATCAACACCTATGGCAAGCCTGACCACGCCAACCATGAGGCTGTGGTGGAAAAACTGAAGGAAGGCTACTATGCCATCGCCCTGATGAACAAGGGCCTGTGGACCTCCAGCGGCCACTTCGTTGTTCTGTGGTGGCAGGACGATAAGGTACGGATCAATGATCCGGCCAGCACCAAGGACGCCCGGGTGAACGGCGATATCCGCACCTTCAGGAGCCAGGCCAAATATTACTGGCTGATTGACGCCAGGGAGTTCAATGAGGAGGACGACGATATGGATCAGACTAAGTTCAACGAGATGTTCAAGACTGCAATGACGGGGTACCGCAAGGAACTCCAGGACAACGACAGCGGCGAGTGGTCCAAAGCGGCAAGAGAGTGGGCCGTGGAAAACGGTCTTTTCGTCGGAAACGGCACCACGGACAACGGAGATCCCAACATGATGTGGGAGGACGGCGTAACCCGGGAGCAGTATGCTGTTGTCAGCAAGCGGCTCTACGACATCATCATGGAGGCTGTCAAGAACCTGATTGACAAAGCGTGATGAAAGTGCGATTTGAAAGGTCTGCAAAGCCCGAGTTCTCCAAGCGGTTGGTCATGGACATTCGAGCCCTCTTATGGGTTGTCACCCTGGGTGGACTTGCCCTGGCAGCCTACTGCATCCGCGTTGGGTACACCGGTTCTTTGCCGTGGATCAGTGCCATGGTTGGATTACCGTGGACCGCCCATGGAGTCGTGTGCAGTTTCTACTTAAACATGAGCAAGAGCGATCACAGTGAGGGCGGTATTACATTCGAGGCCGCGAAAGCAGCCAACTTCAATGTGCCAAAAGATCCAGAAGGTTCTATCAACAGTCCAGCAATCTGAAATAACCCTTCCCTGGGTAACCGGGGAAGGGTTGACTTTTCCACATGTTGTGGGTATAATGCCCAGTGCATTTAGGTCATTGTACTGTGTTCAGATGAGGAGCGTTTTTGCCGTTCGTCTGGGGGTTTATTTGGGGTTTATTTTGCCCGTAATGTGCATTTCTCTGGAAAACCAGGCAAACAATAAAAACGCCGCAGGCCTTGCGGCGCAAGGGTTTGCGGAAATGCACGAAACTCGGCAAAACAAATAATTCCTCATTCGTAATCAGCAGGTCGTGTGTTCGAGTCACATTACCAGCTCCAGAACAAAAGGACATCCGTAAGGATGTCCTTTTGTTCTGAGCTCCGCCGCCGGAGGCGGCTCTACCCTCCGGGATCGAACCGCCCGGGTAAATTCCCGCTGCGCCCGGCCGTGTTGCGCGGGCGCTGACACAGGTATCCTTCAGAGCTGCTGTAGGGGGCGCACCGTCCAAGCGCGCCCCATTCCTAGGCCCATGGGCGGGGGAGCGCACTCCGGCGGGGCCGGCCGCCGGCATGCACCTCGGGAAATAAAGAGGCGGCGGTTCCAAGTGAACCGCTGCCTCTTTGCGCCGGGCGGCCCTCCGAACGGAACGGACCACTCGTTTGAAATTGGGATGCGCCGCAGAAAAGACATCGTGCAGAGTCTGGACAAAGCACTTGGGAAAGCGGTTGCCGGAACTCACAAACGCAGGGGATACAAACTGTGTTCTCCGCCGAAATCATTGAGATCATCCTTCAAATACTGCAGGATGGC
>OGXR01002737.1_pt1 | contig 10850 bp, 8 predicted proteins | sample 1576331 | NCBI WGS metagenome assembly OGXR01 (sample SAMEA3541473, study PRJEB24748) | human gut metagenome | biome: human gut; feature: human-associated habitat; material: faeces | place: China | collected 2012 | reverse complement strand
GAGAACTGCTGCCTCGAACGCGAGCAGCACCGCATCAAGCGCGACATCGACAAGCGCTGGGCCGAACTGGTCTACGACGCGCAGTGGTTCTCCCCGGCAACCCAGTCCCTGAACGCCTTCATCGAAGACACCCAGAAGTACGTCTCCGGCGAGATTCGCATGGTTCTGCACGGTGGCCGCGCCGTCGTGACCGGCCGTCGCTCCGACAGCTCGCTGTACGACTACAACCTGGCCACCTACGATTCCGGCGACAGCTTCGACCAGAAGTCCTCCAACGGCTTCATCGACATCTATGGTCTGCCGAGCCGCGTGGCCGCAGCCCGCGACGTCAAGTTCGGCAACGGCATCGAGGTTCCGGAGAACAGCGTCGAGTAAGCATCATCCGGATTCACGTTGTGAATCGTCTTGATAATGGGGGAGAGCGTACCGTCGGGACCATCCTGACTGGTAAGCTCTCCCTCAGTCATATCTGCAAGGAGATTTGGAAAAACAATGACCGAGAGCACTACTAATGGTGAGCATCTTGCCCTGTGGGGCGGCCGTTTCAAGTCTGGTCCGTCGCCGGAACTCGCACGGCTGAGCAAGTCCACCCAATTCGACTGGCGACTCGCCGATGACGATATCGCCGGTTCGCGCGCCCATGCCCGTGCACTGGGCCGCGCCGGACTGCTGACCGCCGATGAGCTGCAGCGCATGGAAGACGCCCTTGACGAGCTGCAGCGCCGCGTGGATTCCGGAGCATTCGCTCCGATCGAGGATGACGAGGACGAGGCCACTGCACTCGAACGCGGCCTGCTTCAAATCGCAGGTGACGAACTCGGCGGCAAGCTCCGCGCCGGCCGTTCCCGCAACGATCAGATCGCCGCGCTCATCCGCATGTGGCTGCGCCGCCACAGCCGCATCATCGCCAAAATGCTGCTCGGTCTCGCCGCAACACTGATCGAGCAGTCCGAAAAAGCCGGTCGCACCGTCATGCCGGGACGTACGCATATGCAGCACGCCCAGCCAGTTCTGCTTGCCCACCAGCTCATGGCCCACGTGTGGCCGCTGCTGCGTGACGTGGAACGTCTCGCCGATTGGGATAAGCGCATCGACGCCAGCCCGTACGGCTCCGGTGCCCTCGCCGGCAACACCCTTGGCCTCGAACCGGTGGCTGTGGCCCGTGAGCTGGGCTTCTCCAAGGTGACCGCCAACTCCATCGACGGCACCGCCAGCCGTGATCTGGTCGCCGAATTCGCCTTCATCGCCGCCATGACCGGTGTCGATCTGAGCCGCCTGTCCGAAGAGATCATCATCTGGAACACCCAGGAATTCGCGTTCGTGCGTCTTGATGACGCCTACTCCACCGGCTCGTCCATCATGCCGCAGAAGAAGAATCCGGACATCGCCGAACTCACTCGCGGCAAGTCCGGACGACTCATCGGCGACCTGACTGGCCTGCTCGCCACCTTGAAAGGCCTGCCGACAGCCTACGCGCGCGACCTGCAGGAAGACAAGGAAGCCGTATTCGACCAAGTGGACACGCTTGAAGTGCTGCTGCCGGCATTCACCGGCATGGTCGCCACCATGGTCTTCGACAAGGAACGCCTCGAAGCCGAAGCCCCGACCGGTTTCGCCCTCGCCACCGACATCGCCGAATGGCTCGTCAAGAACGGTGTGCCGTTCCGTCACGCGCACGAGCTTTCCGGCGCATGCGTCAAGATTGCCGAAGACCGCGGCCAGGAGCTGTGGGATTTGACCGACGAGGACTTCATCAACGTGTTCGAGGACTTCCTGCCGGCGGACAAGGCCCCGCAGGTGCGTGAAGTGCTGTCCACCGAAGGCTCCGTCTCCGCCCGCAACGGCAAGGGAGGCACCTCCCCGCTGCGCGTGCGCGAACAGATCGTTTCCGCCAAGACCACCATCGAGCAGCTACGCGCCTTCGCCAACTCCGTGTCCGACGGTTCCGCATACAAGTCGCCCGAATCCCTGCTCAAGTAATCCCTATTAAGCAAGGAGCAAAAAGCGGTGCTGTTGACGCGCACGCAGATACGACGGCTGGTCTACGCGCACGGCCGGGAGATTCTGGAACATGACCACATGGCCATCGAAAGGGTCTGCTACCAGCATGGCGTGGTCACCACATTCGCCCATTCCATTCGTGTGGCTTGTCTGTCCGTCTGGCTGGCAGACAGACTGCACCTGTGGAATAGGGTTGATCTACGTTCGTTGATTCGCGCCGCTTTGCTCCATGATTACTTCCTTTACGATTGGCATGACTGGGACAACGGCACCCATCGGCTACACGGATTCACACATGGTGAAACGGCCATGCGCAACGCCATACGGGATTTCAAACTCAACCAGATCGAACGGGACAGCATCGAACATCACATGTTCCCATTGACTCCCTATCCGCCGAAGTACATCGAAGGATACCTTGTCACCGCGGCCGACAAAATCAGCGCCACGAAGGAAACGCTCTCTTTCGATCGTTTCGACAAACCCGCATCCGAACAACCGACGGACAGGAGCTGATGGCTGTGGCGCTCACACTCGAATATTTGTTCCTTTGGTTCCTATTATACGCTTTCATCGGATGGGTGTACGAGTCGGTTCTCGTGTCCGTTTCGGAACGTCGATGGGTCAACCGTGGTTTCCTCAACGGGCCGTTGTGCCCAATTTACGGATGCGGCGCGGTGCTTGCGATCGTGCTGTTGCATGACTTCACGAATCCCATCGAGATTTTCCTTATCTCCTCATTCGGCGCGAGCATACTCGAATACATCACCTCTTGGGGCATGGAAAAGCTGTTCCACGCCAGATGGTGGGATTACAGCCATTACCGATTCAACATCCAAGGCCGCATCTGTCTGCTCGGCGCAATCGTATTCGGATTCGGCGGAGTATTGATCATCGATGTGGTCCAGCCGCAGGTCGAACGGCTCACCGCCATGATTCCGCTGCTTGCCGTGCACGTGATATGCGCGGTCGCCGCCATCGTCGTTATCATCGACACCATCGTCACCGTGGTGGGCATCGTCGGCCTGTCCGAGCGTCTCGCCAAATTCAGCGAAGCGGTGCAGGAGCGTGCGGAGAAGGCCGGAGACTCCTGGCAGTGGGGCAAAGAGGAATTCCGCGAGAAGATGCATGATTTGTCGGAATCGTCGCAGGAACGTGTTGCCAATATGCGTCAGCTTGTCTCTTCCGCGTTGAATTGGCAGCAACGTCGTATGATCCGCTCCTTCCCACGCATGCGTTCCACGGACTCCACCAAATACAGCAAGATCATGGAAACCGTGCGTGAGATGCTGCGCCGAAAGTAAGTTTCCACCGGCCACACGTGTCGTATAGCATGTGTCCAAAAACGATTTGCCCCACCAACCTGCGTTGCGCACGCTGACGGGGCAAAATCCCTTTATGCATCACATCGGATAGGGGCTACGATACTTGCGATGTGGCCGACCCCTTGTAATCGGTGATGCCGGCACCAATGTTCGGATGCTGCGCCGAATACGCCTGGTCCACACAGTAGAACGCCAGAAGCACGACGGCCACAACGGTGAGCTTTCTTGTATCGATACGACTCAGCAAGTTGTCCAATGCAGGAGCCAGCAGATACACAATCGCCAAACCGCCCAAACCAAACGTCAGCAGACCCTCGGCACAGATACGACCATTGAGATTGAGAAAATAACCGGTGTAATCCCACCAGCGTTGTCCTCCGTGGGTCTTCTCCAGATACCAGGACGAGAAGTACTCCAACCCGCCACACAAGACCATGGCGGCCAGGAACTCGAACAAGGGCCTCTTCCTCAACTTCTTCAGCAGAATAAGGATAATCACTCCGCCGGTGCCATAGATCGGCAGCCATGGCCCATGCAGCGTGCCACGATTCACGAACGTTCCTTCGGAAATGAAGGCGAGGCTCACCTCCCATACCCATCCCACGAAACAGAAGATGAAGAACATCATGACCAGATTGACCAACGAATAGCTGCGATCGGAGCTGACGGTGCGGGATTCGCGGAACCGGAACGCCATCGGCGCCGGAGCCAGACGACCAGGATAGATAGCGCCGTCCAGAATCTCCCTGCCGGTATCGATCTGGTGCAGTTGCTCGCGATACTCCTCATACTTGGTCACCGACCGCGCATGCAGGATACGCACGCCCAACCATTCGGACAGGAACCCGACGAAACCGTTCGGCTTGTCCACCGGAACAAGATTGCTGGACAACTGCTCCACCGTTTCGGCAACATCACCATACGCGGCATGCAATGTCTCAGCGGAGGCCTTGCTGTACAGGTATTCGTCGCTGAGCAGCTCGCTTCCCTCCAATCCCGAATCCTTGGACAATCCGCGCACATGCACGTAATATTCGACGAAAAACGCCGCGTTATAGCCGTTGGAATAGAAGATGCCGCTCAAGCCGAGCGTGAACAGATTGAGCAGCCACCAGCCAAGGAACGACAGGTCGGCCACGAAACACTCCCACTTGTGACCCTTCATCATGCGCCTGGACAGGCTGATGGCCTCCCGTGCCCCGATATTCGGATTTTCGGCGACGATGTAGGGCACCATACGGTAGGAATACGGTTTGATGAACGCGCCGATGATGGTGAACGTCCACAGGAACAGGAACACGTTCTCGAGCAGCATCACCTTCGCCATCGACAACCATTTGCGCGTGGTGATCGGGTAGAGGAAACGGCTCACAGGAAGTTTGTCGTAGGTCCGCCCCTCAAGCAGCATGCGCATCATGACCACCCGGTATGTCTGCTGGACGAACAGCCATACGAAAAGGTAAACGGCCAGGGACACGACGATCGGTACGGCCACGGCGACGCCGTCATTATGCACGATGGAATTGGCCGCATCGGCCATCGACAGAATGACCGAACCCGATGAGAACGAGTTGAGCAGAGACGCGAACACGCCGCGTTTACGCCCCATCATGGCATTGGTGTCGTTTTGCACGATCTGCTCCTGATTGTGCTCCACTTGCCTGCGTGCCTGGCTTTCATCGCCGACAAGCAGGTTCTCCAACACTTTCGACACGTTGTCGGATTGCGCTGTGCCATCCTCCTGCACGGTTGCGGACGGGGAACTGGCGTTCACCGACCATGTCGACGAACTGTAGGCGACACCGAACACCGAAGCGAACAGGCAGATGACGACTATCATCCAATAGTGTCTCTTATAGGCTTTCCTTGCATTGGCCTTCATGCCTTTGCGATCCATGCAGACCTCCCTTCTTCTCGTCGATGAGATTCCATTTTCGATTTTAACCGGCATGTTCCGTGATCGCTTTGATAAAAACATGGAAAACGGCACACGCGGCTGTCTGTGTCTTCTGCGAAACTGTAAGGTGCGTAAAACGCGGTAATGTCCACAATTCGATAGGGAGAAAGCACAGTTATGGCTCACGTCATCGATTTCAAGGAGGCCGGTTTCGATTCCGTCCTCGATGAACTGGAATGGCGCGGGTTGATTTCCCAGTCCACTGACAGGGATCGACTCGCCGAAGCGTTGAACGGAGAGCCCATCACCTATTATTGCGGCTTCGATCCAACCGCCGCCTCCCTGCACATCGGCAACCTCGTTCAGCTCATCAACATGCGCCACCTGCAGGCCGCAGGACACCATCCGATCGCGTTGGTCGGCGGCGCCACCGGCCTGATCGGAGATCCGCGCCAGTCGGGCGAACGCACGCTCAACCCGAAGGACGTCGTGGCCGGCTGGGCCGATCGTCTGAAGAAGCAGATCGGCGGCATCCTCGAGACCGAAGGCAGCAATCCGGTGCGTTTCGTGTCCAACTACGATTGGACCGCTTCGATGAACGTCATCGACTTCCTGCGTGACGTCGGCAAGAATTTCCGTATGGGCACCATGCTCGCCAAGGACACCGTGGCCCGTCGCCTCAACTCCGAGGAAGGCATCTCCTTCACCGAGTTCAGCTACCAAGTGCTTCAGGGCAACGACTTCCTGCACCTGTTCGACGAATACCATTGCGTGCTGGAGATTGGCGGCTCCGACCAGTGGGGCAACCTCACCTCCGGTCTGGATCTGATCCACAAGGTGCGCGGCGTGGACGTGAACGTGTTCACCAGCCCGATCATCACCGACGCGCAGGGCAAGAAGTTCGGCAAGTCCGAAGGCAACGCTGTCTGGTTGGATGGCACGATGCTCAGCCCCTACAAGTTCTACCAGTTCTGGTTCAACCGTCCCGACAGCGAGATGGAGAACCTGCTCAAGGCGTTCACCTTCCTGCCAAAGGCCGAAATCGAACGGCTTATCGAGGAAAGCAAGACCAATCCGGGCGCGCGTGAGGCGCAGCGCACCCTCGCATGGGAGGTCACTAGCTTCGTGCATGGCGAGGAAGCCACTCGCCAGGCCATCGAAGCTGCCGGCGCGTTGTTCGGACGTGGCGGCGATCTGGCGGACATCGACGAGTCCACGCTTGAGGCCGCTATCGACGGCATGAAGGTCGATGGGGAATTCGCCAAGGTCGCAGCCGGCGACCGTGTGGCCGAGGCTGGTATGAAGGCAGGCCTGTTCAAGTCGATTTCCGAGGCGCGCAAGACCATCAAGTCCGGTGGCGTGTACCTCAACAACACGCGCGTGGAGGATGAGGAACAGACGTTGCAGGACGGTGACTTCCTGCATGGTCGTTTCGTGCTCATCCGCCGCGGCAAGAAGGCGCTCGGCGTCGTCGAACAGGCGTGAGACGCATAGGCAATCGTAAGTAAATAATCGCAAGTATCTCAAGACCAATAAGGAACAGCATGGCAGAAGAACAGCGCGGATCGCGTGGCAAATCCTACGGCAACCACAAGTCCTACGGCTCGGGCAGGCCGGGTAACCGCGGTGGCAAGGGATTCAAGCCGCGCGGCAACGGCGGCAAGTCCTACGGACACAAGTCCGGCGGCTTCCACAACGATGACCGTAAGGGCGGATATCGCAAGGGCAATGGCGGCGGATACCGTCGTGGCGACCGCGATTTCCATCGCGACGGCGAAAGCGAAGGCCAGGAGCGTCGTTTCCACAACGGTCCGCGCAAGTTCAACCGCGATGGCGATCGTCGTGACGACCGTCGCGGCGGCTATCGCGGCAATCGCGGCGACAATCCGCGCTACCAGCGTGATGGCGAGCGTTCCGGTTTCCGCCATGATGACCGTCGCGATGGCGAGCGTCGCAATTTTCGTCATGACGGTGACCGTCGTGACTTCCGCCGTGACGATGGTGAGCGTCGTGGCGGCCGCAACTTCCACAAGGACGGCGATCGCAGAGACTTCCGCCGCGATGACCGCCGCGGGGAGCGCCGTGATGGCGAGCGTCGTAATTTCCGTCGTGATGACCGTCGTGACGGCGGCCGCAGGGATTTCCGCCGTGACAACCAGCGTCGTGACTTCCACAAGGACCGCGACCAGCGTCCGGAAGGCGAGGAGCGCCGCGAATTCACCCGTGAAGAGAAGATGGAGTACCGCGAGGCGAAGCGTGGTGAATACCTGTCGAAGCCGCGTCGCAATTCCGACGGCACGATGAGCTTCCCGTCGCAAAACCCGTACACGCATCGTCGCCCGGGCGAGCCGAAGATGCCGAAGGGCATCGAGTGGAGCATGCTGTCCACCGATGACCGTGAGCGTCTGCGTGGCCTGTCCAAGGAACATGCGGAGAACATCGGCCTGCACATCCTCGCCGCCTACACGCTTGAGGAAAGGGATCCGGAGCTGGCGCTCGAACACGCCAAGTGGGTGGCGCATCAGGCTTCCCGTATTGATTTCGCGCGTGAGACCCTTGCGTTCGTGGCCTACCGTCAGGGCGATTACAAACTGGCCCTGCGTGAGTTCCGCACCGCGTTCCGCATGAACGGTTTCCTTGACTATCTGCCGTTCATCGCCGACTGCGAGCGTGGCATGGGCGAGCCGAAGAAGGCCATCGAAACCGCCATGAGCGATGACGCGAAGTATCTGCGCGGCGAATCCAAGGCCGAGATGTTCCTCGTGTACGCGGGCGCGCTGGGCGACCTCGAACTGTGGAATAAGGCCATTGAGATCGTGCATACGCTGGGCCGTTCCAAGGGTCTGGCCGGCGAATACCGCATGCGTGCGGTGCAGGCCGAACAGTACTTCCTCGAGCAGGCCGGACGCTCCGATGAGGCCGTGGCCCTCGACCAGCTGCTTGACAAGCTTGAGCTGCAGTACGCCGATGCCGAAGAGGACGAGACCTCCGACGATCTGGTCATCGAATACGACATGCAGGAATTGAACGACGAGCTTATGGACAAGCTCGGCATTTCCGAAGATGACGCCCAGTATGCGCCGGAAGACGAGGATGAGGACGATTCCGAGGCCGTCGACGAGAACGGAGAGACCAACGATGAGACCCAGCTTGATGCCGAAGCGGCCAAGGAAGGCGCCGAGTCCGACGACGAGCCTGCCGGTGACGGCGAAAACGCGGGCGACTCCGAAGACGACCAGACTGAGGATGAGGTCGAATCCGCAGCCGATTCCGACAACGAGTGAGGTGCGGCAAAACAATGCTGAAATCCACAACCCGTCCGCTGAGCGAAGCCTACCAGCTGGCGCTGCTTGATCTTGACGGCGTGGTCTACCGTGGCAAGAATCCGGTGGAACATGCTGCAGAGAGCATCCGCAAGGCCGAAGGCCTCGGCATGACGGTGGAATACACCACCAACAATTCCTCCCGACTGCAATCCGTGGTGGCCGACCAGCTTAAAGGCTTCGACCTTGAAGTCGAACCATGGCAGGTCATCACCTCGTCCGTGGTGGCTGCCCGCATGGTGGCCCGTGCGGTGCCGCAAGGTGCGAAAGTGTTCGTGCTCGGAGCACAGCATCTGCGTGAGGAAGTCGCCAAGCAGGGTCTTGAAGTGGTTGATTCCGCCGAAGACAAGCCGGTCGCGGCCATCCAAGGCTGGTACCCGGACATGTCTTGGAACCAGATGGCGCAAATCGCCTACGCCGTAGAACAGGGCGCCACGTATTTCGTGACCAACCGCGACCTGACCATTCCGCGTGAGCTGGGCATCGCCCCTGGTTGCGGTTCCATGATCATGGCCGTCATCAACGCCACTGGTGTGGAACCGGTTTCGTCCGCAGGCAAGCCGGAATCCGCCATGTACGACGAAGCCCGACTGCTTGCTGCGCATGATGGTGCCGAACCAGTGGCCAAGGAAGCATGCCTCGCCATCGGCGACCGCCTCGATACCGATATCGAAGCCGGCAACCGTGGCGGCTATGATTCCCTGGCCGTGCTGACCGGCGTCACCAATCCGCATGAGCTGATGTTCGCTCCGGAGCATCTGCGTCCGACCTACATCGCCAAGGACCTGACCGGACTTAACGAGCCGGCCCCCGAAGTCGTGCATGAGGCTGGCGCTTGGAGCTGCCGCGACGTGCAGGCGCGCGTCGACGGCGATCGTCTTTACGTCACCGACATCACCAGCGTCGACGGTCTTCGTGCGGCCTGCGCCGCCATGTGGGATGCGGCGGATCGCGGACACAGCGTCGACGGCATGATCGTGCCGGAATTCCGAATCGCCTGATTGCCGCACGTGCGTATGCGCAACATGAATGACGATTCCGGTGCCGTCGTCCGACTCGACATCGCGCTGGTGGAGCGTGGCGTCACGGATAGTCGCTCCAAAGCACAACGGCTGATCGAATCCGGCAAGGTCCGGGTGAACGGCACCGTCGCATCCAAAGCGTCGCTCAAAGTTACGGCCGCCGACACGCTTGATGCCGATCTGGGAGACGATTACGTCTCCCGTGGAGCCTACAAGCTGGTCGGCGCGTTCGACATGTTCTCCCAGACGGGCCTGCGTTCCGCGGAAGGACTCGATTGCCTCGACATCGGCGCGTCCACCGGCGGTTTCTGCGACGTGCTTCTGCGACGCGGTGCCGCGCATGTGATCGCGCTCGACGTGGGGCACGGCCAGCTTGACCCGCGCATCGCAGGCAACGAGCGCATCATCGAAATGAGCGGCGTCAACATCCGCGACGTCGAAGCGGATGATCTGCCGTACCGGCCAAGCATGATCGTATCCGACGTGTCATTCATCTCGTTGACATACGTGATTCCCGTCATCGCGCGCATCGCCGCGCCCGGCGCACACGTCGTGCTGCTGGTCAAACCGCAGTTCGAAGTCGGCAAAGGCAACCTCGGCAAAAACGGCATCGTGGAAAGCGAAACCTTACGCAAACAGGCGCTCGACACCGTCACCGCCTGCGCGAAAGCCAACGGACTGGATGTACGCGCCACGGCGGTCTCACCGATCGAAGGCACGCACGGCAACATCGAGTATCTGCTGTATGCAGTGGCGTAAACCGTTCTCCGCCAATCGATAGCGTAAAAATGAAAGGCCGGCAGCCCATATGAAAAATCCCATATGGACCGCCGGCCTTTTGCATGTTCCGTGGGCCTAGCCCCTCAAAAACTTGTCGATCTGATCCTGCTTGCCCATGATGATGAGCTCGTCGTTACGGTGCATAATCAGCTCTTTCGAACCGTATTCGAATTCCTTGCCCGGCGATTTGACACCGACCACGGTGATGCCGAACCGTTCATGCACGCGCGCATCCTCGATGGAGTAACCGACGACATGCGGGGGAGTGTGGATCTTCACCACGCTGTACGCGCCTTCAAGCTCGATGTAGTCCAGATAGTTGCCGGACACCAAGTGCCCCACGCGCTTGCCGGCATCGGTCTCCGCGTTGATGATGTGCCGTGCGCCGATACGCTGCAGAATGCGCGCATGCTCCTTGGACACCGACTTCGCCCAAATGTCGGAGATGCCCGCGTCCAACAGATTGCCGGCGGTGATGACGGATGCTTCGACGCTGTCGCCG
>OGXR01002733.1_pt1 | contig 10863 bp, 12 predicted proteins | sample 1576331 | NCBI WGS metagenome assembly OGXR01 (sample SAMEA3541473, study PRJEB24748) | human gut metagenome | biome: human gut; feature: human-associated habitat; material: faeces | place: China | collected 2012 | reverse complement strand
TTTGGTCAGATCCTTCGTTTCGTAAAGTCGCGTCAGCCCCGCCAAGCGGTATAAAAACGTTCTTCGTCTGATGGAGGCATTTTAAAGATGAAAGAGTCCAAAATCACCTCGGAAAAGCAAAATCTCTGCCCGCTTTGCAGAGTTCCCCTCCCGGATGGCGCATCCTTCTGTCCCCACTGCGCCCGCAGTATCAAGCCCTGGACACGGCAAAAGGCCCCCAAGCCACTGCAAAAGAAGTTCCTGCACATTGCCGCACTGGTGACAGCGCTGGCCGTGATCGCCAGCTGCGCCTGACAAGCTGTACTGTTTCCGGCTGGAAAACCGGCGTGCTGGCCTACGGCACCACCTGGGTCAACGCCATGGACTGCCGCTTCGAGGACAATCAGGTGGGATTCCGCTTCAACGCCGAGGGTACCGTCGTCACCCACACCCAGTATGCGAACAACGAGTTCTTCCACAACGGCACCGCCGTTCTGCTGGAGAGCGTACCCGCCGAAAGCCCCCTGTCCTTCCCCGGCAGCGTGTTCGAGGACAACGATACCGACGTAACCGTCAAAGCTAACGGCGTATAGACTCCTATGGGATAATAGTGGTGGGACGTTGCGCAACGTTCCACCACTATTAACGTCAAGGGGGATACGCCATGACATCCATAGAGTTGAAGCACCAGGCACGGCTGCAGGAATGGGCGGGAGCCATTCGGGATTGCAGAAGCAGCGGATTGTCAGTCAGGCAGTGGTGCAGGGAGAGAGGAACCACACCAACTACATACTATCGCTGGGAACGTGAGCTATTGTCTGTTGCCAGTACAGCGAAGGCACTGTCTGAAACGCCTGCGGTTGCATTTGCAGAATTACCAGTACCGAAACAGGTGTGCTGCAACACAACGGAACGTTCCGCTACGCTGCGTATGGACAATATCAGCATAGACATCTATCCGCAATGCGGCACCGAGCAGCTGAAAACATTGGTTGAGCTCCTCCGCACATGCTGAATGATTTTACCGGGGCCGACAAGGTCTACATCGCCTGCGGCTATACCGATCTGCGCAAAGGAATAGATGGCTTGGCCAGAATGGTCCAGCAGCAGTTTGAACTGGACCCCTTCACCAACACGCTGTTCCTGTTCTGCGGAAGGCGGAGAGACCGCATCAAGGGGCTGTACTGGGAAAAGGACGGCTTCATCCTGCTATATAAACGCCTGGAACAAGGGGCATACCAGTGGCCACGCTCGGAATCCGAGGTAAAGACGCTAACGCCGCAGCAGTACCGCTGGCTCATGGAGGGGCTGAAAATCGAACAGCCGAAGGCGCACCGTCCGGTAACGGGATTGACTGTGCTCTGAGGCAAGGAAAATTTCCTGAAAGCATTGAAAATACTGGATTTTTAGTGCGTTTTGTGCTATCATAATCTCATGAAAAACGAGAAGAAAACTGCCGTAAATACTGCCGAAATGATGTCTATTTCGCGCACGGAATATGAATCTCAGCAGGCACAACTGGCTGAACTGAAGCTCCAGAACCAATGGCTTCTGGAGCAGCTTGGGCTTGCAAAAAAGCGGCAGTTCGGCTCCTCCTCTGAGAAGATGCACGAAGAATTCATGGATCAGCTTGGGCTGACCTTCAATGAACTGGAGGCCTACGTCTTCGGCACAAATGCCGCCACTCCGGAGCAGATCGCTGTGAAAGCCCACGAACGGAAACGGAAGTCCGGCAATGTCCTGGAAGTCGTCCCGGAAGGGACACCCACTGAGGTGGTGGAACACCGCCTGCCGGAGAAAGACCTTGTCTGCAAGGTTTGCGGCAGCCAGATGGAGGAGATTGGTAAGGAAGTACATCGAACGCTAAAGATGGAACCGCCGAAGTTCTGGATCCGCGAGGACGTGTATTACACCTATGCCTGCAAGAACTGCGAACAGGAGACTGGCGAGGCCAACATTCTGAAAACGCCGAAGGAGCCTGCACTGCTGCCCGGCAGCTTTGCCTCTGCGGAGGCTGTGGCGCATATTGTGATACAGAAGTTCGTGATGTACTCGCCTCTGTACCGTCTGGAGCAGGAGTTTAACCGCCAGGGCTTGAAGCTCTCCCGACAGACCATGTCCAACTGGCTGCTGAATGTCTCGGAGATGTGGCTACAGCCTATCTACAACGTTCTGCATGAAAAACTCCGCAAGGAACAGGTGCTGCACGCGGATGAGACCACCCTGCAGGTGCTGAAAGAAGCGGGGCGGCCCTCAACCAGCAAATCCTACATGTGGCTGTACCGGACCAGCGGCTGTGCGGAGCAGGCCATTGTCCTGTATGAGTACCAGTCCACACGGAAAGCGGAGCATGCAGAGAACTTTCTGAAGGGCTTTTCCGGCTGGCTGCACGCGGATGGATACCAGGGCTACCACAAGCTGCCGGAGAATATCCGTGTGGTTGGGTGCTGGGCACACGCACGGCGAAAATTTGATGAGGCGCTGCAAACGCTGCCTAAGGAGATGCAAAAGGACTCCCCGGCAGCGATTGGCGAATGCTATTGCTCCCGGCTATTCAAGCTGGAGGAAGCTTTTGCAGAACTGACGCCGGAAGAACGGTATGAGAAGCGGCTGGAACAGGAAAAACCTGTTTTAGACGAATTATTGTCATGGGCAAATGAGATGCAGGCGAAAACAGCGCCGAAATCCGCGATGGGCAGGGCCATTCACTATCTGCTGGAGCAGTGGCCGCACCTGACAAGGTATCTGGAGGATGGCCGTCTGGAACTGAGCAACAACCGTGCCGAGCGCAGCATAAAGCCCTTTGTGATGGGCCGCAAAAACTGGCTCTTCGCCAATACCCCTGGTGGTGCGCAGGCCAGCAGTGTGATTTACAGTCTGATTGAAACGGCGAAAGAAAACCAACTGGATCCGTACCGATACCTGCTCTGGGTCCTGCGGAATGCTTCTGCCCTGAGCCAGGCAGATGCGGCGTGGGCAGAACAGCTCACGCCCGCCAATGCGCCGCAGGAGTGCAAAATACCACAGAAATGAAATCGTGCCATCCCGACTTGTGTCCCGGGGTGGCACGATTATTATTCGCCTTTAGCTTTGACGGTTACAATGGAAAAGCGCGAAATCTGTCTTACTGCATAAAAAACGGCCAGCAGCGCATGGCTGCCGGCCAGAAAAAGATCGCGGATATTCCGGCGCTTGCTCCCGTTTCCGCTCATGTCGAACGCAGCAAGGAAACCGGTACATTTGGAAAGCCGCCGCGCATGCTCGCAAAGAAAACGATCATCTGGAGGGAGACGAAGAAACGAGCGCACACGCGGCGAGCCTGCTGACAAGCGGAGTATAGAAATTCTTTTCCCACAGCGCTTGCGCATCGTAACCGTCATAGCCGCGCCAAAATCGGGCCCGACTTTCATAGCAGCGTGAGATCGGTACGTTTTCGTAGATAAATGCGTCGTCGATCGATCGATGGCATTCCCCGGCAGCGGCCTCTAAAAGAAGAGCGGTCTCGTCGGACAATTTTTTCAGCGCGGATCCGATGACAGGAATGCATTCCTCGCCGATCTGCTCCATGGCGGTTGCAAGCAGATAATAATAGAGCTTAATGGAGAGCATTTCAAATCCGTCCTTGCCGGACAAGCAGAGCTGCGGATCGTAGGGCGGCTCATGATAATCCGGATCAAAATCCGCGAAGCACGTTGCTCGCAGCTTGGCGGGCAGGTCTGCGGGACGCAGGATCACACGAAAAGAGCAGTACGCGTCATTCTCCTGCGTTTGGGTTCGGGCAAGGTTTACGCTCGTGAGACCGTAGGCATATTCGCCATAACAGGCGGGGTGAAATTCTTCGCAGTAAATGCGGCCGAGCTCCTTCAGGCCGTGGCTTTCCCAAATTTCCGCCATGGGGCAGAAAAGCGTATGAGATATCCGCTCCTGCGGCGCAAGAGATTGAAGCTCCCTGCGGAAACGGGGATCGCTCGGCAGATCGGGATACAGCGAAAACAGATTTTTCATGTTGATCTTTGCCCCGATGCTCAAATGCTTTTCCCGCAGTGTTCTTCCGCGATCCTTTCCGAAGCGCCGCGCCGCTTCGCGCACAGACGCCTCACCCTGCATGGAAAACGCGCGGATCAATCCGTCTCCGATGTATCCGAACAGCAGGGAATAGATATCCGCAAGGTTCATCACAAAGTGTTCTTCCGGTGTATACATACTTGCCTCCTCAAACTGCGCAGGCGGCTGCCTGCAAGTATTTGGCAGCAAGCGGCGAGATCACAAGCTCATGGAAAAGCTCGCTTGCCTTTACTGCGGAGAGAGCGGACCACAGGGGAGATGCGGCGAATAAGGAAAACGGGAACGACTGCGCGATAAATTCACCGCCGCACGGGATCCCGCGGCGGAATGCGATATCCTCAAGCATAGCCTCGCTCTCCTTCTCAAATCGGCGAAGCGCGTTGGTGTAAAGCTGAGCGCCTTCCTTTCCGAAGGCTTCATCCAGTTCCTTCCAGATAAACACGCAAAGAAGAACGGCCTTTTCCTGCATATAATCGGCGAAGGAGATCGAGGTCGCCCCCTCCGGCACGGCTTTTTTCTCAAAGGCCGTACAGCGCTGCTGCGCATCAAGATTTGCCGGACGAAGATAGGCAGCAAATTGGCAGCACATATCCCGCTTATCAGACAGGGTCATGCTCAAATGGAACTGTCCCTTTCCCCCTGTGTAACCGCTGAGGAAGGACTTCATGTATTCTTCACAATAAAAAAGACCGTATGCTTCGGCGTTGTTCGCTTTCCAATAGTTGGACATGGGGCAGGTGAATTGATCCCACAGACGAACCTCCTTGGTCTGCGTATAAATGGTCGCTACGGAGCGGGGATCGCAAACAGCGCCCCGACCGCTTTGAAAGAAGGCGTTCAGATCCGTGCTGATCCCGGACCGTTCATAATCCCGCCGTTGCTGTTCTCCTTGCCAGTATCCAACGCTGCCGACGGCTCTTCGGATGACCGCCTCGCCCTCCACTTTATATTTTTCGCAGATCGTTCGGCAAAATGAGGTGTAGAGCGGATTCCAAAAATCCTGTCGATCCTGTAAAGGAAGTTCTTCCGTGCTGTACATGATATGGCTCCTGTCATTGTTGATAGTATTTTGCTCCAGCGAGAGCAACAGAATTACGCTGATCGCTTGCGACACCGAGTCCGTTAAGGCGAGCTCTTTTTGTCAAAATGTAAAAAAAACGAAAAAAATATGGGTCAATATGACAAAATGAGAAAAACAGCGCGGACGGTATCTTGAAATTAGATTTCAGTTATCTATTTTACAGATTATGCAAAATAGCGGGTAACAGAATTGATCACTTCATTTGACAGCTGACTCATGATATAATCCTCTCTCTTAAACCAGATGATCTCGGAGGTGATATCACAGTTGGCCAGCTTGAGAGTCCGATAGTTTGCGTAGTTGCTCGGGAGCCCGGTGTCTAGCACGTCGAAGGGATAGGCGGAATTGAGATAATAGCAGGATGTGTTGGAAAGGATCTCATACAGAGCGGAGCGCGAGGACACTACGAAACGGCTCCCTTTGTTGGAAAGATGAAGCCGGTCGTATATGTCGGCGTAGGGCCCCGAGTCCATGTTTGAGTACATTACCGGCGGTAGCTCCCGAAGCTCAGCGGCGCTGACGAAATCGCTCTCCCGATGATAGAGCGGATTCTGCTCTCCGACGGTAACGGCGATGCTGAGACTCGCTATGTCGAAATGCTGTAATTTGCGGGCACGCAATTGCTTTAGGTAGGCATTCTTATAGCAGCTCCATACGCGCACGATCCCGATCTCCGCCGCCTGACTGTCGACGAGGTCTGCAACATTGTTTTCGTGGTCCTCGAACTGCTCGATTCGAATACCGATGCTGCGATAACGCTCAAACAGCTCTGCACAGATGCGGCTGAGGAAATAGTAACCGGAGCTGGCGACGGAAAGCGAGAATTCGTGTTGCACAAAATCCCGCCGGATCAGGCTGTCGAGCTGTACAAGCTGTGCCTGAATGGATGAGACATAGGATACGAAGGTGTGCCCGAAGGGGGTCAGCGCAACACCGCGGTTGCTGCGCACGAAAATGTCGTGCCCGATCTCCTTTTCCAATCCCGCAATAGCGGTGGATACCACGGATTGAGAGATAAACAGGTCGGCGGCAGCCTTGTTGATCGACCCTGTTTTGGCCACAGCCACTACATATTTTAACTGATTGAAAGTCATAGTACAACCTCTCTTGCTATAGTTTTTCCAGTATATCAGTTATCTGGATTATATTCTGGTCAAATCAAGAAGTCAACTGCTATGATACTTACAGGTGCAAACGACGCACAAATAATAAGGAGGGAAACACACAATATGGAAAAAAAGACACTATCTTTTGGCAGCTCACTGGTAGCAGTGATCCTGTCACTGGGAACGATCATCGTCGGTAAGCTCTGGCTGTCCCTGAATACTACCATTGTTCTTCTGCTTTCTGCCACAGTGGTCTCCTGCTTTGTTGTTCTGAAGGGCGTAAAGTGGTCTGATATCGAGACGGAGATCTCCGCGGGCATCAAGGGCATGGGAACTCCCATTGTCGTCCTGCTTGAAACGGGCATCCTCGTCGGCGTGTGGATGGCTTGCGGTACGATCCCGATGATGATGGATTGGGGCCTCAAGCTGATCAGCCCGAAGATCTTCCTGCTTGTCACCTGCCTGATCTGCACGATCATGTCGGTTGTTTCCGGTACGAGTTGGGGCACGCTGGCCACGGCAGGCGTCGCTCTTCTGGGCGTTGGTATCGGTCTCGGCATTCCCGTTCCCATGACCTGCGGCGCGATCGTCGTTGGCTCTTTCTTCGGCGATAAGATGTCCCCGCTGTCCGACTCTACCATCGTGGCGGCGGCCTCCTGCGAGGTCCCCCTGATGGAGCACATCCGCCATATGCTTTGGAGCACGACCCCCGCATATCTGGTGAGCATTATCGTTTATGTGGTCCTTGGCTTCCGTTTTGACGGCGTGATTGGCGGTGAGCAGTATGAATCTCTGCTCAACGGCCTTGCCAGCACGTTTAACTTCAATGTACTGCTGCTCATTCCCCCCATCGTGGTATTTGCGCTGGTGCTGTCGAAGAAACCTGCGCTTCCCGCTTTCGCGGCAGGCATTGCCTCTGCCGTCGTTCTCGGCATGATCTTCCAGGGTCAGGGCTTTGCCGAGCTCTGTGGGGTCATGGCAAACGGCTGCAAGATCGACTCCGGCAACGACCTCGTCAATACGCTTATCCAGCGCGGCGGTATGAATAGTATGCTGTCTACCGTCTCCATCGTTATCGGCGCTGCCGTGTTTGCCGCGCCCATCCGCGCTTCCGGCGCTGCGCAGATCCTCTTCGGCAAGGTGGAGGAGATCGCAAAAACCCCGGGCCGCTTTGCCGCTGCCTGCTACATCATCCACCCCATCTTCCAGTTAGTCGCCGTTACGTATTACGTTACCTATCCCGTTATGGGCAGCTTCTGCGCGCCGGTCTATGATAAGTTCGGACTGTCCCGCGCCAATTTGACGCGTACCTTCGAGGACTCCGGCACCGTGATCGCACCGCTGATCCCCTGGGGTATGGCAGGCTCCTACATTACGGCGCAGCTTGGCGTTGTCCCGAGCGAGTACTGGCAGTACATGCCCATGTGCTATATGTGCATCGTGTTCGGTATTATCCTCAGCCTGACCGGGATCGGTGTGAAGAAGGCGGACGGAACGTATGTTCGCCCGATCCTCTGGCAGAAGAAGTCTGCTAAGGCCGCTAAATAAAAAATAGGGGAGTGCCTGCGCTGGGATGTATCCGGCGCAGCACTTTCCTCTCCGGAACAGGAAGGACTGCCAATATGAAAGAGACTATTCTCAGCAGGATCTCGGGCTGGATCGATGAAAACAGCGCGATCCTTGCTGATGCAAATAATGCAATATGGGAATTCGCCGAAACCGCCTTCAACGAAAAATGCTCCAGCGCATATCTCAAGCAGGTGCTGGAACAGTATGGTTTCCGCATCCTCCCCGGCGCCGCGGGTGTTCCGACATCCTTTGTCGCCGAATGGGGGTGCGGAAAGCCGGTGATCGGCCTGATCTCCGAATATGACGCGCTGGACGGACTTTCTCAGGATCGATGCACGGAGCGCCGTCCCGTTCGCGACGGTGCTCCCGGTCACGCCTGCGGTCATTGCACGTTGGGCGCTGCCGTGCTGGGTGCGGCACTGTCGCTCAAAACCGTAATGGAACAGGATGGGCTTCCCGGTACGCTCCGCTTTTACGGCTGCCCGGCGGAGGAAACTGTGGAAGGAAAGGTCCTGATGTCCCGCGACCGTCTTTTTGACGACTGCGACGCGGCGCTTTCCTGGCATCCCAATGATATCAGTTATGTTTGGGCGAGGAAAAGTGTTGCACTGCGCAGCATGAAATTCACGTTTTCCGGGAAAACCGCCCATGCGGGTCTGGACCCGTGGAACGGGCGGAGCGCGTTGGACGCGGTGGAGCTGATGAACGTCGGCGCCAATTATCTGCGCGAGCACGTGCAGCCCTCTTGCCGGATTCAGTACGTGATCACAGACGGCGGCAAGGCACCCAATATTGTACCGGATCGCGCGCAGGTCTGGTATACGCTCCGGGCTCCGGAGAGCGCTTTGGTGGACGATATGCATCAACGGCTCGTCAACATTGCAAAGGGCGCCGCGCTGATGACGCAGACACAGTGCGAGGAAGCCTTTGTTTCGGGATGCTATGCCTTCCTCCCGAATATGACGCTGGCGGAAAACATCCTTGCGCATATGCGGGAGGTCGGCGCGCCGGGGTGGACGGACAGTGACCGCGCGTTTGCCGGCGAGCTGTACCGGCAGGTCCCCGAGGATTGTAAGGAGAGTTCTTTTGTTAATTACTCCCTCAAGGACGGCGATGTGACCGACGGGCTGGTCAACGGCATTTATGATGGCTTTTATCGCAACGGCGCCATGGGCGCATCGACCGATCTTGGCGATGTGAGCTGGCAGATCCCGGTGGGCTGCTTCTCCGGCGCCTCCACGGTGGTGGGCGCTCCTGGGCATAGCTGGTTTTATACTGCCGCCTGCGGCTCCGGGATCGGTGCGCGCGCGGCGTGTGCGGCAGCCAAGGTGCTTGCTCTTACCGGATGGGATCTGCTTACCGATGCGGAGCTTTTGCGCCGGGTCAGAAATGAACATGAAAAGAGCACGGAGAAGAGGCCATATGTTTGTCCGATGAAATAACATTTTCGGCCAAGCTGAAGAACTTCACAAAGAAAAGGAACGGGGAAACATGAAAGAATTTACAGAAAAGCATCACGCTTTCATTGCGGCGACATTTTACGACCTGCTGACAAAGCGGTACGGACAGCGCGGCGAGGCGGCGTTTATTCTTGCGACGCAGCGCTATGCGGAGCAGCGCGGCAACCGAATGGCGCAAAGAGCCATCCGCGATGGCAAGCCGCTGACGTTCAGCACCTATCGCGAATACGGCGAATGGGTCAACACGCAGAGCGTGAAGGATGAGGGCTGTGGGAATGAGGGGTATGTCGTATCCTATTCCCCGGATTTTGACGAGCGCGTAACGCAGTGCCCCTGGGCAACGCAGTTTGCCGAAATGGGGATGCAGAAGGCGGGGACCGTCTACTGCACGCATCTGGACAAATCGATCGTCCGCGGCTTCAATCCCGCGCTGGTGTATGAAGTGCCGCAGAGCCTGCACGAGCACGACTGCTGCATTCAGACAGCGCGTAACGCCAATTTCCCGGAGGGTGCTGTCTACCAAAAGCACAAGGAATATCTCAAGGGCTTCGACTATCACTGCGGGCATAACTTCAAGACCTACAGCGATATCTGCACCTCCATCTTTGGCGCCGGAGGCGCTGCGATCTCCGCAGAGGCACTGCGCCGTTTCTCGGATGCCTACGGTGAAGATATGGCAGATGTGCTTGTTTCGTACAAAAACACCGACTTTAATCTAGTCTGAACCTTATTGTTATCAGAAAGGAACCGATATGCTTAAAACCAGCAGAACAGTTACAGCCGATGTATTGGTCATCGGCGGTGGCGGCGCGGCCTGTACGGCGGCGGTTGCCGCCGCGCGCGCCGGCGCATCAGTTGTCCTCGTTTCCAAGGGCAAGGCCGGCAACAGCGGCAATACCATTATGATCGGCGGCTCTTACGGAATGGACGGTGAGAGCGCATACTATGACTATCATATTCCCGGCGCCGATCCCAGCTTTACCAAGGAATCGCTTTTCAGCTCCATCGTGAATGACGGCTTCAATCTCAGCGACCAAAATCTGGTAGAGCAGTTTGTCAATGACAGTCCCCGCATCGTCTATGAAGTCAAGGAGTGGGGAGAGGAGATCGGCGAACGCTTTTCGTTCTATGCGCCGTCCAACTGGGACGTAACGGGCCGCAGCATGGGCCGTGCGCTGATGAACGGCGTGAAAAAGATGGAAAACGTTTCCGTTTTCAACGACATCATCGTTACCGATCTTCTTAAAAACGGCGACACCGTAACGGGTGCGCTGGGCTACGATGTATACAGCGGCGAGCTGATCGTTTTTGAGGCGAAGGCAACGGTGCTCGGAACCGGCGGCTTCTCCGCATACACACTGCAAAACACCAATACCGATATGACCGGCGACGGTCTTGCCATGGCGTATCGCGCAGGGGCAAAGCTGTCCGATCTGGAATTTCAGCTATTTCTCATGACGGCCGTGGAGCCTTACGATATCCGCGGTTCCATTTTGCCGGCGCTGTGTACGTTCCGCTCAAAGTTTGACTATGATCCGGTCGACCGAGACGGGAACCGCATCGAGGTCCCCGAGAAGCTGCGCGAAATGGAAGCCACCAGTGA
>OGXR01002726.1_pt1 | contig 10872 bp, 5 predicted proteins | sample 1576331 | NCBI WGS metagenome assembly OGXR01 (sample SAMEA3541473, study PRJEB24748) | human gut metagenome | biome: human gut; feature: human-associated habitat; material: faeces | place: China | collected 2012 | reverse complement strand
CAGATTTCCATCCTTATCTTTCAGTTTCAACTTCTTGATTTCTGCCAATGTATAATCCTTAATCAATCCTTTACCATTGGTTGTCCGGTCTACACGGTCATCGTGCATCAATATTAATTGTCCGTCTTTAGTCTTGTGAATATCAATCTCCACAATATCCACTCCCATTTGTATGGCACTATCAATTGCCGCTACGGAATTTTCCGGTGCACTCCGCCAGTTCCCCCGGTGTGCCACGACTAACACCTGATCGGACTTCGGATCTAAAAATGCCTTACGGATCGTTTCTCCCCGTTGTGCAAACAATATAAGAGGTTGCAAACAACAGAATATCCCTAACCATATCAGTTTGTAGTTTTTCATTGTCATTCGTTTAAATAAATTGTATCATTATTCTTGATAAGCTCCCGGCCACATCGCATTTTTATCACGCGGATTCCCCAACTGGTCAGTGGAAAAAGCATCCATCTCTTCCAACCATTTTCCAAACTCCTCACCTAAATTCTGGAAAGGACAACTATCCGGTTTAAAGCCGGTTGTGATCGCATTCTTAACAGCGTCGGAAGCAGTCCGGGTAAACTCATTCACATTCCCGTCCCAAGTATAGACAGAACGATTGGCATCCCATACGACATTTAAAGAGCTAATCGTACTGTTATACTTATCAAACTCTGATGTTGTAAACTTGTTGGTTGATGCAGGCATGATCGTACCGCCCATCAGATTATACCCTTTGGATGTCAAATGGCGAGTATCATCACCGGACATTTCAACAACCGGATTAGCTGCATTTTTATTCAGGATGATATTATTCATCAAGAATGATTGCCGGGCCGGCCAGGATTCACAACGAATAACAGCCCCGCTATTTTGAGCACCATCCTCGATAATGGTAGAGTTTACAATCAACATACTCCCCGCGCCGTTAATGGTTCCATCTCTACCACTATTATTGGTAACAGTTGTATTATTCATACATAAATGACCGTTTGACATTTGAATAGCATAACCGAACTGTCCGCCTTCATTGCCTGTAATGGAGCAATTATTCATAAAAAGAATACTCCCACTGTCATTGACACGAATTGCGCCTCCACGCGAAGATGCCTTGTTGTTTCTCAACTGCACATGATTTAGTTTGGCTGTCCCCTTATACATGAATATACCGGAACCACCAGCCTCACCTGAACCATTTACTCCCGCATTATAGCACTTTTCAATGATACAATGATTCAACTGTAATGTTGCATTGCCACTGCTACCATTCGCAATCAGGAATCCACCGCTATAGCCATTTATTTTCTCATTGGGATGATAACCGCAAGAGAACGTACAACCTTCAAATGTAATATCTATCTGGTTTCCTAATGTAAACAAGGAATAATCACCCGCATCCGCAATGCCGTTATTATTTGCATCTCCTGTGAAAGTAGTCAGATACCGGACAGGATCACGCTTGCTTAAATCCTTCCGGGTACTTTGAGGATCATATCCACACACAACCTTTATTTCGACTTGTTTACTATATCCGCTATACTCTATTTTCAGACCGGCTTCCTGATCTGCTATCAAATAGGTACCGCCTGCCACATAGATATTCTTACCATCCAATTTCTTAGCATTCGCAGTCGTGATCGCACTGTTAGTGTTAGTTCTCAATAGATTGCGTAACCCGTCTACTCCCATTGCATTATCCCAATCCATACCGGTAGCATTCCCTGTAGCATGCTCTTTCACATAATAAGCGTCCAATTGCAATTCCGTTGCATCTCCCCCATTGATTGTACCAGTCTCCCATGGAGTGACAATCGGTTCACTCAATCTAATGACCGAACCTTCTACTTTCAAAGTAAATTCATAACAAAATCCGGCCTTTATTGCAGGAATGCCCGGCAATACCAGATCTTCCCCCTTGTAATTTAAAGAAACGAAAGTACTATTAGGATTTGCAGTTCCCGGAGCTACGATCGCCGTATATTTACATCCGCTTTGTCCGGCTTTCCCTCCTTCAGGAATGGTGACATACGGTGAAACAAGTGCAGTTCCCGATGAAACATTTCCGTCCGTATATCCCTGATAGGAACTGATTTTAACTCCTAGAGCTTTACTTTGTGAGTCTATATCGTCCAATGTCATGATAACTTTCGCCATTCTCCGGTTCATATTCAGATGAAGGACACCTGATCCCTCATTTATAGCATCTTCTACTGTGCAAGTCATGTAGTCTGCGCTCGCCAGATTTTCCAAACTCTGCTGATTAATAGGAAGAGAGAAGTTGGCTACGCTTGTTCCTTCAGTCACCGGATAAAAGGCAGAATAAGTAACAGGTTCATTTCCCCACCTAAGATAATAGTTATCCGTAGGAGCCCATTGCCCTCCAGCCAACATATAAGTCACACTACCATCTTCGCAACTCAACAGAATCTGGTCTCCATTATTAAATTGCATTTGCTGTTCATTTGTTCCTGTAGGATTACTACGGGTATATGCAGCATCAATAACAGCATTGATCTTGATTGCACCGGAGTCTTCATTGAACACGGCTATCTCTTTATCCGTATCACAAGCTGCCATACCCGTTAATATACATGCAGCCAATATATGTTTAGTAATTTTCATAACTCATCTCCTCCTTTTTATTTCTGATCGATAATCTGACCGGTTGCCCGATATTTCATTTGCATGGTAGCCAACCGTGCCGTTTCATTTACATTCAGTGTCAGCGTATGCTCTACTCCCTTTTGCAACTCAATGGGCTCTTCGGCAGTCCATATATACAATTTTCCGTCATAACTGAAATTGACAGAAAAGCCTTCTATTATTGTTTGCGGGAGAAGAATGCATTCATACCCATCCGTACCCTTATAGGGGGCGATAGTTGTAGCTACAGCATCTTCCCGTGGAATGACTACCGGTTCCGGCACTGACAAATCACAAATACCACCCGCTATTGTACCATTTACAGCCATATCGCCCAGTTTACTGATCGCCGCATCTTCCATACCATTATTTACCGTCACTTTTATAATCAGCTTGCTCATGGCATGATCCAAAGTAACTTTCAATCTACCATCTGCGGTGAGATCCTGTTTCGGATCAACCATTGATTTAGTCAACAGGAAATCAGAAGCAATCACATTTTCTTCAGTAGTTTGGTTGCTTTGTATGTTGATAGCTAACGGAGTGTCTAAACTAGCTTCCGAAATGTAAGGAGCATACGCCACTACTGTTACCGGAGTTCTTGCATTATCCCAAAGCATTTGTTGCCCGTCCGCCGTATTCCAGTCATTATTAGATTTTACCATTTGCGAATTATAATCATAAGCAATGTTTTCACTGTTATGAATGATCAGTCCGAAACTCTCCAGATTACTTGCATCATATCCGGCACGCGACACAGGCGCATTCACTTCTGTCACAATACGGATTATATGATCTTCGGGAAAGTTGCCGGTCGGCTGCGTCCCGTCTTCAATGTTTGAACAGCCTGTCAGACTAATGACCAAAGCGGTCATTATATAAAATTTGTTTTTCATATCACAATTACTTTTTAAAGATTCAGTTGGACAATACAGCATCATAAGCTCCCATTTGCATCTTATTAGGATTGCGTGTCACGCCACGCTGATCCAATCCGAAAGCATCTTCACCCATCCATTCCACGAATACCTCACCTAAATTAACCATAGGAGAAGCAGCAGGATTGAAACTTTTCACAGCATTGATTACAGCTTGTTTGGTAGCATAACCACCCACCTGTCCGATCTGGTCAATATTCCACTTATAAACACCCTCTTCCGTCAGGTTGCCATTCACAAGGGTAGGATAAGCAGTATCAGAAACGCCCATTGTGAAATTATTAACTCGCTGATACAAGTTATATCCCATGGAGTAAGCTTCTTTATTCGCTCCGTTCAAAATGAAGCTTGGAGCGGTAGAATTCTCGGAAATCAACAGGTTATTAATAAACTTAGTATCACCATCAATAGAGGTTTCACATCGAAAGGCGCCATACTCCTGATCAATATCATGCCCTACAATCGTACTATTAGCGAGCATGAAACTACCTCCCCCGTTTAAAGCAGCACCTTTTCCCGGATTTCCGACAATGGTTGTGTTATTCATACAAATATGTCCCGATGATATCTGAATACCGACCCCAAAAAGTTCTCTTACTGAATTGCCAGTTATCAGGCAATTATTCATAAACACAACAGCCTTATTGCTGTTACACCGTATTGCTCCGCCACGGCTATCCGCCGCATTATCCAGGAACTTCACATTGTTCAGTTTCGAGCTCCCGGAAGCAATAAGAATAGCTGTACCTCCCGCTACTCCTCCTTGCCCGTTGACAGCTTCCGTTTTACAATCCCTGATAATACAATCCGTTAATTCGACAGAGGTGCTATTGACGTTACCATTGATATAAATTCCGCTACCACACTCGTTAGACTTGGCATCATTATTAGAAAGGTACCCATATTGAAAAGTAACTCCTTCAATCCCAATAATCCCTCCTTTCACCAACAATAGTCCGCAATCACCGGAATCAGCCTGATTATTACCGTTTACATCTCCGCTGATCACTGTCTTATACGTATCAATACGACGATTAGTCAGATCTGTCCCTTCGCTCAACAAACTATATCCTCCTTTGATCGCTTTAATGTCTTTGCGGATAATCACCCCGAGTCCTCCGGTCTCGGACATCACATATTTTCCCTGGCTCATGTAAATAGTACTCTTGGACAGATCGATAGACCCACTCAATAATTTGCGAAAACCAGCTACATCCATTGCCTGATCCCATGAAGTACCATCCATGTCCCCTTCACCGAATTGAGTTACAAAATAACTTTCCAGTCCTTTTTGCAAGACAACTTCTTCATCCAGATCATCATCATAATCAGTAATCATCGGAGGATCAACCATCTCATAATCTTCCTGACACGCCTGGCTCACTAAAATAGTGAAGGCCAAAAGCCCAATCTTTGATATTGTGAGCAACTTATTTTTCATTTTTCTTCATTTTAAACTTGTACACTAAATTGAAATAATTACAGTTCACCGCTTAACGGGCAATATCCGGATAACCGGGATTCTGTTTCAGATATTCATTCTGCTCCAATTGGGTCTGTGAAAACGGGAACAATTCATAATGAGTATCTGCATCCCGTTTCTTGTCCCACCATGCATCCTGAAATCTTCCGAAGCGGATCAAATCCGTCCGACGACGGCTCTCCGCAAGAAATTCCCGTCCCCATTCATCAAGCATTTCTTTTAGATCAAGTACCACGTTACCTTCCGGCTGATAAGCGATATCTGCAGTAAAATTTTCATAGTTGCGTTTACGCACGCTGTTCAACAGCTTGCCGGCCTCGCCTGCCTGTCCGAGACGAAGAAGGCATTCCGCCTGCGAATAAATAATCTCCGCCAAACGGATTTCCGTATAATCCGACTCTATAAAATATCCTCCATCAAACGGATAGAAAGGATACTTCACACAGTAAAGCCCCGAGTTGAAATCTCCGTTTCCCAGTTTAGACTCCTGATAATTCGGGTTGGCAATATAACCGGATTCTGCGTTACCTTCAAAACGTCCCACTTGATCAAGTAGGTAAAGGACATATTGATTATCCGGATTCTTGGCATATCCCCCACTAATACTGGAATTAGCTATTTTCCCTTCCATGAAGAACATACCTTCCCGTGTATTATTACTCGTATTTACATATTGTTTATAACGTTTATCGCCTGCATATTTGGCGAATTTCTGCGTAACCATGCCCAATTCATAATCAAACAATGCACGTGGTTGCTGGTTATTATAACTTGGCGAAAGTGCATATTTGGGATTTCGGCTGCCATTTCCTTCAATTTTCAGGTATTTCTCACAACCATAAGGAAGGGCCCGCCCGTAAACTGTTCTCTTATCATTTTTCAGATGCCAGCTAGTCAGTCCATAAGAACCGGGAAAACCGAGAATTACTTCATTACACATTTCATTATTCCAGTCAAAAGGTTCGTACCAGTTATTAGCGATTGCATAATAACCGAATTCTCCTCCGGTGATACGCTCACACATATCGATACATTCCTGCCATTTGGGCTGTCCAATCCACTTTTCCGCATTCAAATAAAGACGTACCAGCAATGCAGCAGCTCCCGCCTTGGTAAATTGTCCTTGTTGACCGCCATTACCAGATTGTCCGATTTTGGAAGGTAAAGCTACCAGACAGACATCTCTCAACTCACTTTCGATAAAATCAAACATAACCTGTGGAGATACCTGCTTCCGGTTTTCCGGCTGTTCATAGACCGCTTGGTCAGAAGTCGTAGTTAAGATACAATTACGGTAACTATTAAGCAGGCGAAGATAACAATAAGCTCTCATACAACGTAGTTGCGCTTTAAAACTATCAAACTCACTGTCACTTAAATTAAATTTAGAAGGATTCAATTGAGACAAATCATCCAACACAAGATTGCATTGACCGATACCGCCATACATGCCTTCCCACTCGTTTGTCCAGTCTTCCTGATTAATGTCATCGTATTGATGATAATGATATTTTTCCCATTTACCGCCATCATACCACCAAGTTCCCCGAGTAGGCGTTATCAACTGATCCCCTGTCAGTTCTTCGTGTTCATGACGTCTGACAATGGATTCATAGATATGCTCAAACGGACGAAAAACGGCGTTGATAACATCCTGTTTGGTATTATAATAGTTTTGAGACATGACCTGATCATACACCGTTTCCGACAGATCTGTACAGGATGGCAAACTAATGACTGTACCTGCCATTATCCCTAATCCAATGATATATTTTGTTATTTTCATAATCGTCTTTTATTAGAAACTTACTTGTAATCCTAAAATAAACTGAAAAGCAGACGGATAATAGTTATATCCTCCTCCGAAAGTACCCGGTGTCAGTCCGTTCACTTCGTAGGTAGAAGGATCTACACCGGTAAACTTCGTAAACGTATAAAGATTGTTGGCCGTACCGAACAAACGTATCTTTTCAATATATTTCTTATTCAGGTTCATGGTATATCCTAAAGTGACGTTGTCTATCTTCAGATAATCACCCGGTTCAATGAAGTAGTCGGTAATCACATTCTTACCTGTCGTGATATGTGCATTCTTCGAATAAGCGGTCGTCAACTGGTTGGTAGTCATGCTCTGCAATCCGAAATAGAAATCATGCACGTTGAATATGTCAAACCCGGCAGCACCACGGAAGGCAACAGACAAATCAAAGTTCTTATAAGTGAAGTTATGCGTCATAGAGCCGGTGAATTTCGGCAAACCGTTTCCGGTCACAGACTTATCCTCTTCCGTACCTTGGGCTACAGGAATCACATTCCCCTTTTTATCATAAATCAGCCAGTCACCTTTTTTATCCACTCCTGCATAACGATATGTAAAGTAGTTACCAATACGTTCCCCCTCTTCAATCCGCTGCAAATATCCCGGATTATTCGGATTCGCCATGCTACAGGTAGAGTAATATTTTTGTCCTTTATATATATCGTTGGAAAAACTGACAAACTTATTGTTATTAGTAGCCCCCACTAATGTGAAACTATAAGTGAAATCCTTTGTCCGGACAGCATTTACTGTAACATCAAGTTCGAAACCGGTATTACGCAATGTACCTACATTGGTATAGATGGTGGAGAACAAGTTAGGTGGTACCGGTACAGAATAATCTCCGAGCAAATCACTTTGTTTACGATGGAAATAGTTAAATGAACCGGTCACTTTGTGTGAGAAGAGTGAGAAGTCCAAACCCACATTCTGATTATGTCCTTTCTCCCAGCGCAATTCCGAGTTCGTATTTTTGCTCGGTCCCCATACATGAAAACGGTTACCATTGTATTGATACCAACCGAAAGCCCGGTAAGTAGCCAGAGAATTATAATTTCCTATTTCCTGATTACCTGTCACCCCATAATCATAACGTACTTTCAAGTCATCAATCCATGAAAGTCCTTTCATAAACTTCTCATCCGAGATACGCCAACCGACAGATACAGCCGGGAAATTACCCCATTTATGATTCTCGCCAAAGCGGGAAGCCCCTTCGTGGCGTAAAGAGAAAGTAAACAGGTAGCGCTCTTTCCAATCATAATTAACACGTCCGAAGAAGCTGATTAACTTATGGTCATTCTTATAGGAGCCCATCATTGTTTTTCCATCTTTTGCCGCTTCCAGCCCGGAACCCAGATTATTATACGTCAATCCATCCGAAGAGAAATTCCAGTTTTCAGCAGACATTCCGGAATTTACACCATAATTATAGCTATACCCCACCATTGCACGGATCTGATGATTCTTGATACGTGTAGAGAAATTTGTTACCCATTCCAGATTGTTAGTCGTACTTTTGTCGAAGTCACGGCTGGCTTTTCCGGTGACACCATCATTTACGTTAGAACCATAAGTAGACGGTGTAAACCATCCGTTAAATTTATCAACTTGATATTGAGAAATAGTGACCTGCGACTTCAATACCATGTCCGGATTCTTCGGATTAAACAGAGGCAGCAGATTAACGGCAGCCGTAGCATTCCATTCCAGCAACTTAATTTCCGTACCATTCTCTTCTTCATTCAATTGCTCTACGATATTAGAACCTTCCGTTCCACTGGGAAAACGATAGTACCCATTAGCCGATTCCGAATCATAAATAGGCATTGTCGGATTGTTTTTAATAGCATTGCTATATACATTGGCTGATTTGTTCCGGTCGATAACACGAGGAGTTATATTAGCAGAGAACGTGAATAGCCCGTCTTTGGTTGTATGGTTAATATTGGCACGTGCTCCATATTCACGACGGTCGGAACGCAAATCAATACCACGGGCATTACGATAGTCGGCGGTCACCCGATAGTTGGTTCTCGCATTACCGCCGGAAAATGTCAATGTATGCATGTGAGTCACCCCCAATTGAGTAACGGCATCAAACCAGTCTGAATCAGCTCCCATATCGGAAAGCGGATTAGACACTGTGCGATAAGCACGGTATTCTTCCGCATTCATTATGTCGAGTTCTTTTTTAGCTTTATTAAAAGTAACGGAAGTACTATAGGTTGTATGAACCTGTCCATCTTTGGTCCCTTTCTTTAGATTAATCAGGATAACCCCGTTACTACCCCGCGTACCATAGATCGCAGAAGCAGCACCGTCTTTCAATACATCAATCGATTCAATATCGGCAGGGTTAATATTCGTCATATCACCTCCCGGCACTCCGTCTACCACAATTAACGGTCCTAAACCTGCATTACGGGAAGAGACACCACGAATCTGAATACTTCCTTGATTGTTCGGATCGGCCAGAGCTGTGTTAGAAACCGAAACGCTGGAAACTTTCCCCTGCAAAAGCATGGAGGCATCGAGGCTGGATATCTGATTCAGATCTTTCGCACCTATATGCGAAATAGCCGAAGTCATTTCTTTCCGTTTCATCGTACCGTAACCCACAACAACCACTTCATCCAATGCCTGTGTGTCCGAAACCATTTTCACATTGACCGGTCCGTTGCCTGTCACTGTCACCGTTTGTTCTTTGTAACCGATATAAGAAATGACCAGTTCTTTTCTTCCCGCCGGAAGATCGATAGAGAAGTTACCGTTAAAATCGGTAATCGTACCTGTACTTGTTCCTTTCACAACGATAGAAACCCCAATCAACGGCTCCCCGCTTTCATCAATGATAGTTCCTTTCACAGTTTTCGTTTGTGTGACAACTTGCACCATAGTATTAGAAACTCCATCTTCTGCATACACAGAATATGACAGAGGGGCAGACAATAAAGACAGCCCTAAAATCATGGAAGCGCGTCTATGATGATTCTTCCATGCTTCAACAAATGCATTACATCTCATTCGTTCTAATTTAAAGTTAATATTAATTCTCGTTGTTTTGCAAAAACTATTCGATTATAATCTTAATTAAAGACGAAACTAATTTTAATACGTACTCACTTTTCATACCATATTTCTCCTATAAAATACATTTTCTCCATTAAATACGCAACGATATATTATACTTTACTTCAAGCAGCTCCAACAAATTCTTTATTTTGTTGTTGAATAAAGAATAAAAAGTGTAAATTTGTACCTAGATGCCACTGAAACTAACAACATATTATCATGGGAAGGATATTCCTGAATTGCCGGGAAAAAATACCTTCCATTCCAAAGAGTTATTTCTGATTTATGAAGCAACTCCTGGGTATACTCCTTTATTAATAGTGGCAACAGAAGACGGCAGACCGGTGGCACGCCTGCTTGCTGCCATCCGCAAAGCAAAGAAGTGGCTCCCTTCTTCTTTAGTGAAACATTGTGTAGTATATAGTGAAGGCGAATTTCTGGACGAGTCTCTTTCGACCAACAAAGAAAAGGCAGAAGAAGTCTTCGGCGATATGCTCGAACATCTCACACAAGAAGCATCGCGCAGCTGTGTCCTGATCGAATTCCGGAACCTGAACAATTCGATGTTCGGTTATCGGGTTTTCCGTACCAACGATTATTTCCCAGTCAACTGGTTGCGGGTACGCAATTCGCTGCACAGTATGGAAAAGACAGAAGACCGGTTCAGTCCGTCGCGTATGCGTCAGATAAAAAAAGGACTCAAGAATGGAGCCAGAGTAGAGGAAGCACATACCGTGGAAGAGATACACGATTTCTCACGGATGCTGCACAAGATTTATTCCTCCCGCATACGCAGATATTTCCCGGCCAACGATTTTTTCCGCCACATGAACAATATGTTAATCAAAGGACAACAGGCAAAAATATTCGTTGTGAAATACAAAGAGAAAATCATTGGCGGTTATGTCTGTATCTAT
>OGXR01002725.1_pt1 | contig 10875 bp, 5 predicted proteins | sample 1576331 | NCBI WGS metagenome assembly OGXR01 (sample SAMEA3541473, study PRJEB24748) | human gut metagenome | biome: human gut; feature: human-associated habitat; material: faeces | place: China | collected 2012 | reverse complement strand
AACAAGACTGAAACGGCTGAAACCGGATGATAGCGTAAAGATTCAGTAGGAGAAATTTAATTCAAAACCATAAGTCATAAGAAAGATGTACGAAGATGAACTAACAAGTAGAGATCTGGAGTATTCTTTTGGGAGATAGATTGATAGTCTGGAAGTATGTTTGTGAAGTATGTTTCTAAAATAGAGGGTAATCCATTGGATTACCCTCTATTTTATCATTTCTATGTTACCTATTCATTATGTTTATTCACTTTTGGGTTCGTAAACATTAAATTCTGTAACATCCGTACGACCGTTTGTAGAGATAGTGATAATCTGATATTTTAGATATCGCGTAGTAATAGGAGAAATGAACGTAATATTCTGTGTACCACCCGGAGAGATTGCTAATGAACTCAATGATTTCCATGTCGTACCATTTTCAGACTGTAATATTTCCACTTCTCTAGGAGCATATGCATTGGCCCAATGATTCGTTTTGATACCTGTTAAAACCTTAGCTTCTCCTAAATCAACAGTAAACCAGAATCCTTTATTATTTAGAGCAACGTCAGTTCCAGTCTTGCCATCGATTAAATTATTGGGTGCGCCTTCTACTCCTTCTTCTACATTAATAATCCAGCCGGCACGATTACTGATAAGTTGGCTATTACTAGGAATACCGCTTTTTAGATTACAATAGGCAGCTTTATTAATAATGACAGGCAATGTACTTAAACTACTGCTAATAACAGTGTTCTTATCATTGGTAGTTACATTACTGATTGAGACACTGAAAGAGAAACTTGTTTTTTCCATGATACTGGCAAATATCGTCGGATCAACCGTCGCAGTGATTTCTTCAGAAGTCATCTGTCCTTCTTTGAGAGTAACCTGTGAGGAACTTAAAACGATCTGGCTTGCATCAAGCCCTTCTGTTTCACTTTTTGCACTTAATGCGATAACCATATCTGTAGAGACTGCTTTCTGTGTTTTTACAGTAAAAGCCATCTTAATTTCATCTCCTCCGATTCCATTCGCATCATGAGTCAGATTGAACTTTTTTACATTCCCCGATAAATAGTCATTTCTCTGTAGAGACACATACGTAGCATTCCACTCGTTAAAAACTTCTTCATCATCGCTACAGGACGAAATGAACGGGACAAACAAGCCGAGTAGAGTTGCTATTGATAGTGATTGAAATATATTTTTCATATGTACATACGATTAAATTATTACTATTTCCATTCGGTAGATTTATCTGTAGATAAAATACCGTCAATCCAGGTAGGAGTAGCAGAAGTAGTCAAAGTATGGCCTTTGCCGGTTGCATCTTCGAATACATTGCCTTGTCCTTCATTGAATCGCCAATAGGCTTCCAAACCCACAGATTTTGGGCTAACTTGAGTCATGTTATTTTGAATTTGAGAAGCGGAACGAACTACAGACCAGATACGTGCTTCACTCATCAAAATTTTACAGTTTCCCCATCTACTATAAGAATCATCACCTAAGCAGAACCAATTTACATCAGAGAAAGTTGTTGCTCCTGTTGGTATACTCAACACACCCGAATCAACTCCGTTTATGTAAAGTCGATAGTTGGAACCATCACAGACCAATGCTAAATGTTGCCATTCGTTTGGCTTGAAAGAATTACTTGGATTCAAATAAAGCCGGTTACGTCCTACAATCTGTACTAATGAATGTGCCTTATAATTTTCATTGTCACTTTGAGGATCCTCAAAACGTAAAAGGATGAAGTTTGCATCATCTCCTCCGTTCTTAAATACTGCACGGTCACGGTCAGCTGTGTTGGCTACCTGAAAACGAACCTCTATCGTATATTGTGAATACGTTTCGGGAGATTCTGTGAATTTATTAGCTTTTAAACTAGGAGCGCCAACAAACATTGGAGCTGAAAATTCGATAATACTTTCTGCCAAAATAACAAAGGTTCCGGTATTTTCCATCGGTGAAATACTTCCATCTTGCAATACTAGTTTTACAGGCAGTGCATATGATTCTCCCGATTTCATCATTTCCTGACTGAAAGCTTTCAAAGCGATGGAGAGGGCATCGGCTGCATATTGTCCTGCTTTTACAGTAATCGTTTCCGGCAACGTATAATAATCTTTGGGCAACATTATATATCCGGTTCCATTAATATGGTTATAAGTGTCCAGTACTGATTGATCTGTAACCAATTTATAATGATTGTCTGTAGAAGAAAGATTACTAAGATGCACATTTAGGGTAGTAAAACTTTCTCCAGTAGCCTGTACGGTCACTTTTTGACTTGTACTGGAAAGAGCTTCTTCAATATAAGCATGTGTATCTAAAGTATCGTATTTTGCATCTCCACAACTTACTATACTTCCTAAGCCTGTTATGACTGCGGAGAAGCATAAAATTTTTATATAATTCATACGTTTCATAGTTTACATTAATTTTTAAGTAATGAATGTGATGACGGGTTCATAATTTGAATAGCACGGCGTATATTTTTATATTCTGGTGAAGTTCCATACTCTGCTTCCATATGATAGGTTCCTGCACCACCTTTACGGAATCCGTTACTTGGTTGCCAGCGTGCCATTCCTTCGAGAGATTTCATTTTGTTACCATAACGATCAGTGTAATCATATCCACCGTCCATAGCAGCATCAGTAGCCTCGAAATTCTCGGTCATGATGGTCATCTTCGTGATTTGTTCTTCAGACATGACACTGCTATACGTCTGAACAAGTCCTGCACCTGCTACGCCGCCTGTGATAAGACGTTTATCGAGTTTAGAATCACTGCCAGGACTACTATTATTGTAAGCCTGAATGATAAAATAGTCAAAATATAACCCGACTTCAGGTCTACCTGTTATGCTCTGTGGTTCGCCATCGATAACTAATAATTTACCTGTTCCTGATTTCGGACCGAAATATTTGCCTAGTTCATCAACAAATGCAAACATTCTATCGTCTTCGTCTACGATATTACCGGGGTTGCCGAAATTAGGTTCATAATCGATATCAAAGCCGTCGTAACCATATTTGTTTACTGTATCGGCAATGGCGCTTGCATATTTGCGAATGGATGCTTCTATTGCTTCCTTATTTGATTCATCGGAAGGCCATCCCCAAAAATCATTCACAGCTTCTTTTTCGGATGAAAATCCCATATTTTCCCAATTTTCACGAATATTCTGCGGAGTAATTTGATCGCCTACACTTCTGATAATAAAACACATGGTAAAACGAGTTCCTTTAACTTGTTGGCAAAATTGCAGATCTTTTTTTTGAGCTTCTGTAATGTTCGACCAATTTCCCCAAATAGAAACAATATCTACACTATCAGGAATACCGGCTAAAGAGCTTTTCATATAGGCACCTTCACCACTCCAGCCACCAAACCAGCCAAAGGCAACTTGGTGATCTGTCTGCTTATAGGCACGCAAGGCCGCATAATATTCATCCGATACGATCGATTCGGGAAAAGTTTTTGCTTCCGACTCCGTCCAGTCACTGCAACCGATCAATGAGGTCGTTGCCAGTGATATGAGTACAATGTATAATAAATAAATTTTCTTCATAAAAGTCCTTTTTATGCATTATATAAATTAGTTCTTTTTAGCCCACTTTAAGTCAGTAGCTTCGTTATCAGCACCGCCTAGTTCTGCTACTCCCAGATCATAATTGGCTTTATTGTTTTGTGCCTCTGTATAAGGGAAGCTTAGACGACGCATACCGCGTTGGCTACTCACTCCACAATCTGATAGATTGTCGATACAAGGATAAAGTTCCGGATAACCTGTACGGCGATATTCAGCCCATGCTTCCAATCCTAATGGATAATTGGCGATCCATTTTTGAGTAATGACACGTTGGAAATTTTTTCCATTTACGTTATCAGCCTCACTGTCATCCCACATCACACTCACTGTATTGGTAATTGTAGCAGTAGCATTTTGCACAGCATCACTTTCATGTGATACGACAGGAGCTTCGTCAATCTTCAAGTATTCAGTGGCTGAAACCTGATATTGTTCCATTGACAAATTAATACCATCTTCGTAATAGGCTTTTGCTGTTTTAGAACCGACATTCCAACCACGCAATTTTCCTTCTGCACGTAAAAACGCTGTCTCTGCAGCACAGAAAACCATTAATTTAGAAGTTGCCGTATATGCAGGAATAGAGAATCCTGCTGCATCTGCCTTTTTAAAATCAGCATCTCCAGTACGCATACCTACATATTTATCTGTTTTCCCGGCAAGGGTAGACTTATTAAAGAACTTCGGCATACGTGGATCGCCATATGCATTCATATAATCTACAATATTTGCATTCACACGCAGATCACCCCAACTTACAGCTGCCAGTTGATATGGATTACTCTGTGTGCCACAAGAAAGCATAGCATTATCCGAATTACTTTCAATCAATCCTGCTTTATGTGTTACTGCTGCTTCAGCTGCCTCTTGAGCAATGCCAGGCCATGTTCCGCTGATTCGCATTGCAACACGTAAACGCATTGAATTGGCTAGCTTAGCCCAACCTGAATAATTTCCATCAAAAACCGGATCATTGGCCCCCAATGGGGCATTGCCATTTGTTTCTACATAATAGTTGTACAAAACATCAGCTGCATTGGCTAAATCACTTAATATACTGGTATAGACCTGTTCCTGGGTATCATAAGATACATAGAAATTACCCTTCTTTACTTGGCTGTAAGGCATCGGTCCATAACAATCCGCAACGCGAAGCATCGTTATTGCACGTATCATACACGCAAAAGCATAATAATGTCCCGTAGAATTAGTTGCTTCCTGTATTTGGAAAAAGTTTCCATATATTTTTTCAAACGGAGTGTTCCAGGGGGTAGCATTCCAGGCATCACTCTGATTGAATGTGCTGAAGTTTGTACCACTCCATGTGTTAGAACAGCATAGATAGCCACCTAACTGTCCCACCATCTGATCTTGCATTTGAGAGTCATTCTGCTGAATATTCACAATTGTTTCAATCATAGACTTCATCAAAGTCGCAGGGTCTGCATCATGAATTTGATATTGATTCGTATTATACTCCTCAAATTTATCGGTACAACTTCCTGCCAGTAACAACAGAGCGGCACCGACTGTGATATTTCTTAAATATTTTCTCATAACATTAGCTTTTTCTTTTAGAATTGAACTTTCACATTAAAACCGAAGTTACGCAAGCTAGGTTGCATAAAGTAGTCTACATTCATATAATAGTTACTGGAGGTAGAGGCAGACAATTCCGGGTCAAATGGGGCTTTACAATAAATCATCCATAAATTACGTCCTACAATACCCAAAGTAACATTCGCCACATTTTTAAACCATCTTTTAGGAAGTGTATAGTTTAGACTCAATTCCTGCAAACGTACATTGGTTGCACTATATAGATAATAACGACCGTAGCCACCTTCACCCGTACCAATAGTCTGGTAATACTTTTGGGCGTTAACTTTACCGTTATTAATAGGTATACCACCATTATCACGAGCTGTTGCAGATGTTCCGGATACTCCATAATAATCTAAGATACCTTGAGTAGCCGAATAAGCTAATCCGCCTACGCGGGCTGATAATACAACTCCTAAATCAATTCCTTTATAAGTGAAATGATTGGTCCATCCGAGGTTGAAATCAGCATCCAGATTACCTACTTTTACCGGAGTGTTTGATGAAGTGATACCCAGATTACCATTCTGATCGACTTTTATATTACCGTTATTGTCTTTTGTCAGTTGGTTGTATACATAGATATCAGTCATGGAGCCTCCTTCTGTCAGGATGACGCGAGGAGCTACATTCTCTTTACCTAACCAACCCACATTCATTTCATCCATTTGGATAGCTTCTCCTGTCACGGGATTCACGCTGCCGCTTGCCAGTCGTTTCACCTTGTTACGGTTTAGAGTGAAGGTTGCATTAGAAGACCATCCGAATCCTGCCCATTTATCACTGAATCCTAAAGCTAATTCAATACCCTGATTTTGCACGTTACCAGCTTGTACAATCGCTTGTTTATATCCGGAAGAAGAGGGAATATCTACCTTAAATGTTTGGTTCAGTGTGTTAGAACGATAGTAAGTTGCGTCTAAATTGAAACGGTTTCCCCAGAATTTCAAGTTCAAACCGATTTCCCAGGATTTAGTCTTTTCAGGTTTCATGTTGTCCATCGGGTAAACGGTCGGATTCGCCCAGTTATGTGTCTGGCTGTTGTATTCGTAACCCGGATTAGTAAGGAAACGATCGAAAGAAGAGGCTACCACTGTATATGAACCGCGTATTTTAGCATAAGAGATCACCTCGGGCAGTTTAACCATTTCTGATAATAAAGCCGATAAACCGACTGACGGATAAAAGAAAGATTTCTGTTTGGAGAATGCAAGTTTTGAATCCCAGTCATTACGTCCGGTTACGGTTAGATACAGTTGATTTTTCCAACTTAATTCAGCACTGGCAAAAATACTTTGAATTTCATCTTCATATCCGGTAGGGTCCGGTTTATAGTTGGCGGAGAAATTAATATTGTTGATCTGGAAGAAGTTAGGAATAACCAGGTCACCTGCAATATATAACTGATCCATTGAAGTATGATATATGGAAGCACCAACATTGGCTGTTAAATGAAAATCACCAAATGTTTTATCTATATTAGCCAGGAAATCGGCATATAAAGAACGTTCCTGACGCATGGCATCTTCAAAACCACCGCTTACACCACAGAATGTTGTTAATGTAGAAGCAGATTTTTCGTTTTTATTCCGGTAGTCGGAGTTGTCCAGATTGACACGACCGACAACATTGAGCCAATCTGCAGCCTGCCATTTCAAAGAAGCGTTCATCATATAACGTTTCTTGTTGGAAGTACGGTTGATGCGATTTTGTATCCAATATGGATTTTGTAATGACAAACTTGCATCACCATAAGGCCAATATTGTTCCATATAGCCGTAGTTAGTATTATAACGTTCATACAAACGAATTTCGTCAAAGTTGTCTCCACGAGGGAATAGATACAGTGATGGGAGAGGATTATAATACTGTCCTTGAGAAACCATGTTTTTGTTGTTCTGAACGATATATTGTGCACCGATATCCAGAGTAAGTTTATCATTCAGGAAATGGGTGGTATTACGTGCCGTAAAATTATAACGGTTATAGGAGTTATTCGGAAGAATTCCACCGGAGTTAGTTGTAGAAGCAGAAAGATAGGTCTGGTTTTTGGTATTTCCTGTAGATAATGCTACCGAATTGATAACATTGGATCCTGTTTCAAAGAAGTCAGATGGGTTATATCGACGGTTTGTCAATTCTCCCCAGCTGAATAATCCGGAACTTGTACCATAACGGTTCTGCATATCCGGCATAATATATGCTTTAGAGAAAGTAGTACTGTTGGATACTGTTATGGTAGTTTTCTCTGTTTTGCCTTTTTTAGTAGTAATTAAAACAACACCGTTTGCCGCAGCAGAACCATATAATGCTGCCGCAGAAGGACCGGTCATCATACTAATACTAGCAATATCGTCCGGATTTAAGTCAGCAACAGCATCTGATCCTCCCATCTCTCCAAATAATCCTTCGCCACCGCTTTTTCCTGTATTAAAAATAGGTACACCGTCAATTACATACAATGCATTGTTATCTTTAGTCAGAGATTTCATACCACGCATAACAACACGTGTGGCACCACCAGCACCGGTTGCACCACTATTAATCTGAACACCGGCAACCTTTCCTGATAGTGAATTCATAAAATTGGCATCTTTTACAGCTGTCAATTCGTCACCTTTTACCTCTTGTACATTATAACTTAACGCCTTAGTTGCACGCTTGATACCCAATGCAGTAACAACTACTTCGTCCAATACTTGCGTATCTTCTCCTAAGGTTACTTTTATAGGTTGTGCGTTGGCAAGCGTGATTGTTTGGGAGGCATAACCGATATAGGATACTTCAAGTACATCACCTTTAGCTGCTTGTATTTTGAAATTTCCATCCATATCAGTGATAGTACCATTTGAAGTTCCTTTTACCAAAATACTAACTCCAATCAATGGTTCTCCTTTTGAATCAGTAACAGTACCACTTGCAGTAATTGGTGTTTTTTTCTGCTGCTCTTCTTTATTACTCTTCGCAGAAAGTACAATATGATTATCTACTATTGAAAAACTGACATTTACTCCTCTGAATAACTGATTCATTACATTATTCAAAGATTCTTTTGTTACCTTGATAGATATGACACGATTTATATCGACATCATTTGTGTTATAGACTACTGACATTGAAGTTTGTTTCTCAATTTCTTTCAAAGCAGTGTTCAAGGGTACTTTCGATAGATTAAGAGTGATCGTTCGTTCTTGCCCATAAGCTGAAGCAAAACACGAAACCAACAAAAGGAAGAATAACAAGTATGAAAACTTGTGTTTTATAATTTCTTTCATCTTATTCTTTTTAATTAGAAATAGTTTTTAGAGAATTTGTAATTAGAGGCGGTAAATGAGATTACCGTTTTCACACAAAGGTTTCATGTATCTCTGTTTCTCATAATTAATAAATTTAAAGGTTATACTTAAAATAAATTCCATAAGCGCTTATTCAATAGTAATACATTTTATGTTGTAACCTTACTAAACGAAGATAAGATTTTTTTCGAAAAAAATAGAATAGAAAGATTCCTAATTGAAAAATAAATACTCAAATATTTGATAAATAGAATCTTATGTACTTATTAAAATCAGGCTGATTTATTACATTTGCATACATTTTGCATACAATATATGTATGCTTTACCTATTGTATAGATATAAATATTCATTTTATGTTCAAATATTCAAAAGATGGAATTTCGGTTTTAACCATATTAGATACCAGAAGAGCAAAAAAGAGTGGACAGTTTCCTGTTAAAGTTCAAGTGGTATATAGAAGAAAGCAAAAATATTACTCAACTGGGAAGGAAGTGTCAAAAGAAGATTGGGCAAGGTTATTAAAGGTAAAAAGCCGGTTATTGGCAGAAATTCGATCAGATATAGAGAGTAGTTTTTCAACTATTAAGCAACAAGTTAATGAACTGATAACAAAAGGAGAATTTAGTATTGAAACATTAAGCGTCAGGTTAGGAAGGCAGATGAATGATATGACTTTGCGCAGTGCTTTTCGCTTAAAAATGAAAGAACTGGAAGCCTATGAACAAGCAAACACTTACCTAAATTATCAAAGTGCTTTAAAAAGTTTAGAAGATTTCGGAGGTTCCACTATACCTTTGGAAAACATTACAATTGATTGGCTTAAACGTTGTGAAAAATTTTGGATGTCAGAAGGTAAAAGCTATTCAAGCATAAGTATTTATTTCCGAGCTTTAAAGTGTGTCTTAAATCGTGCTGTACATGATGGTATTATAAAAGAATCATCTTTTCCTTTTGGAAAGAATAAATATGAAATTCCTGAAGGGTGTGGACGTAAATTAGCACTTACTCTTTCTGAAATAAAAAAAGTAATGTCCTATCAATGTGAAACAAAAGATATAGAAGAATTTAGAGATCTCTGGGTGTTTTCTTATTTATGTAATGGCATTAATTTTATGGATTTATTATTTCTTCAGTATTCAAATATTATGGATGGAGAAATATGCTTTGTACGCTCTAAGACATCTCGAACTACCAAACATAACAAAGAGATACATGCAATCATTACTCCTGAAATGTGGAATATTATTCAAAAATGGGGTAATCCAAGATTAAGCCCGCAAACGTATATTTTTAAATATGCTAGAGGAACTGAAGATGCCTTTGAAAAGATTAGATTGGTACGGCGTATTATAACCAAATGTAACAGAAGACTTAAAAAAATAGCCCAAGACATTGGAATTTTTCAGTTGACGACTTACACGGCAAGGCATTCTTTTGCTACAGTATTAAAACGTGGAGGTGCGAAAACCTCATATATTTCTGAAAGCTTGGGACACTCTAACTTATCTGTAACCGAGCACTATTTAGCATACTTTGAAAAAGAGGAAAGAATAAGGAATGCTCAATTATTGACTAACTTTAATCTCTAGATTAATACATTTGCATGCAAATTGTATGTACAATGAAAAATGGACCAATAATTGATATAGGATAAAAGTGAGTATAATATTAAAAAACGCATATTCAGATTATCTATAATTTAGAATATGCATCTTGTTATCAGGAGTGTTTCGAAAACCGCAGGGATTTCCACTTTAGCCAAACGTAATTCAAATAAAAAAAGGATGATATTATTGCAATTTATTCTTTTTATCGCCCGCGTAGTGATAGAATAATATCTAATATTGATAATATTAATCAAATGAAAAGATTCCGTTCTTTGTATTATCGGCACTAACTAGAAGAAAACAACTACTATAAAGCAAGTTATTATTATTCTTTAAATGATTTGTTAGGTTCCATTTAAAGAATCAAAATGTTCCACACCGAGAAACGAAGTGATTCTCGGTGTGGAACATTCCTGAAAAAACGTCTTTTATCGAATATTCATACCGCATATATGAATAAAAACAAGTTGATTACTGCATATTCATGCGCAATCTTACTAACTTTTTCTCTCATTCATTGAATTTACTTAATTGTATTTAGTCTGACATCTTAAAAATAGAACATCTAATCTATTTATCAAACAAGAATAGAATTTAGGGAAAGTATATGAAACTGATTTTCTCCCAAGCAATCACGCTTACTAGTGCACAACCCTTGAAGGTTACTTTAGGAGAAGATACGCAGGTGTTGGACGAAGTAGTCGTTACTGCATTAGGTATCAAGAGCGCAACTCAAGCATTAAGCTATAATGTGAAAGAAGTAAAAGGTGATGAAGTT
>OGXR01002720.1_pt1 | contig 10892 bp, 10 predicted proteins | sample 1576331 | NCBI WGS metagenome assembly OGXR01 (sample SAMEA3541473, study PRJEB24748) | human gut metagenome | biome: human gut; feature: human-associated habitat; material: faeces | place: China | collected 2012 | reverse complement strand
CCTTTGTAGGGATGTTCCGGTCTGATCTTTTTGAGGGCTTATGTGTTGGTCATGCACCGAAGAAATGCAAAATCTGCGGCAAGTGGTTTCTGACCACCAACGCACGGCACACCAAATACTGTGGCGGCTATGCACCGGGGGACAAGCTGCACCGCACCTGTCGGCAGATCGGCAACCTGAAAGGCAGAGAACAACGGGAGCTTGCGGACGATCATCCGGTGAAACAGATTTATGAGAAACGGCTGAACACCATAAACCGCTATGTGAAGCGTGGTACTCTGGACGCTGATCTTGCAGAGGTTATGAAAAAGCTGGCAAAGGATAAAATGCTTCGAGCGCTGAGCAATGTCGCCTATGCCAAAGGTGATTACGAAAAAGAGATGGGACAGGCTGCTTTGAAGAAAGAAGCAAAATTACGGACGAAATGAGGAATATGTAATGGCACAGAAATATGATTTAACTGATATTGGGAATGCGCTTAGCCGGGTTATGGACAATCCTATGACCAAAATAATCCGTTCTGGCTCTATTGGTGTGTTGGGCGTAGTAAACCCAGTTGCGGGAATTGTAGGCGGAATAGGAAATGATCTTCTATCTGAATACAATACCTTCAAACTCGGCCATCTACTGAACGGTCTTGCATCTGGCTTTAATCTCGAAAGAAGATTGAACGAGCTTTACAACTATGTAAACTCCAGCCCGGAAAAGGCTATTATCGTAGCCAATCTGTTCAAACAAACCGTAAATGCAGAATGCCCAAAGGTTTGCGTTATTTATGGTCTAATTCTTGCAAACCATTTAGAAACACTTACAGAATTCACGCACGAAGAATTGATTGTCTGTAAAGCTTTGGAAAACGCTACGGATTATGATCTGAAGAATTTCAAAGAAATAATGGAGAACTATCTTAAGCCAACATCAAATGGAAGAAGAATTGTATTTCCAAAAGACTTTGCAGATATTGCTGCTTTCACCACCACATGCGATTGGTGTGTATATAATAGAATCTTTGTTTCTCGCACAGCAGAGTGGGGTGAAATGGAAGAAGGCATTTTGGATATGAGCACGTACTATTACGAGGCAAATCCTGCATCTGTTCTTCTGGATAATATAAATGCTGCAAGACAAACTTGGAATTATGGTTAATTATTCCCGCTGATTACTTAGAAGGGAGGTGCGCTATGCTAAATGATTTTTCGTGGAACATGACCGGATACATACCGAAGCACCAAGTTAATCCACACGGTGACGGCATCATCCCCTATGTGGCAGAGCGCATCTTCCAACTGGAACCGGAACCGCCAGCGGTGGACAGTCTGAATGAATATATCCTGTCTGCTTTGCGGGAAAAGAATTTGCTATATTTTTCGTTCTTTCTGCACCACTACGAAACGCAGCTCAACAAGCGCATCAAAGGCTTTCTCAGTGTGGACGGCGGCAATCTGTACGACACAGACCGATTTATCGATATAAAGATCTCCTGCCGGGAGCAAATGCTCCAAAAGCTGATGGACTATGATCCTGCCAAGGGTGCGGAGTATGCTACATACATCTATCCGTTCATCTGGGATTCTATGCTCCGTTTCCGCATGGGCGAAGAAAAATGGTCGGTATCCTCTCTGACCAATTACAAAATGGTGCGATCAATGGCGTGGCTGTACCATAACACCAAAGATGCGGTCAACCAGTTTTCCAAGAAGTATAACTGCGACCTTGCTCTTGCGGAAGAATATCTGAAAGTTGTCCGTGGAATCCGCAACCAGCAGCCGTTCTATATAACGGACGAGGACGGCGAGGAAACAGGCGAGGATATAGCCCTTGACGATAGCTGGAACTATACCGACATCCTCTGGAACGGCATACAAGCAGAAAAGGTACAGCGGGCATTTGAGAAGCTGAATTACCGGGAACAGACCTTGCTCGAAAAACGGTTAGCAATCTGTATGACCTGCGGGCGAGTTGGCTCATGGAAGAACCGCCCCACTTTTGAAGAATTGGCGATTATGTTTGAGGGCAGCACAGCCAGCGGTGCAGAGCGAGCCTACCGGAAAGCGGTGGACAAACTGACAGAACTGCTGGTTGCCGAAGGTGCGCTCCATGCTGTCCGGCTGAAACAGAAAACCAAAACCAAGCGCAAAAAGAAAATCGCCGCCGCAATCTACGAATATCAAGCAGACTGCGACGGCGAATGGGGCGAAATTTCAGTTGATTTTGAGAACGGCACAGCAGAGATTATCCGACTTGCTGATTGGGATACAATTAAAACGAACTGGTTTGCCAATGAGGCGATCCGGTATATTTTATCATTGTCGCCTGATGCTCTTAAAAAATATATGCTCGTCCCCCTTGAGCCGCCACTTATATCCTGAATCCTTACAACAACTGTAAGTGGTATTTGCTGTGTTCCCATGCTATCATTTTATTACAAATGATAGGAGGTATTCACATGAAACCCATTTTGAATATTGAAAATTTAACAAAAATCTATGGCAATGTGCCAAGTCAAACAAATGCACTGAATGGGATCACCCTCCAGGTGATGCCGGGAGAGTTTCTCGGCATTATGGGAAGCAGTGGTTCCGGTAAATCCACGCTTCTCAACTGTATTGCAACTGTGATTCAGCCCACCGGTGGAAGCATTCAGGTGGAGGGCGATACTCTGCAATCCCTCAGGGGAAAGGCTCTTGCAGAGTACCGTGGCAAAAAAGTTGGTTATCTATTCCAGAACTTTGAATTGCTGGACAACCTGACTGGCAGGGAAAACATCCTGCTCCCGACTTCCTTGCATGGGGTATCCGAAGCAGAAAGCAGCCAGCGGCTGAAGCAGTTGGCTGACTATCTGGAAATCACTGATGTTCTGGATAAGTTTCCGTCCAAGATGTCCGGCGGCCAGCGTCAGCGTGTTGCGGCAGCAAGGGCTCTGATCTTACATCCCCAAATGATCCTTGCCGATGAACCGACGGGTGCGCTGGATTCTAAGAACGCAAGAAGTCTTATGGAGAAGCTGTCCGGCCTGAATCGTGACGAACAAGCTACGATCCTGATGGTAACCCATGATTCCAATGCCGCCAGCTTCTGTAAGCGCATCCTGTTCATCCAGGATGGCGTGATCTTTCATGAGCTTCGGCGTGGAGACGAAAGCCAGCAGGAGTTCTACGGGCGCATCCTGAAGGTGATGGCGCAACTGGGAGGGGGCAGCGCAAATGTTCTCTAATCTCATTCTTCGGAACAGCCGCCGCAGCCGAAAGGAAAACGGTCTGTTTTTCAGCTCCCTGGTGATTTCTATTGTTGCCTTTTACATGATTCTTTCCATCTCCACTCAAGATGTGATGCTCTTTTTGCAGAAAATGGAGAGTGACGCAGTTGACAAACTCCTGCTTCTGATTCCTGCGTTTTATGGAATGACCCTCGGTATTCTGTTCTTTTTGATCTATTTTGCCTGCAAGTATCAGTTCGAGCGCAGACGGCATGAGTTTGGTGTTTATCTAATGTTGGGGATGCGTAGAAGTAAACTGTTTGGTATGCTTCTGGCGGAAGATTGCCTGACCAGTATTCTTGCCATGCTCATAGGCTTACCTGTGGCTGTGGTGCTTTCAGAAATTGTCAGTCTTGTCACCGCCAAGCTGGTAGGCATGGGGATCATCGGTCATCAGTTTTCTTTATCCTGGTCTGCGATTGAATGGACGCTGGCAGGATTTCTGGCAATTAAGCTGACGGCACTTCTGATTTTGAGTGGACGAATCAGCCGCCAGGAGATCGGTACTTTGCTATCCCAGCCAACGAACCGCCCCAAAAAGCAAATGCCATCTGTTATCTATGGACTGGCTGCTATATGCGGAAGTGTGATGTTGGCAGTGGCTTACTACATGGCGATTCAGGGAATTGCATGGACAAAGGTAAGTATGATGGGACTGACTTTGCTGTTGGGCATAGTTGGTACGATGCTGCTTTTCTATGGGATGCGTGCGCTGATTGCTTTGATTGTTAAGAAAGGAAAAGGAAATAAGCAGCTTCATGTATTTACCTTCCGGCAGATTCAGGAGAATGTCATTCATCAGTCAAACTCCATGGCCATCAGCTCCCTGCTGATTCTGGCGGCGCTGTGTTGTTTTGGTGCGGGCGTAGGAATTGCAGGAACGAATAGCCTGTCTTCTGGCCATGTAATCGACTATACTTTTGAAGATCATACTGCAGAAGATTCATCGCAGGTTCTTCCGAATATAAAGGCAGTCCTGAAAGAAAACAGTTTGGAAAATCAATTTTCAGAGCTTTTTGAAATGAGGGTTGGGCGTATTCGCACCACAGAAGATTATGATAATGCCTACAGCATGGACGCTGTTATGGACTCTCTTCGGAGCCTGCCCCAGTCGGAAGACCGGGATGTCCTTCTGAACAATCTTGGTTATGCCACATACCCATATTTGATTTGTTTATCGGACTATAATCGTTTGTTGGAATTGTCCGGCAATCCGGCTCTCCAATTAGGCGAAAAGGAGGCCACTGTCTATATTGATACAGAGTTTACTACGGCAAGCCGTACCGCAATGCTGAACCAAGTATTGGCCGGGCAGCCCAAGGTGGAACTGGATGGTAGTCCGATTCATCTTACAGGAGAGGTTCAGTCTGTGAATTTGGTCACGGACCGTTCTATAACCTTGTCCTTTGCATTGATTCTTCCGGATGAAGCATTCCTATATTATAGTCAGGGAATGTATGATACCTATGTCAATGCGGTGCTCAGTGAGCAAGCTCTGAATGGAAATAGCCTTATGACTGCCTATTCCGATCTGAACGAGAAGCTGGACAAAATAGGTATCGAATATGAAAGCTATCTTCAGAATATGGGCCGCCAGCTTTTCTACACCGTAGCATCCATCTATATTACCCTCTATCTGGCGATTGTGTTCCTGGTGGTTGCCAACACCATTGTGGGTGTTCAGTTCCTGATGAGCCAGCAGAAAACCGGGCGTAGATACCAGACCCTGATCCGCCTGGGAGCCACTTACGAAAGCCTTTGCCAGTCTGCCGGAAAGCAGATTGCGTGGTTTATGGGACTTCCTGTATTGGTTGCAGCTGTCAGCAGTCTGTTTGGAGTCAGAGCGTTGTTTACAGGGATACTCTCGTCCCGAACCCGTGGGACAGTGCCTGAAATGCTGCTTGTATCTGCTACTATGATTTTGCTGCTTTGCGTGATAGAATATATTTATATGAGAGTGGTCAAGCACTCCAGTGATCGGTATTTGCTGACACTGATGCAGCCGCAGAGAGAAGAATAATTTGGAAGGAGGTGCTGTCGTGAAAAGAATTGCTGTTGTGGAAGATGAAGTCTATATGCGGGAAGAACTCTGCAATATGCTCCAAAAGGACGGGTATCTTGCGGAGGCAATCACCGAGTTTGAAGATGCCGCTCGGCTCCTGGCAGCCCTCCGTCCTGACCTTGTGATCTTAGACCTGAATTTGCCGGAGATCAGTGGCTTTCAAATCTGCCAGGAACTAAAGAATAAAACCGCTATCCCCGTCCTGGTACTAACTTCCAGAGATCAGGTAAAGGATGAACTGCAAGCGTTCCAGTTGGGTGCCGATGAATATTTGACGAAGCCGTGCAGAAAAGACCGGCTTCTTGCCAGGGTATCCAATATTCTCAAAAGGTATGAAGGCCGTACCAATCTCATAGAGGGACCAGATTTCCTGTTAGACCAGCAGACCTACACGCTTTATATTCATAATACCTCTGTGGTGCTTCCAAAAAATCAGGGAAAACTGTTGGTCGCTCTTTTGTCCGGCGGCGATGCTCTGGTCACGACGGAGCAGCTTTGCATGGCACTATGGGGAACCACGGAATACATAGATGAAAATGCCTTGCAGGTTAACCTAACCCGGCTGAAAAAAACGATGTCCGCCCTTGAAATGAAGCAGCGAATCGTTGCAGTTCGAGGAATGGGCTACCGTTTGGAAGCGGAGGTGTCTCTATGAAGCAGCTTTGGCACATGATAGAACGGTACTACCCCTGGCTTCTGTTGCTGCTGGGCGTGGATTGCTTTTGCGCTGTCATTCTTTGGATTTCTGACATTCAGGTATTTCAAACCTTGATCGGGTTAGTAGTTCTGACGAGCATCCTTTTGTTTTCAGCGATTCTGTTTGTACTAAACAAGAGGGAGAACACCCACATGGAACTGTTCCGAGATTTCCTCAGTGATCCTACCATCTGCAATGAAGAACGGCTGCTCAGTGCCATTAGTCAGAAAGAAGGAGAATCTGTCCGATTTTTGGCTTCGGTTTTACGGGAATACAAAAACGAGAGTAACAATATGGCGGATGCCCTACGGGACTATGAAGAATACGTGGAGGGCTGGGCACATGAAGCGAAAACGCCCCTATCGTTGCTGACCATGCTCTTGGATAACCGGAACGATGAAATCTCTCCTTCCCTGCAAGCAAAGCTGGATTATGTCCGCAGTCAGCTTCAGGAGGATGTCACGCAGATGCTGTACTATGCCCGGTTGAAGAGCAGTACAAAGGATTACCGATTTGAGGATGTCAATTTGAATGACTGCTTGGGTGAAGTTCTGGAGGACTATGCCCCACTTCTTGAAGAGAAGCAGTTTGTCATTCTCAACAAACTGCAATCTGAAACAGTCTATACAGACCGTAGAGGACTTCAGTTTATGTTGGGACAAATCGTTAGCAATGCCATCAAATATAGCAGCGATAGTCCCATGCTTACAATTTCCGTGATACATTCGGAGACCGCAGATATCCTTTCTGTTGAAGATAACGGCATTGGCGTAAAAAAATATAATCTGCCGTACATTTTTCAAAAGGGCTTTACCGGGGATTCTACTGACAGCAGAAAGAAAGCTACCGGTATAGGGCTTTACCTGGTTAAGAAGATGGCTGACGATCTAAACCTTCGTCTGGAAGCTGCTTCCCAGTGGGGAAAGGGCTTTAAGATAGTCATCTTCTTTCCAAAATTGAAATCCAACGGAGGAAAATAATATAAGCAAAAAACGGGGCTGTAAAATAAGTCTCTGCTAAAGAAACGCTAGTTCCGACAAATGCTGGTTCTGGCGTTTCTTTACATTAATATATGTTTTTTGAAAATCGTCACTGTTTTATGTAAAAAGGGTACACTTAATAAGCTTGGATAGATTTCTTCTGTACGTCCATATTTTTTATATCTTACATGTTGTTTTCGTTTGAAAAGAAATTTACGTCCATTAGGGCATATAGGATTTCCGTTCTCATCTCTTATATAGTTTACAGCACGATAAGGATTCGTGTGATGTTTTTTATCTGCCGTTTCTTTTTTGTACATGGTAAATATCATTAAATTTTTCCATTAAAGGTACAAAGCATTCCATGCCTTGTCTTCCATAAAATCAATTCTACGTTAAAAACATACCGTCTAGACAGCTATTTTTTAAGCTATCATTTGAAAGACATATATAATATATAGGCTCAAATGGTGAAAGTGCCCATTTGGGCCTATTATTGTATGAATTCATACGTTACAACCAGAGCAAGATCCACCCGTGTATTACAGTATTGTCATTTTGACAATTTTGTATTACTTACGAGTAGCAGACCTTGATGGGGATTACGTCCCCATACCCACGTGAAAATATAATTGCAGGCAATTACATTTTAGCAGATACGCAAGCGTTTCTGAGTAAGTGTCACAGACAACAAAATAAGGAAATTTTGATAAGGCATTCACCTGGATAGGTGAGTGTTTTTTTATTTTCAAATATTTAATTAACAGAAAAAATAAAAAAGTTTTCTTCAGGGGGCTGTAAAAATGCCTCTCAGCGTTTCGTATTAATGAAAGGGTATTTTTTGCAGGAAAAATAAAAAATTTTCATCAAGAGCCTGTATTTATGCCCTTCATCTTTTGAATATGTGTAAGGACATTTTTTGAGCCGGCATAAAAATGATTTTTACAACAATTAGAAACAGAAACGAGGCGAGAAAAGAATGAAATATGAATACATGAAGGAGTCAGAGCAGATGCTTCAATACTTCCAGTTTCCGAAGTTTTTGCTAAAACTGCGAATTTCTCAAACTGCAAAATATCTTTATATGATTTTGTACGACCGGGCGCGGATATCAAGAAAGAATAGCTGGATAGACAAGTATGGAAATGTTTATCTGATATTTCCAATAGAAGAATTGTCTGTTCAAATCGGCAAATGCAAATCTTCTATAAAAACAGCATTGAAGGAATTAGATGATGAGGGATTATTGGTTCGCAGATCCGGTGGATTTTCAAAACCCAATCATTTATATGTAAAAATTCCATCTGATGAGATAGGTTTACAGTCGGTTGACAATAAGGCGGTTGAAAAGATGGCTTTGATGGAGTCGGAAAAGCAACCATCATCTGGTCGTAAAAATGGCTGTACAGGAGTCGGAAATGTGGCACCTAGTAAAGTAACTGAGAAATATAAAAGAAATAAATATCATGAAGTAAATTATTGCTATGGGGAAGGAGAGAGTTTGTGATGAGAGAAGAAGATACCGTATGTGTAGGCAGTGATGGTTTGCGATATTGCAAAGTCTGTGGGGAAGCGAAAGAAGCATTTTTCCCAGAGGGTGGCTTTATGGGGATGAAGAAACATTCCAGGCAATGTGCCTGTGACAGAAAAGCGTATGAAGAAGAACAAAAATATTTTAAAGAGAAAGAACACCGGGAATTAGTCAGTAGAAATACGAGCATCTGTTTTGACGAGAGCAGGATGGAAGAGTGGACATTTGAGAATGCAGATATGTCAGATGCGGTAATGCATAAGGCAAAAAATTATGTTGATAACTGGGAGGAAATGAAAAGAAATCATATAGGCTGTTTGTTCTGGGGATCAGTTGGTACTGGGAAAAGTTATATTGCCGGGTGCATTGCCAATGATCTTCTCAAACGAGAAGTAACGGTAAAGATGACAAATTTCAATACCATTATCGATGATATATTTCCACTGGCAGACAAAACGGAATATATCAATGCATTGGCTTCTTACCAGCTTTTGATTATTGATGATCTTGGAGTGGAACGAAATTCAGAATATGCGTTAGGAATTATTTTTAGTGTCATAGACCGCAGGATCCGTTCGGGACGACCTTTGATCATCACAACGAATCTTCCGCTGAAAGAAATAAAAGGCGAGACCATGTTAGAAAAAAGACGTATCTATGACCGTATTTTAGAAATGTGTACACCCATATATGTTGGAGGCGCAAGCAAACGAGAAGCGATTGCAAGTATGAAAATGGAGAAAGCGAAAACGTTGTTGAATACAAAGAATGATCGTGTGTATTGCGGATAGAAGTGAATGCTACGCACGTTAAACAATAAGGAAAGAATTTTATGAGCAAACTATATGTTGCAATATGTGAAAAAGTGGCTCTTACAATTGAAGAGGCAGCAGAATACAGTAATATCGGACAAAACAGAATAAGTAGTCTTTTGAAAGAACCGAGATGTCCGTTTGTGCTTTACGTAGGCACGAAAAAACTTGTAAAGCGAAAAGAATTTGAAAAATTCATTTCGGAAAGTGTGGAAATATAAATGAATGACAGGAGAGGAGATGAAAATGAATATTCACAAAAATAAGATGCTATGGTATAATACAAGGTGCTGTATTAGGGCTTCTTATGAGAGGAGCTGAAATATGGGAAAAGATTTAAAAGGTTACAAGAATGAAATCAGTATCGTTTTATACTACAAACCGGATTGCGAACAGGCGAATTGGTAGGATTGAAATGGGAAGATGTCGATTTTAAATTCAAAACAATTCAGATTCGCAGAAGTATGGAATATCGTTACAGTGCAAAGGAGTGGCGTATCGGAGAAACAAAGAGTAAATCAGGTTACCGTACGATACCCTTAACAGAAGAAGCGGTTGCTATACTAAAAAAACAAAAAGAAAAGAATAAGAGGATTTCAGAAATTTCAACAGAATGGGAAGAATTTGTGTTTCTGTGTCGAAAAGGAACACCGGTTAAGAACAGTACATATGATACAGCGTTGTTTAAAATCTGTGATAAAGCAAAAATTCCAAGATTTTCGATGCATATCTTGAGACATACTTTTGCTACCAGATGTGTGGAACTCGGATTCGATATCAAAACACTCAGCGAAATTCTCGGTCATTCCAGCATCAATATCACCTTGAATCGATATGTACATCCATCCTTTGATCTAAAAAAACAAAATATGAATAAAATGAATGAATTAATTTCCTTTAGATAAATTGTCAGAAGTCCTGTGTTTTTGCAGAAATGCAAGCCCAGGGCTTCGATTAATATGGGATAAATTGCCGAACGATTACGGTTGTAATTTGTATGAAAGAACTGTTATAATTCTGATATCGGATATCAGTAAATGATGTCCAGACATCTGATCCGGCGCTTCTGCCAGATAATCCCAGAAAAAGTTATAAAATCAGAAAAGAATGTTGCTGTCCAGTTGCAGTGATTGTATAATCAATATATAGAACAAACTGGCGTAATGTTCTTTTGAAAAGTACGAACAGAGTATCAACATATCTACGGAATCAAAGAAGGGAGGTTTTACTATAAATCAGCTTAACAGAAAGAATGAACGCCAGATAAAACGAAAGATAAAGACAAGCGGTCAGGTGAAAAATCCTGTTGCATACCAGAATAAAGACATCATATCCAAAGTCTTTGGTGAAAGTATGAGGAACAAATCCTTTCGGGCATACGGAATGGATATTCCGGAGATTGTTGAAATCCTGCCTACGAATCTTCCAGCAGTGGAAGCAAATGAGATGCGTCTGGACAATCTCTTCCGGCTGAAAGATGGCACGATTGTGATCGTCGATTATGAGAGCACCTACAGTTACACGGATAAGATCAAGTATCTCAATTACGTTGCC
>OGXR01002719.1_pt1 | contig 10896 bp, 12 predicted proteins | sample 1576331 | NCBI WGS metagenome assembly OGXR01 (sample SAMEA3541473, study PRJEB24748) | human gut metagenome | biome: human gut; feature: human-associated habitat; material: faeces | place: China | collected 2012 | reverse complement strand
ATAACCAAAGCGCACGTGCTCAAAGGAGACGCGACCCTCAACGCGACCCGGCAGCTTGGCGGCCTCGTCCGGCAGCGGATCGGCCTCCATCTCGGGCTCATCGAGCAGGTCGAACACGCGCTCCGCACTCGCCAACGCGCTCTGCAGCGAGTTGAAGGTAAACGACAGCTGCGTCATGGGTTCGGACGCCTCGTAGATAAACTGGAAGAACGCCTGGAACACGCCGACGGTCATGTGACCGGCAACCAGCATGCTGCAGCCCACCAGCGCGATCACGATCTGCGCCAAACGGCCGATAAAGCGCACCGCAGGGCCGACGGCATTGATCATAAAGTCGGCCTTGGCACTCACGCGTGCCAGCTCGCCCGAGGCCTGGTGCACCTCGGCAGAACTTTGGCGTTCGCGGTTAAACGCGCGGATCACCAGACGGCCCGAATAGCCTTCCTCGACCGCACTCGTAATCTTGGACACCCACTCCTGGCGCTCGCCCGTCACATCGTGTGTGCGGCGCGAGACGACCTTCGTCACCAGCAGCGACAGTGCCGTAAAGAACAGAAAGACGAGCGTAAGCTGCACGCTGAACACGAACATCACGCTCACAGCACCAACAACCGTGCCGATCGACACGAGCAGCTGCAGCAATCCGCGCTGCATGCTCTCGGACATCTTGTCCAGGTCGTTGGTCGCGCGGCTGACGACCTCGCCGGGACGATGCGCGTCAAAATAGGCGAGCGGCAGACGGTTGAGCTTTTGCGCGATGCGGTTGCGCAGGCGCAGATTGAGACGCTCAGCGACGCTCGACATCAAAAAGCTCTGGAGCGCATAGAACGAGGCAGCGGCAGTCCAGATCATAAAGTAGACGAAAATGGTCTTGCCGCAGTTCTCCCAGGTGATGCTGAAAGTGGTGTCGTTGGCAAACGCCACCTGAATGTGGCCCCACAGCTCATCGATCACGCGGGCGCTATATGCCGGCGCGGCGGTGTTAAAGATGACATAGAACACAATGCTCGCGAACACGATATAGAAGCGCCAATGGTCGCCGGCAGCCTCACTCCACAGGCGGCGCACCGTCGCCCAGGTATCCCGAGGCGTCTCGTCCTCGTCTTCGTCGTCCACGTCGCGCATACGCTCTGCCTCGGCGCGGGCGCGCTCGTCCTCGGCACGTTCGTTTTCCTCGTAGAGCGCTTGGCGGCGAGCCTCGCGCTCCGCCGCCTTGGCGGCTTCGTCCAGGTCGGGCGCGACGCCCGTCTCCTCGACTGTCTCTACAACCGCAGCGCCATCGACGATGCCCTGCTTCTTGAGCTCCTCAGTCATGCTACTCACCTCCCTTCATCTGCGATTCCGCGATTGCGCGGTACACCTCGCAGGTTTCCATGAGCTCGTCGTGCGTGCCTAGGCCCACGATCTCGCCGTCTTTGAGCACCACGATCTGATCGGCATGCAAAATAGTCGAGATGCGCTGGGCGATGATGAGCACCGCGGCATCGCACGTCTCGTCCTGCAGCGCATGGCGCAGTGCCGCATCGGTCTTAAAGTCCAGGGCCGAAAAACTGTCGTCGAAGATATATAGATCGGCATGCTTCATGAGTGCGCGGGCAATCGCCAGGCGCTGGCGCTGACCACCCGAGAAGTTCGTGCCGCCCTGGGCCACCGGCGTATCGAGCCCCTGGGGCTGGTCGAGCACAAAGGTGCTCTGGGCAACCTCCAGCGCATGGAGCATGTCAGCCTCAGTCGCGTCTTCGTTGCCAAAGCGCAGGTTGCTCGCCACCGTACCCGAGAACAGCCATGCCTTCTGCGGCACATAGGCGATACGCCCGCGGATGTCGTCTTGCGAAAGGTCGCGCAGATCGATGCCATTCAGGCGAATGGCGCCCTTCGTGGCATCGTGGAAGCGAAGCAAGAGCTTGGCCACCGTCGACTTGCCCGAACCCGTCGAGCCTACAATCGCCGTGGTCTGGCTACGGCGACAGGCAAAGCTCAGGTCGCACAGGGTATCCTCGTCGGCATCGTCAAAACGGAACGACATGTGGTCGAACACGGCCACCGCGTCGGCACCGTCAACAGACTCCGCCGCGCACGTGTCCAGCGTGCGCTTGCCGTCCACGATGCTCGGCTCAATCTCCAACACCTGCTGCGCACGGTTCAGGCATGCGGCGGCGCGTGGGAGCGTCAGAATCACCATCTGCGCCGTCATCACAAAGAACAGGATCAGGATCGCGTACTCCAGCACGGCCGAGATGCTACCGATTTGCATGGCGTGGACGCCCACGCGGTTGCCGCCCACCCACAGCACCGCCACCTCGGCGATATTCATCAAAAAGAAGCTGGAGCTGTCGAGACCCACAAACAGGTGGTTGACCTTGATGGCATTGGCCGCGTAATCGCTAAACACCTCGTCCAGGCGCTGCTCCTCGTGGCGCTCCTTGTTAAATGCGCGGATGACGCGCACGCCCACGATGTTCTCGCGCAGCACCACGTTCATGCGGTCGATAAAGCTCTGCAGGCGCATAAAGATCGGCGCGGCGTTGGCAACGGTAAAGACCGCCGCCACCAGCACGATCGCAACCACCACGCCCAGCAGCGTACCCATGGCGGGATCGATGAACCAAGCAAAAATGATGCCTGCCACGGCCAAGAACGGCACCGGCAGCACCAGCTGAATCGTCTGAAGGACAGCTTGCTGAATCACGTTGATGTCGTTGAGCGAGCGCGTGATCATCGAACCCGTGCCAAAGCGCTCAAAGTCGCTGGCGGACAGCTCGAGCGACTTGTCGTACACGGCATTGCGGATATCGCAGGCCACGTTGGCGGCCAGGCGCGCCGAAAGATAGCAGCCCAGCACCGTGCCGCCGCTGGCCATGCCGGTCGCGATAAGCATGTACAGGCCGTTGCGTAATATATAGTCGACATCACCCGTGGTAATACCGGTGTTGACCATGTTCGCCAGCATCGTGGGAACCAACAGCGTACCGACGTTATCAACCAGCAGCACCAGCAGCGTCACTGCGATAAGCCCTCGATAGGGCTTCAGAAACCTCATTAACAGTCGCACGACTCGCCCTCACCTTGATTCTCGGCTTGGCTCTCGGCAGCGATATGCTGCTTAAATGCCTCGCACTCCTCACCGAGCACCTGAGAGAATTTTCCGATCAAGCGCATAATCTCGCGCTGCTCACACGGCTCAAGCGCGCCAAAGGCTCGCTGCTCGGCCTTGAGTGCCGGCAGCGCATAACGCTCGGCAAATCGCCTGCCCTCTTCGGTCAGGCTCACAACCTTGTTCTTACGACTGCCTTCGGCAAACTCCAACGTTGCGAAGCCCCGCGCCGTCAAGGTTTTAATGACCGAGTTGATGGTCTGCTTGCTGTAGAACCATTCGCTTGTCAGACGGCTTACGGCAATACTGCCGCCCGCCGTGCTGGTATCGACGAGCATCCAGTAAGCGCAGTCCGAAAGGCCGCAGGCGCGCGAGAACTCCGAATAGATATGGTCGAGTCCATTGAGCAACCGGTCGAAGTCGACCAGCGTAACCGCACTATTCATCTATCCCACCATTCGATTGTCCGATTTTTGACCAATTTTATATCTCTAGATTAGTCCGAGTTTTGACTATCGTCAACAGGCTCTCCGCAAACGCGTGCACTTTTATGGCCTATCGGCAGAAAAAGACCGCCGGCGCGGGGGCGGCGCCAGCGGTCACGTGAAAATCGGGTTTTATTGCCTGTTAGGCAGCGACGGCCTCGTAGACCGTAGCGCCCGCAAAGCTGTCATGCAGGCTCTTGCCGCAAATCCAAGGCAGCTCAACAACCTCGCAGACCGTATTGACCAGCTCGGAGCAGTCAGTAAAGTGGCCCTTGTCGTTGAGGGCCTCGCAATCCTGAACACGCCAATAGCCATCGGTGTGCGTGATGTAGTACTCGTGATCGTCAATCGTCACAAAAGCGCGCGTCTTGGAACGCAGCAGCTTCAGAAATCCTTCGAAGTCGGTCTCGACGACATCTCCAGCCTGGAACATGATAGTTACCTCCTGGCCCGGCGCCACCACGGCGCATTGATAAACGTTGGTACTCCTTTAGTAAAACCTTTATCAGAGGTTATACGTTCGTCATTTAGGCAAGTGGTAAAAAACCGCAGGGTAGACGGGATAAAACGTTTAACCATCCCATTTGTTTGTCACATTCTGAAGGTACTTTTATGCAAACCTACTTTCCCAATTGGAATCTATCCTTTTGGCCGGGCAATTGACCGTCTATCGTTTGAGCCCGACGGGTATGAACGGGGCATCTGCAACGCCACTACAAGGAGGCACCATGGAGACTATCGAAGCGCTCATTCACCGCCGCAGCTGCCGCAAATACAGCGATCGTCCCGTCGAGGCCGAAAAGCTTGCACGTATTATCGAAGCCGGCCAATATGCACCGAGCGGCATGGGCCGCCAGCCGGTGACGTTTGTCGCCGTCACCGATCCCGCGACCGTCGAGCGTCTCTCGCAGCTCAACGCCCAAGTCATGGGTAGCAACGGCGACCCCTTCTACGGAGCCAAAACGGTTGTGGTGGTACTGGTCGACCGCAACGTGCCCACGCATCTGGAAGACGGCTCGCTCGCCATGGGCAACTTGCTCAACGCCGCCTATGCACTGGGTGTCGATTCATGCTGGATTCACCGCGCGCATGAGGTCTTTGACTCGCCCGAGGGCCTGGAGCTGCTGGCCAGCTGGAGCCTGCCCGCCGACGGCAGCCTGCGCGGTGTCGGTCACTGCATTCTGGGCTATGCCGAGGACACGCTACCCGAGCCCAAACCCCGCCGCGACAACGTCGTCTACGTAAGGTAACCCAAGAGCGTCATAGGGGTAGCTAATTTGGGACGAGGCTATTTTAGCCACCCCACTCGCAACTTATCTTGCCGATGGAGTTGTCGTCGTTTCGTTCGTGTGGGTCGTTTCGGCGCCGTCGCCCTGTTCGCCCTCGTCCTTTTGAGCGTCGGCGATGGTGGAGGCTGCCGCGACCATGCCGCGCTGGGGCGCGACGCCCGTCTGGGTCTGAGCGCCCTCGACAACTTCTGTGCCTGCATGCGCGAGCTCGGGCGATTTAAACACCGCGTCCAAGTTGGCGCCACCGCCGGCGTAGCCAAGCGCAGCGAGTGCGATGACGATCACTGCAACGACGACCGCGATCGGCACATAACGATGCCAACCAGCAGGATTGAGCCCACTGCGGCGAGCCGCCCCGCGGCTGATGTAGCCGAGCGTGCCGTCGTGCTTGAGCTTTGAGCCCACCACGCGTTTGCGGCCCCACAGCGAGGACTCTGCCTGCATTGCCAAGCGAGCACCTGTCGAAGGATAGCCGTATTTAGTGCGCTTGAACGAGCCGTCAAACCCCGAGGCGTGTTTGCCCCACGTCACCGATGTTGTGCGTCGGTTAACCGGCGCGGCACTCCGCCTTCTGCGGCTCGGTTTTGTAGTCTCAGCCATACGCCCCCGCACGCCGTAACCAAATCGAAACAATAACGCTTTGGACTGTAGCACACGCGTCGCGCGCGGTCACGGGCGCCTCGCTCAACGGTCATCGTCCTTCAGCAAGCGCCACAGCGTTGTTCGGCTTACGCCCAGCACCTCCGCCGCACGGGTCCGGTTGCCGTGGAGATGATCTACAACCAGATGCGCGATATCTCGCTCGGTATCGGCCAGCGGTCGCAGGATATACAGGTCGCTTTCGAGTGTCGGGGCGCCAAAGGTTGCGGTCTTAATCACGTCCTCTTGGGCGAGCACTTCCTCCGCCACAGCGCGGTCCACCGTGCCCGCCCCCACCAATATATACAGTCGTTCCGAGACCTCGCGGAGCTGCAGATAATTGCGCGGCCAGCGGTAAACATCGAGCGTCTTTGCCGCCGCGGCAGACAACGTGGGCGCTGCCGTCCCAAATGCATCAGCGAGATATTCCAAATAGCGCGCAACCTTCGTCGACGCGGCTCCCTGCTCGGCGATTGCCGGCGCCACGCTCACCGCACAGGCGAAGCGCTCAGTCACAAAGGCAGCTTGATCACTTTCGCTGCCGCCCGGCATGTCATTCGCCGTCAGCACCACATGGCAGCGCGTCGCCAACGCGGTGTCGGCCATCGTGGAAACGAGCTCGCGGAGACGCTGGGGGCCAACCGTGTTCCAGCCCTCAATGCAAAGTGTCAGCCCCGTTTGGAACAACGGCGATTCGGCGCTTTTGAGCACGTGGCGCCAACCGCGATCGGTAAGCTCATCGAGCGCAACGGCAACAAAGGGTTGATCGGCAAAAGGACCGTCCAGATAGAGGCGCTTGGCGATCTCGACCTGACCCGCTCCCAGCTCGCCCTCGAGCATAAGGGGCACGCCGCGCGCGTAACTCTCGGCGACCGGCGCAGCTACCGAGGCCGCCCCCTCAACGATGCCGTACGCGCTCGATTCGTAGCGGGCCTCAACTTCGTCGGCGTTGAGCCACTCGATGCCCGCATGTGCCGCGGCGCCGCGTACCTCGCGGACCACGACGACCCAAAGGCCCCCGCCTTCTTTGTCGGTGGGGCGAACGGTCAGGCTCAGGCGCGTACCCGCACGCCCCATAACCAGACGCGCGCCGTCTCCTATACGGTCGAGGCGCTCAGCGACAAAAGCCGCCACATCCCGCTCAAGCGCCGCGTCATTCATGGTCGAAATCGCGACGTCCCCACGCGCATCGATTGCCAATGCCGAGGCCCCGGCAGCAGCCAGGGCCTCGGTCAAGATGTTCAGCTTGGCATCGCTATCCATGATTTGCCCCTGTCCGCGGCGACGTGCAACCGCCGACGGTCGCACGACCGAGTGTTTCAAAATTGAACGATATTGCTCACCAAACACTATAGGGCAGAAAGCGCCGTCCTGCGAGTATAGGTGTTGCCCCGCATCGCCATCCTGGCGGGGCGATAAGAGCTCTTCGGGACTTATAAACCTGCGGACAAGCCATACCCGCAAGAGCTCCTATCGCTCCACCGCAGGCATGCGCTCACCAGCAACCAGCACGCAAATAAGCTACTCCTCTACCAGATTCCCAGCACGTGCTGCATTCCCAAACTCATGCACGCAATGCCAATCCAGCAGCAAAAGCCCAGCGCGATGGGCTTGCCGCCCTTTTTGACCAGCTCGACGATATCGGTATTAAAGCCAATAGCCGCCATGGCCATCACGATAAAGAACTTCGACAGCTCCTTGATGGGCGCCGTGATGGACACGGGAAGCTGAAGCACCGTGGTGATTACGCTCGCCAGCACAAAGAACAGCACAAACATGGGAAACGCGCGTTTAAGCGAGAACGTGCTTTTGGCGTCGCCGCCGGCCTTGCGCGCCAGATGCATCTGCCAGCATGCGAGGACCAACGTGATGGGAATAATGGCCAGTGTCCTGGTGAGCTTGACCACCGTGGCGCTCTCGAGCACATTGGCGCCGGGATGCATGCTGTCCCAAGCGCTCGCCGCAGCCGTTACGGACGAGGTGTCGTTGATGGCGGTGCCGGCAAACAGGCCAAAGCCCTCGTTGGTCAGCCCGAGCATACCGCCGAGCGTTGGAAACACGAGCGCCGCGATAACGTTAAACAGGAAGATGACCGAAATAGCCTGGGCAATCTCGCGATCGTCGGCATCGATGACGGGCGCGGTCGCGGCGATGGCAGAACCGCCGCAAATCGACGAACCCACACCCACAAGCGTCGCGATCTTGCTCGGCACGTTCATAACGCGGCAGAGCACAAAGGCGATGACAAGCGAGGTCGAGATCGTCGCCACGATAATCGGCAACGACTGGGCGCCCTTGGACAGAATCTGGGAGAGGTTCATGCCAAAGCCAAGCAGGATAACCGCGTACTGCAAGACTTTTTTAGACGTATAGGTGACACCGGCGGCGAGCTGTTCGCGATGATTCTTGGGAAAGACGATTGCCAGAACCATGCCGAAGAGGATGGCGAATACCGGCCCACCGACCACCTCAATCTGTTTGCCGAGCAGCGTTGCGGGGATAGCGATGATCAGGCAGAACAAGACGCCCTTCCAGCGCTCGCGTACGATATTCGCCAGTTGCATATGGGATTCCTTCTTTCTCTTTCACGGTTGCGACGGCTTATGATACGGCAACATTGAGCGCAGCCTTGCGTAAACAAAGACTAAGATGCCGCAATAGTTCTTGGGCAACAGCCGAATTACCCACCGCGGAAAGCTGATTCGCGGCATAATTAACAACTGACATATGAGTTTGATAGAACAGTTGCGAGGCGCTATGGAAGAATCGATGCACGTCGGCGAGCAGGAAACGAGCCTACAGGACCAGTCCTACCACACCATTCGACGCAAAATCGTCTACCTGGACTACAAGCCGGGCGAAAAGCTGGGCGTCAAGCAACTTTGCGACGACCTGGATATGGGTCGCACGCCCGTGCGCGAGGCTTTGGTTCGCTTGGCGCAGGAAGGCCTGGTGCGCACCGTGCCCCAGAGCGGCACCTACGTCTCACCCATCAACCTCACCCTTGCCGAGAGTGCCTGTTACATCCGCGAGCATCTGGAAAAGCAGGTGATTGTGGAGTGCTGTGCGCGCGCCACGTCGACCGGCATCGAGCAGCTCGACCGCGCCATCGTGCTGCAGGAAAAGGCCATGGCCGAGGAGGATCGCATCGGCTTCTTTTTAAGCGACAACCTCATGCACCGCATGATCTTTAGCATCGCGTGCCGCAGCACCGTGTGGTCGTGGCTCGAGGCGACCAATGCCGACCTGGAGCGCTTCCGCTGGCTGCGCGCCGCCACGCAGAGGCTCGACAATCAGGAGATTGTTAACGAGCACAAGAAAATCCGCCGCGCCATCGCCGGTCGCGACCCCATCGAGGCGAGCTTCTTGGTGAGCAAGCACCTGCATATGATGTTCCGCAACCAGACCGAGGTCCTGGACCAATATCCCAAGTACTTCGAGACCAGCAAGCTCCGCTAACCTGCCAAAAAGGGACAGGTTTATTTTGGCAGGTTTTATCTGGGCAAATGCAACAAGGCCCGACTCCGTTTGATGCGGAGCCGGGCCTTGATTGTTAAATGGTTTAAATTGCACCAATAACGGCAACACCGCATACTTGGCGCAGTCAGCGAGCGAACGCCATTCGGCCAATCTGCCGCTCAAATCTATTTTCGGAACCTACCATTTAACGCATCGGTATGGATACTGTTCAACTCATCCATGACCTGCTTATGCTGTGACCTCTGTTCAATACGATCAAGGTCATCTTGAATATCTCCACCACTAAACCCGTGGGTAGAACCAGAAGAGGACGAGAAAGCACCTTCAAAGTAGCCAGCAGGATCCGCAGCAGCAGTAATTACCATTCCCCAGAAAATCAAAACGATTATTAGTTTAACGATATTCATAGCAAAGGATGCCGGAAGAAGTTCTCCAATCCCTATGGGAATATAGAGAAACCAGCCAGCATATCGGCACATAACTCCTGGTTCGACAGACACGTTGCAGGTCAGAATAACGACCCATTGAATAATAAATAGCAACACTTGTGCGGAAGACCAGATATGCGAAAGCGGACAAATGCCAACTACGAGCAGAGGAAGCACAATAGGCAAGCCATTGAAGAGCAGATAGCTAATTACGGCCCATATACCTTGGGTTTCAGCATCAAGGGCTGAATTGCCGGCCCACAACGCGGTAGCAAATAGCTCTCTGGCATCGGAGTCCATATTCAGCTGGAAGGCAAAATACAGCACTGATAATATCCCCGCAATGTGTATAAACATGCTAATGGAGTATTTCACCTTCTGCGTTTCCTGTTTCATTTTGCGCGTCTCCCTCCTGACCATGAAATCAGCTCAGAATGTTTCTGATAGCATACATGTAAGTCTAGCGCGCTCCCTACGCTAGGCAAATGGAAAAGACTGATATCAGAAACAAAATTGGGCTACGCATTAAAGCCCTCCGGCATAACCAAGGCATCACGCAAAGCCGTTTTGCCACCATGATTAATCTCAACCGCAGCTATTTAGCTGATATCGAAATGGGCAATCGAAACTTTGGGGTCGATACATTAACGAAAATCGTTGAAGGGTTTGGAATTACCTTCGAAGAGTTTTTCTCCGATATGTAAATAGTGTCGATTAGCTAACGATTAGTATTCATCCAGCAAATAATTGATTAATTAATCATTTGAAATAGCAAATAGACGGGCCCTTTTCCCGCTTATGTCAACGCACGAGACAATGCGTGGAAGGCGCGTTTAAGATGCGCGGACAGACAAACACCGCCGCCGAGATACACGCTTTCTTTTCGCCGTTTAGGGAACCGGCAAAGCCCGGCCACAACAGAAAATGGCACTTTGCTCGAGAGTAAGTCCGGGAGAAACCATGTTTCACAAAGCTCACCCACGAGGAGGGGCGTATAGCTCCTCCGCAGCGCGAATACAATCCCCCGTCAGAGCCGCGAACGCGACAGCGCTCCTCGGCACTGGCCTCGTCATCATGAACAAGGAAATCGTTCTAGGGCAGGGAAGCCACGAAATCACCGAGCATGTCTGCTCCCGCTACATCCACTCATAAAAGTCAGCGGCAAGAAACTCTGCTGCGACCACCCGCGACAGCGCGCTCTCTGCACCACCGGCGAGTCCCCACACTATGCGAACGGAAAACATCTGCTGGAGCAAAGCCGGATTTGTCACTCGCAACACGATCGGATGTAACATCCTTGCCCAGACCGGTAGCCCCAAACAAAACCCCGCTCTCGACCCGCCGCCGCAAGATTTCGACTCAAGGCATAAGGTCTTCAAGGTACTCAGACCTTTCTCAAGCTCATCGAGGAAGACCATGAGGCCCGCAAGGACCTCATGGGAGTAGAATTTCGATAGGCCCCGTATTGTTCACCTCATCAA
>OGXR01002712.1_pt1 | contig 10921 bp, 8 predicted proteins | sample 1576331 | NCBI WGS metagenome assembly OGXR01 (sample SAMEA3541473, study PRJEB24748) | human gut metagenome | biome: human gut; feature: human-associated habitat; material: faeces | place: China | collected 2012 | reverse complement strand
AGACATTGTGTTTTTTAAGAAAGCAATAGAAGTATTAACAAAAAAATATGATATTGATTCACAAGGCATATATGAATATATGAAAGAAATAGTTGATATTAAACTAGGACCAGATGGAAGAGAAAAGATATGGAAAAAAATAGATGGAAATACTAAGGAATCAACTAGGTATATAAGATGTTTAGTTTTGAATATAGATAATGAAAAGTATGTTATTGATGTTGATGAAAAGATAGTACGACCATTTGATGAGAAAGAATTAACAGAGAAAAGGGCACGCTTCGTGCCATATAAAGAACTTTCTCGTGGTGGTTTTGACTATTATGATGGTACATAACAAATTTTAATATCAGTAGGGATGGTTACGTTTGACGAAAAAAAATAGAAAATAATTAACAAGTGTCAAACAAAGCCATCCCTATTGACAATAATTGACATAATAATAAAGAAAGTAGAAGAAGATAGATGAAAGAAGAAATAATAGAAAATAAAAATTCATATGAAAAAATAGATTCCACTAGAAAAATTGGAGTATTTGATTCTGGAATTGGTGGAGTTACAGTTCTAAGAGAGTTAATTAAGATTCTTCCAAAAGAAAATTATATTTATTATAGTGATTCAAAGAATAATCCATATGGAGATAAAACTCAAGAAGAGATAATAAATATATGTGACGAAATTGTACAATTTTTTATAAGAAAAAATTGCAAAGCAATTGTAATTGCATGTAATACTGCAACTGCTAATGCGGTTTCATGTTTAAGAAACAAATACAATAACATTCCATTTGTTGCAATTGAACCGGCATATAAAATGGTATATGATTATGCTTATAATGAAGAAACTCTAGTTATGGCAACAAAAGGAACAATCGAAAGTGAAAAGTTTAATTTACTTTATGAAAAATACAATAATCACAAAACAAAATTGTTACCTTGTGTGGGACTAGCTGATGTGATAGAAGAGGGAGACAAAAAGAAGCAAAAGAAAGTATTAGAAAAAATATTAAAACCATATAAAGGAAAAGTGAAAAATGTAGTTCTTCGGTTGTACACATTATCCATTAATAGAACAAGAAATTGCAGAAACTTTAGGAGGAAATATAAAGTTTTTTAATGGAGCACCAAGACTTGCAAAACACTTATATGAAATTCTACAGGAAAATGATCTGATAGATGAAAATGAAGGAAAGATAGAATTTTATGATTCAAACCATTCAGAAAAAAAGAAAGAAAGATTTTTTAATAATGTTTTATCTTAAAAAAAGAAGAAGGATAATGCTAAAAAATATTTGTAAAAATAGAAACTCAATATAAAAGATTAACTTTATATATGAGTTTCTTATTTATGCAAAATATTGTTTATAATTCATTAAAGTTCAAAGGTTGAATATATATCTAATAATCTATCTAATTCATAACTTTCAGTTTCCTGATTCATTGAAAGATCATAAAACTCAATTGCGTCAGTTTTCATATCATACTCTAAGTATTCTATACATTTATTTTTCAGGTCTTTCAAATCTGTATATGAAAAGTCTTTATCATATTTTTTTACATGTTCAATAAGTAATGATTTTATTTCTTGGTGCAATATATAAATACAGTAAGAATAGTCTCCATGGTTTAGCCTTTTTTTAAACTCATTTTTATTAAAGCTCAATATCGTCACCTCCATTAGGATATTCTTGCATTTCTTTTTTATTAGAATCAATACAAGTAGAAAATGATTTTTTAATCTCACTTGGTATTTTCACATATTTATTATCTTTTCTTATATAAACTTGTAATGGCTTATCTGGTTCATATTCACCTAAATTTACATATGTTCTTATAAAGCTCTTTTTCTTACGTCCTTTATCATCAATTATAGTAGACTTAAACTTTTCTGGTACTTTAGATGAATCTCTAAGCCAATTAAGATGTAAAATGAAGTCTTTATTTAAACCATTAGGATTTGCAGCAACGGCTTTCTTTAACATTTTTTCTTGTTCTTTTGTAAAAGGCAAGATTTGTTGCGCTGAAATAATTTCTCCATTAGGAAATGTAAAGTCTGATTTACCTTCGTAGATAGGAATATATTCGTTTCCATTTTGCAGTGAAACCAAAAAGTCTTTTAAAACATTAAGCTTTATATGCTCTCTTACTGGGAATGTAAGCTTAGTATCTAATCCAAGGCAAACAAAATTTGGGTTCAACATTATTTGTGTTCCATCATCTAAAACTGAATCAGGAATTATACCGGCATTTATAATATCAGAACTATTATCCAAATTAGAAATAAGTGAATTTAATATTTCATCTTTCATGTTATAAATATTAATCACAGGACTAATTAGTTCTGCATATAATATTGCATTATTCTCTATAGTATTATTGGACTTAGATAACAATTGCGTAAAGAATTTTTGGTAATCTGTAGAATACAAAGATTTTAATTGTTTAGCTAGTGGAACATAAGAATAAGTTATATAATTTTTGTTTTCATCAGTAGTATATGTATTCTTAGGTAGTGTGCCTTTGTAATAAGCTTCTTGACGATCATTAATAAATCGTTGAGAATGTCTTCGTAACATCATACATTTAATTAGAGTTGTCTCAAGCGCATCTTTATTAATGTCGCTAATATCAAATGTATTATCTAATATTTTAGGCAATACACCTAAAGTTTTAATAGCAAATATACCATTGGCGTAGCTATCTAATTCTTTAGCATATCTATTTATCCAAAATGAATTTAAAATCATTAAATCATGAACTGACATATTACGAAGAATTTGCGGACTTGTAATATCTATATTCTTTTTACCAGAGATAAACTCTTTGAAATCCATCCTTTCAAAGTTTAGAGACTCAAGTTCAGTATATTTTTGAAATAGATTTAATGATGATATTTGCTTTGCAATTGAAGAAATTGAATCTGCAAGTATATTTTTAAGATTTTCAGCTAAAAGCTTTTCATCTTGTGGTAAAAACTTTTTCGCACCAAAAAGATAAAAATTAGCTAATTGCATTGAGAATTCTCTATCATGTTTAGATGAAACATGTTTATTTATATAAGTTTGTATTCTTTTTATTTTTTCCTCTTTTTTAAGTTCAGGGGTTTCTAAGATACTTTTTAATGTTAAATCATTCATCACAAATTTTTCACATTGCGTATATACATCTTCTTCAAAAGCCTTTGTCATAGATTGAGTGTAAAAAGTTAAATAATCTCTAAAATTGTTTTTTGATGGCATATTCATTTTAAGTGCATCAACTTTTATTTCCCCACTTTTTAATCCGATCATGTATTTCATCAAAAACTTTTGGATTTGATTTTAAATACTGACAAGAAATGTAAAGCATATAGTAATCAAATGCAAAGGAAGATTTAAAAGCAGTTTTACCCAAATCTAAATAATCTTCTCTAAGCAAATCTTCAAATTCTTCTAGTGTTAAGTCGGGGTTTTGACTTTGCATACCTTTTAGATATGGTTGTAGTGTATATATAATATACTTTTTTAAGTTTGATACATCATCTTTTGATATATATTTTTTTGCCTTTTTATAATCCTTCTCAAAAGCAGTCATAAATTTTCCTCCAATATATAAATCTAAACATTATTATACCATATATAAAAGAAAATTACAATTTTTTGAAGAAGTAAACATAAAATGAAGCAAATACTTTTTTTATTGGAATAAATAGTCATCAAATTACTAAAAAAGCAATAAGTAAATCTTATACACAAATTTTAGCAATTACTACTTGAATATATGTGCATGTGTATATATAATAAGATCGATAATAAATATATATATTATTTTTAATATAGGAGGATAAAGTTTGAAAAGGTTAGTTTTAATAGATGGAAACAGTATTATGAATAGAGCGTTTTATGGAATTATGGGAAGCAAAATGCTAACTACAAAAGATGGTAAATATACAAATGCCGTATATGGATTTTTGGCAATAATGTTTAAAGTAATAGATGATTTAAATCCAGACTATATGGCGGTTGCATTTGATTTAAAAGCGCCTACTGCAAGACATAAAATGTATGAAGGCTATAAAGCAACAAGAAAAGGTATGCCAGATGAACTTGCACAGCAAATGCCAATAGTAAAGGAAATTCTAAGAGCAATGAATATTGATATAATAGAAAAAGAAGGATATGAGGCAGATGATGTACTTGGAACCTTATCAAAGTTTGGAGAAAAAAATGGATTAGAAGTTACAATTCTTTCAGGAGATAGAGATACTTTTCAGCTTGCAACAGATAAAGTTACAATACGTATTCCAAGAACAAAGATGGGTAAAACAGAAACAGAAGATTTTAATAGAGAAAAAATAATTGAAACTTATGGATTAGAACCAAAACAATTAATTGAAGTAAAAGGACTTCAAGGCGATACATCTGATAATATTCCGGGGGTGCCGGGAATAGGAGAAAAAACTGCATTAAGTTTGGTGAAGAAGTTTGGAAGTATTGATAATTTATATAATAAATTAGAAGCGGGAGAATCAGAGTTAAAAGGCAAACAAAAAGAAAATTTAGAAAACAATAAAGAGCTTGCCATATTATCAAGAACACTTGGAACAATTAATCTAGAAGTCCCATTTAGTGATACTCTAGAAGATTTACAAGTAGAGGAATGGAATAAACAAGAGGTTTTAAAAATTTTTAAGGAATTAAATTTTAACCGCTATATTGATAGATTTAATCTTCAAGACCAAAATATACAAACAAAAAAAATAGAAGACCTATTTAACATAGAAGAGATGACTTTAAATGAGGAAGAAAAAGTAGAGAAACTAATAAATGAAGTAAAAAGAAGTAAAAAGTTAGTTTTTTTTATAGATAAAAAAGCAAGTGATAAACCAGAAAAGATAATAAAAAAAGAAATAAAATCAATTAGTGTATATACTGGTGGAAAAAGCGTCTTCTTTATTGCAATTCAAGATTCAAGGAAATTTACTTTGAAATTTAAAGAAATCTTTGAAGATGAAAAAATTGCAAAGTATGGATTTGAATTAAGCCAAGATTATGTAATGCTAAGAGAACTAGGCATTAATATGAAAAATTTAATTTATGATGCCAAAATTGCAGCATATGTTATAAATCCAACAGTGAAGTATAATCTATCTGATATTATTGCTCAATATCTTGAAATAGATGTTAATGAATTTTTATCTGAAGATAAAGAAAATGTACAAAATCAAATTAACTTGTTCGATGAATTACAAAAATCAAATGAAGAAAATAAAAACCAGTTAGAGTATGCATTATATGCATATTGTATATATAGTTTGGAAGCAAAAACAAAAGAGAAATTAATTGAAATAGGAAGTCTAGATTTATTTAAAAATATTGAAATGCCACTTGTAGAAGTACTAGCAGAAATGCAGTTTAATGGTATGCATGTTGAAAAAGATGAATTAAAGGAATTTGGAGATAAACTAAAAATTGATTTAGATAAACTGAACCGGAAGGTTGAGAAAGAACCGATGAAAGAAGAGCCAAAACCACAACCTGTAGCTGCTGAGGAAAAGAAAGTAGCGGAAGAGGTTAAGCCTGTTGTAAACGAAGTGAAAAAAGAAGAAGTCACTGTGACTCCTGCTACTTCGGAACCGAAACCGGTGAAAGAAGAACCGAAACCGGTGGTGGTTGAAAAGCCTGTTGAAACAGAAAAGAAAGTGGTTGAGGAAGTCAAGAAAGAAGAACCAAAAGTCGTGGTGTCTCCAGAAAAAACAGAGAAGAAAGAAGAGAAACCGGTAGCAGAAGCACCGGTTACTCCAGTAGAGAAGGAAGAGGAGGGCGTATTTAAGATCCGTCCGACTGAGTTTGTATCTAAGATTAATGTTATCGGGCAGATTGACTTGGCTGCATTAAATCAGTCGACACGTCCGAAGAAGAAATCGAAAGAGGAAAAGCGGAAAGAGCGTGAAGAGAAGGAAAAGCTTCGTCAGGATCAGAAGAAACAGATGAAGGAAGCCATCATCAAGGAAATCCGTAAAGAAGATAGTAAACAAGCTAAGGTCGTTGGTAAGGAAAACCTTGATCCTAACGGTAAGAAGAAACGTAATCGCATCAACAATAATAAGGAAAAAGTAGATGTGAACAATGTTGCTTCTAATTTTGCACACCCTACTCCAAACAGTGAGCGTACGAATAATAACCGTGGAGGAAATCAACAAGGTGGCGGCGGACAGAATAGAAACCGTAATAACAATAATAAAGACCGCTTCAAAAAGCCTGTAGTAAAGCAGGAAGTAAGCGAAGAAGATGTAGCAAAGCAGGTTAAAGAAACGTTGGCTCGTCTGACAAGCAAAGGTAAGAACAAAGGTGCCAAATATCGTAAAGAAAAACGTGACATGGCGTCCAACCGTATGCAGGAACTGGAAGATCAGGAAATGGCAGAAAGCAAGGTACTGAAACTGACAGAATTTGTGACTGCTAATGAATTGGCAAGCATGATGAACGTATCTGTAAATCAGGTTATCGGAACTTGTATGAGCATTGGTATGATGGTTTCTATCAATCAGCGTCTGGATGCAGAAACGATTAATCTTGTGGCTGAAGAATTTGGATTTAAGACTGAATATGTCAGTGCAGAAGTAGCCCAAGCCATTGTTGAAGAGGAAGATGCGCCGGAAGATCTGGAACATCGTGCTCCGATTGTTACAGTCATGGGACACGTAGACCATGGTAAAACTTCGTTGCTTGACTACATTCGTAAAGCAAATGTAATTGCAGGTGAAGCCGGAGGTATCACACAGCATATTGGTGCATATCATGTTACATTGGAAGATGGACGTAAGATTACGTTCCTCGATACTCCGGGACATGAGGCATTTACTGCAATGCGTGCCCGTGGTGCAAAGGTGACCGATATCGCAATTATTATTGTAGCTGCCGATGATGATGTAATGCCCCAGACCAAAGAAGCCATTAATCATGCAGCAGCAGCAGGTGTTCCTATCGTATTTGCTATTAATAAAATAGATAAGCCTCATGCTAATCCCGAGAAAATTAAAGAGACATTGGCTCAGATGAATTATCTCGTAGAAGAGTGGGGTGGCAAATATCAGTCACAGGATATCTCGGCTAAGAAGGGTCTCGGAGTTCCTGAACTGATGGAGAAAGTACTTCTTGAAGCAGAAATGCTCGACTTAAAGGCAAATCCGAATCGTAATGCTACGGGTTCTATCATCGAATCAACTTTGGATAAGGGACGTGGATATGTTGCGACTGTATTGGTCTCTAACGGTACGCTGAAGGTGGGGGATATTGTACTTGCCGGAACAAGCTACGGCCGTGTAAAAGCCATGTTCAATGAACGTAACCAGCGTGTAGCCCAGGCAGGGCCATCGGAACCGGTATTGATTCTGGGTTTGAATGGTGCTCCTGCTGCAGGTGATACTTTCCACGTGATTGAGACTGATCAGGAAGCCCGTGAGATTGCCAATAAACGTGAACAGTTACAGCGTGAACAGGGGCTGCGTACTCAGAAACTGTTAACACTGGATGAAGTGGGACGTCGTATTGCGCTGGGTAACTTCCAGGAACTGAACGTAATTGTGAAAGGTGACGTGGATGGCTCTATCGAGGCCTTGAGTGATTCGTTAATCAAGCTGTCTACCGAACAGATCCAGGTAAATGTGATCCATAAGGCTGTAGGTCAGATTTCGGAATCGGATGTGACATTAGCAGCTGCTTCGGATGCCATTATTATTGGATTCCAGGTACGTCCATCGGCTTCCGCACGTAAGTTTGCCGAACAGGAAGGTGTGGACATACGTTTGTACTCTGTTATCTATGCAGCTATCGAAGAGGTGAAGGCTGCTATGGAAGGTATGCTTGCTCCGGAAGTGAAAGAGGTAGTAACTGCTACTATCGAAGTGCGTGAGGTATTCCACATTACTAAGGTGGGTACAGTAGCCGGTGCTGTTGTGAAAGAGGGCAAGGTGAAACGTTCGGATAAGGCTCGCCTGATCCGTGATGGTATAGTAATCTTCTCAGGTTCCATCAATGCTTTGAAGCGCTTTAAAGATGACGTGAAGGAAGTAGGTACAAACTTCGAATGTGGTATCAGTCTTGTTAACTACAACGATTTGAAGGTAGGTGATATGATTGAAACTTACGAAGAAGTAGAAGTGAAGCAAACTTTATAATTCTCACGAAACTGAAAATATACGGAGGCACAGAGTGATTACAACTCCGTGTCTCCGTTTTCGTTTTACATAGAATGACGACCATAGATATTATCATACTGATTGCTCTTGGAGCCGGTGTTATTGTCGGATTTATGAAGGGCTTTATCCGGCAGCTTGCTTCCATTCTCGGATTAATTGTGGGGCTATTGGCAGCAAAAGCTTTGTACACCTCACTGGCTGTGAAGTTATGCCCTACGGTGACTGATTCCATGACTGTGGCGCAGATACTGGCATTTGTCATTATCTGGATCGCTGTACCGCTAATCTTTACATTGGTGGCTTCAGTATTAACCAAGGCATTGGAGGCGGTTTCACTTGGCTGGCTGAATCGCATGCTTGGAGCCGGGCTCGGAGCTTTGAAATATCTTTTATTGGTGAGCTTGGTTATCTGTGTCATTCAGTTTATAGACTCCGATAGTCAGTTGATTAGCCAAACAAAGAAGGAGCAGTCCTTGTTATATTATCCTATGGAAAGCTTTGCGGGGATCTTCTTTCCCGCAGCAAAAGAGGTTACACAACAATATATATTCAAATAAAAATGATGCAACAAGAAGAACCCAATAAATATGTAAAAGAACTCACGCAGGAGAAGTACAAATACGGCTTCACTACGGAGGTACATACAGATATCATAGAGAAGGGACTCAATGAAGACGTGGTACGTTTGATCTCGTCTAAAAAGAACGAGCCGGAGTGGTTGCTGGAGTTCCGTCTGAAAGCTTATCGTCATTGGTTAACGCTGGAGATGCCTACTTGGGCACATTTGCGTATACCGGAAATTGACTATCAGGCAATCTCATATTATGCCGATCCTACGAAAAAGAAGGAGGGCCCGAAGAGTATGGATGAAGTTGATCCGGAATTGATAAAGACATTCAATAAACTCGGCATTCCACTGGAGGAGCAGATGGCATTGAGTGGTATGGCTGTGGATGCAGTGATGGACTCTGTGTCAGTGAAAACGACCTTTAAGGAAACACTGATGGAGAAAGGTATTATTTTTTGCTCATTCAGTGAAGCTGTGCGTGAACATCCCGACTTGGTGAAAAAGTATCTCGGATCTGTTGTTGGGTATAGAGACAACTTCTTCGCGGCATTAAACTCGGCTGTATTCTCAGACGGTTCTTTTGTCTATATCCCCAAGGGGGTACGTTGTCCTATGGAACTCTCTACTTATTTCCGTATCAATGCAGCCAATACCGGTCAGTTTGAACGTACATTGATTGTGGCTGATGACGATAGCTATGTTTCCTATCTGGAGGGGTGTACAGCTCCAATGAGAGATGAGAATCAATTACACGCTGCTATTGTCGAAATCATGGTACATGATCGTGCGGAAGTGAAATATAGCACCGTGCAGAATTGGTATCCGGGCGATGCCGAAGGCAAAGGTGGAGTTTATAATTTTGTGACAAAACGTGGCAATTGCAAAGGAGTAGACAGTAAACTTTCATGGACCCAAGTTGAGACAGGTTCGGCTATTACATGGAAATATCCGTCTTGTATTCTTTCCGGGGATAATTCTACTGCAGAGTTTTATTCTGTAGCTGTGACGAATAATTATCAGCAGGCAGATACCGGAACGAAGATGATTCATCTGGGTAAGAACACTCGTAGTACGATTGTAAGTAAAGGCATTTCTGCCGGACATAGTGAGAACTCCTATCGTGGGTTGGTACGCGTGGCCGAGAAAGCGGATAATGCCCGTAATTATAGCCAGTGTGACTCTCTGTTGCTGGGAGATAAGTGTGGTGCACATACCTTCCCGTATATGGATATTCACAATGAGACGGCAGTGGTAGAACATGAAGCTACGACAAGCAAGATTAGTGAAGACCAGATATTTTATTGCAACCAGCGCGGTATTCCGACAGAAGATGCTATCGGACTTATTGTGAACGGATATGCAAAGGAAGTGTTGAATAAACTTCCGATGGAGTTTGCGGTAGAAGCACAGAAGCTGCTTACCATCTCATTGGAAGGAAGCGTGGGGTGATGTTGACTTTTTAATAGTAAATCGTAAAATCGTAAATATAATCATGTTAGAAATAAAAGACCTGCATGCCAGTCGCGAACAAAACCGTCGTGTAGAAGTATACATGTACGCCAGCGAACAGATGATAAAAGATGCGGAAGCCGGTAAGTAAAATACTTCGTATCATACGCAGTCTGCTGCTCTTTTTCTTCCTGTCAACCCTTGTTGCGGTCGTTATTTACCGGTTTGTTCCGGTATATGTTACCCCGCTAATGGTGATCCGGAGTGTGCAGCAGATAGCATCGGGAGATAAACCCACGTGCAAACACACGTGGGTTTCTTTCAATCAGATCTCCCCACATCTGCCTATGGCTGTTATTGCTTCCGAAGACAATCGTTTTGCAGAACATAACGGATTCGATCTCAAGGAAATAGAAAAAGCGATAAAAGAAAATGAAAGTAGAAAGCGAAAACGAGGTGCAAGTACTATCAGTCAGCAAACAGCAAAAAATGTTTTCTTATGGCCCCAATCCTCATGGCTAAGGAAAGGACTGGAAGTTTATTTCACCTTTCTTATTGAAACATTCTGGCCGAAAGAACGGATTATGGAGGTATATCTGAATTCCATCGAAATGGGAAAGGGCATTTACGGGGCACAAGCTGCTGCCCAATATAAGTTCAATACCACAGCCGCCAAATTAACAAAGGGCCAATGTGCATTAATAGCTGCTACGCTACCTAACCCCA
>OGXR01002704.1_pt1 | contig 10940 bp, 13 predicted proteins | sample 1576331 | NCBI WGS metagenome assembly OGXR01 (sample SAMEA3541473, study PRJEB24748) | human gut metagenome | biome: human gut; feature: human-associated habitat; material: faeces | place: China | collected 2012 | reverse complement strand
GCAGTTCTATGATAAGAATTAAACCTTTAAGTGATGAATGCAGGGAAGTTTCAAAGAGGTGTGTGTATTTGCTTGGATATCAGGGGAATAATCTTTTATGTTCTGATTGGGATAGATCTGATATGGAAGGGTTAGATTATAATGGTTTATATGAATATTTATATCGAATGAAATACGGGGAGAGATATGAGTTTTCAGGTAACTCAAGTGGAATTCCGGCAGAAGAGTTTGAAAATCTGATAATGGAGTTTTTGCCGATAACAGCAGATCAAATTAAAAAATGGGCAGTATTTGATTCGGAACATCAAACTTATGACTGGGAACGATTAGGCTGTTTAAATTATAGCCCTACTTATTTTGGAACATCTTTACCGGAGGTCGTTGAAATAAGAGATAGCGGAGAGGGAAACAATGTGCTGGTTGTTGATGCTGTATGTGATACATTTATATGTAATGATGCCGTTATTACAAGTGAGCTGACTGTTAAGTTCAACGATGATAAGAGTTTTAAATATATGGGGAATAAAATTCTGAATAATGGTACGAAAGAAGTTCCCAAATATCAATATAGAATAAAAAGAAAGAACTGATAACAACTATCAGCCCTTTCATATTTGTTAATTCCATATATGTAATTTTTTTAAGATATCAGAAGTGATTTCAAATGCTTTTTTGCCAGTTGCATTAGAATCACTTTGGATATTGGTTGCAAAATAATAGCTGTTATCGGAAGTTTCTACATATCCGATAAACCAGCCGTTGATATCCTGTCCGTTGACACGACCGGTTCCAGTTTTTCCGTAGAAATTACCATTAGGTGTACTGGCAATTTTTATAGCATTTTTAACAGAAAATACATTTTGGGAATTTAGATGGAATTCATTTGTGTTAAATTTTTTCAATAATGTTACTTGCTCTAAAGGCGAGATTTTTAATGAAAAATCGGACCAGTATAAATCCAGATTTGAACTGGTTGTTTGGTTTCCATATTCTATTTTATTCAAAAATTCCTGGACTCTGTTAATTCCGAGCTGCGAATCAATTGCCTGGAAATACCAGTTAACGGAATTTTGCATAGCAGAGTTTAAATCCTGATCAGCTTCCCAGGATGGAAAAGGAAAGGCATCACCATTCCATGTCATGGAAGAGTGTTCTGGTGTGATGATTCCGGATTCCAACCCTAATAATGCATCGTATATTTTGTAGGTAGACTCTGGCGGAATACGTTTGGTGGCTTCTTCAAGATCGTATATTTTCCAGGAATCCAAATTATTGTCATACAAAACAAATGATCCATCATATGTTCCAAATGTTTCGGATATATCTAACCGGGAGATATTTTTGTCTGTATCACTAAAATGATATACGCTTTGAGTAGAGGCATCAATGGATAAAATGGGTGTACATCCAATAAAAACAGCACTAATGACCAGATAAATTATCAATGCTCTCATTTTTTGATAAAGAGTTTCTTTCCTAAAAACGGCGATGTTGAGAATACGTCGTTTCATCTGCCTGAAATTTCCGGACATTCCAACTGCCAGTGGAGAGGAAAAAGAGGATATTTTTTCTGCAAAATTAATCAGTGTAGTTCCATAAGCTTGGTATTCATCAGCAGAAATCATCTGCAATACAGCAGAATCACAGGCTATTTCACGGTCACAGAGAATTTCTTTTAAAGTGTACCAAACAAAAGGGTTAAACCAGTAGAGTATATTACTTATGACCATGAGGAAGCCAATAAATGTATCTTTGTGACGGTAATGCTGTAATTCGTGTAGCAGCATAAAACGCATATCATCAGGATTCAGTTCGGAAATTAAATGGATGGGAATGTAAATTCTGGGATGTATTATTCCGATTAAAACTGGTGATTTTAAAAATGCAGTACTGTAGACTGATACTGGGTGAGAGATTTTAAGTTCCTTTAAACAATTGTAATAAATAGTTTTTACCTGCTGATTTTGAAGCGGGAGAGCAGATCTTTTTATGGAACGTACATAGTTTAATGAATGAAGGGTGAGGACTGACATAATCATAACACCCGTTATCCATATTAGAAAGAGTATGGTATTCAAGCCTCCAGAAAATTGACTACTGATGGAAACTGAAAAATCATTCACCTGGTTTAACAAAATATTTTGTGTATTACTGGTAAGTTCGGATAGCGTGTCGGTACCAGAGTTAAGTCCTGAGTCAGTTTGAAAAAAATGTAACCATGAAAAAAGTTGTGAGCCATGAATCTGTACAGGAAAAAATGGCACGGCAAGTAATAAAAATAAAAGAAAACAGAGATGGTACTGTGTAGTCGCAGATAAATATTTTTTCAGAAGTTTTTTTGTTCCGATTATTACAAGTGTAAAAATACATATGAAGATATTACTGATTAAAAAGTGGATGATCCAGTTGCTCATTCAAAACCTCCTATTTCTGATGTTTTGATAATAAATGGCGTAAGTTATCAATTTCTGTTGAAGAGAGCTTATCGTCTTCAAGGTAAGAAGCCAGCATAGAAGAAAGATTTCCATTATAATATCGCTTTAAAAAAGAATTGCTTTCCTGGCGTATATATTCATCTTCTTGGACTAATGGAGTATAGACAAATACCCGGCTTTGTTTTTCGTAGGAAAGAGCTTTTTTGGAAACAAGTCTCTTGATAAGAGTTTGAATTGTTTTTGGACTCCAGCTGGTAGTTAGAGTAAGTTTTTCTGTAATTTCATTTGTATTGATGGGAGCATATTTCCATACAATTTTCATAACTTCAAATTCTGCTTCCGAAATTTGTGGTAAATTCTTCATGTAAATCACTCCTTAAATCTTACGCCTGTAATAAAAATAGTATATTCTGTATTTGTTGAAATGTCAATTTTGGAAAAATAGTTGACTGTAAATCTTACTTATGTAATAATTGAACTATTACATAAGTAAGATTTGAGGAGGTGGAAAGTTATGGGGAAAATGTTGCTGTTGTCATTTGAAAATAGTGAAGATGATGTTATTAGCGAGATATTAAGCATATTAGAAAATAAGCAAATGAAAATATGTGAAAATAAGAACATAAAAAAATGCTTAGAATTTCAGGGATTAACAATAAATGCTGAAAGACGGTTGGCGGTAAAAGGAAACAAAGAAATAGAATTTACTTTTACGGAATTTGAAATTCTTTTACTGTTAGCGCAAAATGCTGGAATGGTATTTAGCAAGGAGAAAATATATAATATTGTTTGGAAAGAGCCATATTTTGGTGATTATAATATTGTCATGAGCCATATCCGCAACCTGCGTGGAAAAATAGAAGATAATCCAAGTAAACCAATGTACATACAGACAGTGTGGGGAGTTGGGTATCGCTTTAATAAAAATTTAAGCAGTGGTCTGTGAAAATATTCCAGATCACTGCTTATTTTTCCTTTTTAACACCCATGAGATATTCACAAGATACATGAAAAAATTTAACTAATGATACAGACGGCGTGAAAAGTCAAGATATTCTAGCGGAAAATTAAAGAAAATCAGAAGAATGTCAGGAAGACTTTCCTATGGAAATTTAATCGTACAGACGTTAGGAAAGTGTGGGAAATTTCGTCTGTGTCATGACATAGGAAGTGTTTGCTAGGTATCCTTTCATGCACTCCCGAAGGATGTGCCAATGTAGAAGGCATATGATTGTATTATTCGAAAGAACGAATTATAATAATATTCGGAGGAATGGATATGGATTATATGATATTAAAAGAAGCTAGTGCAAAATGGGGAGTAACACCTCGTTGGATAAATTATTTTTGCTCTGGTGGACGTATTCCAGGACCTGTAAAGATGGGAATGGTTTGGCTGATACCAAAATCAGCATAAAAACCTGTGGATGGTCGGACAAAACAAGGGAGAGAACTGTGCCATGAATAAAATTTTGATTATAGATGATGACAGAGAACTGTGCGCTTTGATTAAACGTAGCGTACAAGCAGAAAACATAGAAGCTGATTTTTGTAATACCGGAAAAGAGGGCTTACAAAAATTAAGAGAGCAGGAGTATCAGCTTGTGGTGCTGGATGTGATGATGCCTGGTATGGATGGCTTTGAAACGCTGGAAGAAATCCGCAAAGAGAACAGTCTGCCGATTTTGATGTTCACATCTAAAAATGACAGCATTTCTAAAGTACGGGGCTTACGAGCCGGGGCGGACGATTATCTGACAAAACCGTTTGATATGGACGAACTGATTGCCCGTATTGCGTCCCTCATTCGCCGCTACACTCGCTTTAATCAGCAAGCTGGAGCCATACAAAAGCTAAATTTTGATGGATTGCAAATTGACCTTGAAAATCGTTCTGTTACGACGGCAAACGGCACTTTTGAACTTCCACCAAAGGAATTTGATCTGCTCCTGTACTGTGCAAAGCATCAAGGGAAAATTTTGACAAAACAGCAGATTTATGAGGAAGTTTGGGGCGAAGAATATTTCTATGATGACAGTAATATTATGGCGATTATCAGCCGACTTCGTAAAAAATTAGAAGTCAATCCTTCAAGCCCAAAGTATATACAAACGGTCAAAGGGATTGGCTACCGGTTTAATAAGGAGGTGTAGTCAGCATGGAAATTATCGTATTCTTGTCCATTGTGATTGCTGTTGTGGCTGTATTGACTTCTATCGCTCTCGTTCGGCGTGTAAAAAAACAAATAGCAGAAATGACCGATGTGCTGGTTGATGTGAAAAACGGAAATGGCAACCGGCGTATTCTATCTGCAACAAATGAACTGACAGCACCTCTTGCCTATGAAATCAATGAGATCGTTGTGGCCTATGAAAGCAGACTTTCAACTGTACGGCAGACAGAAGAAACCAACCGCCAGCTTATGACGAGCCTTTCCCATGATGTGCGAACGCCCCTTACTACTCTGATTGGGTATCTTGACGCTGCACACAAAGGGCTGGTCACAGGAAAAGACCGGGATGATTATATTGAAACCGCCCGCCGGAAAGCCCATGATCTGAAAGAATATATTGATGTACTCTTTGACTGGTTCAAGTTAAATTCCAACGAGTTTGCTTTGGAGATCCAGAGCGTTGAGGCCGCAGAGCTGACAAGAAATATTCTGATCGACTGGATACCGATTTTTGAGGATAAACAGGTTGATTATGACATTGATATTCCTGAACAGCCTGTCCGGGTAAGATTGGATATGGATAGCTATATGAGGATCATCAATAACCTTATTCAAAATGTAATCGCTCACAGCCATGCGGACAAAATCAAAATTTCCCTATCGAAGAAGGAAAATAACATGGAGCTGCTGCTGGCGGATAATGGAGTGGGAATTGAGAAAGAAGATTTGAAACACATATTTGAACGGCTTTATAAGTGTGATAAAGGACGCTCTGAAAAAGGCAGCGGACTTGGTCTTTCTATTGTCCATCAGCTTGTAGAAAAGATGGGTGGAAGTATAACAGTTGAAAGTTTGCCGGGAAAAGGAACTGAATTTATGTTGCTTTTTCCTTTGGAGAGTTAAGCGGGTTCCCGTCTTTATGGCGGGAGCCTTTGTCATTTTACTGGATTTCAAATTGCAAGGTTAATGCAAGGTTGCGGCAAGGTTAATGCAAGGTTGGCATGATAGAATACCTTACAGAACAGGAGGTTTTGAATATGGATACAAATTATATCATTGAAACAAAAAATCTGACGAAGCAATACGGCTCACAAAAGAGTGTGGCTGACTTAAATATCCATGTCAAGCGTGGGAGAATTTATGGTCTGTTGGGTAGAAACGGAGCCGGAAAAACCACAACTATGAAAATGCTGTTGGGTTTAACGAAGCCTACTTCCGGTGAGGTCAAAATCTGGGGAAAGTCTTTGCAAGGAAATGAAAAGAAGTTGCTGCCCCGCATTGGCAGTTTGATTGAGTCCCCTGGTTTTTATCCCAATCTGACCGGCACAGAGAACCTGCGTATCTTTGCTACTCTGCGGGGTGTACCAAACAATCATGCTATCAAAGATGCTCTGGATCTGGTAGGACTGCCCTACAAAGATAAAAAGCTCTTTTCACAGTATTCTCTTGGTATGAAGCAGCGGCTTGCCATCGCCCTTGCCGTTATGCACGATCCGGAGCTTTTGATTTTGGATGAGCCGATCAACGGCCTCGATCCCATCGGTATTGCAGAAGTACGCTCCTTTATTCGGGAGCTTTGCGACGCAAGAGGAAAAACTATTTTGATTTCCAGTCACATTCTTTCGGAGATTTCTTTGCTGGCTGACGATATTGGAATTATCGACCACGGCGCGTTGCTGGAAGAAGAAAGCCTTGCTGAGCTGGAGCAAAAAAGCAGTAAGCATATCCGTTTTACGCTCTCTGATACTGCACAGGCGGCAAGAATTTTGGAACGCAATTTCCATGAAAACCATTTCTCCATACAGGACGACCACAATCTGCGCCTGCACAACCTTGATCTGCCTGTGGGGAAAATTGTAACTGCCTTTGTAGAAAACGGATTGGAGGTATCGGAGGCGCATACTTGTGAAGAAAGTCTTGAAGATTACTTCAAGCGTGTGACAGGGGGCGAAGGAATTGCTTAAACTAATCAAATGCGAATTTTTGAAATTGAAACGGAAGAAATTTATTCCGCTTATTATTCTGGCTGCTTTCCTGTTTCCAATCCCGCTGACTTATCTGATGACAACGCCCTCTATGATGGAGCGATATACAGATCGGGCAGATGCTTTTGACGGACTATTTAACATGGTGTTGGGATATGGTATCCAGTTTTTACTGCCCTGCATTATCGGAGTGATTGCCGCTATTCTGTTTTTTATGGAACGCGACAACGATACATTCAAAAATCTGCGTACAATTCCCGTAACCAGCACGCAAATGGTGCTTGCAAAGATTATTGTCCTCTTTCTTTTTGGAATTGTTTTTTGTGTGGCTTCTACCATTGCAACAATTCTTTGCGGATTTGGAACATTAGAAGTTTATGGAATAGGCTATAAATTGTTTTTAGCGGTTGAAACAGGAATTTTCATTACGGCAGGAACACTCCCGTTGATTGTTCTTGTTGTCTTTTTCAGTAAGACCTATGTTTTTTCCATTTTGTTGTGTGTCTTTTACAGCGTTCTGAACATGAGTGCTACGGCATTGTTTGACACACTGCCTAAAACTATGTTATGGCTTCTGCCCACGCCACTGACTACATTTTGGAGTGCGGGAGATATGGCGGCTCATGGAATAAAAATGGACTTGGAGCAAATGACAGGGCTAATTCCCTCAACATTTCAAGTTGTATTCATTCTTGGGATCATGGCATTCGTTTCGTTCTTACTGATTGACAGATTATATAAGCAGAGGGGGGAATAAACATGGTTCGCATTGTAAAAACAGAATTTTATAAATTGAAAAGGTATCATATCCTTTGGGCGGGCGTTGCACTCATGCTCCTATCCGTCCTGCTGACCTTGTTTACCTCTATGGCGAATGATGGTTCCGTTTGGGATTTTGCCTATCTTACAGAACAGGTCATCAAAAACAATATGTCCATGATTTTTCCGATGTGTATCAGCCTAATTGCTGGATATATGATTTCTCGTGAGCAGACGGATGACACATTGAAAAATATTCTGACTGTGCCGATCTCTTTTAAGAAACTGTTGACCGGAAAATTGATTGTGTGCGGCGTATTGTCTATTATTTTCGGGCTGATATGCAGTCTGTTTACAATCATAGCAGAAATGATTGTGGGATTTCCCGGCTTTGAGATTTCCTTAGCTCTAAAAGCAGCTTTGCAGATTACTGCGGTTAATTTCTTTTTATATCTTGCGGTTCTGCCGATTATCGCTCTTACTTGTCGGAGGGCAGGCAGCTTTTTAGTCGGTGTAATCATTGCTTTTGTCTATGGATATGGAGGGATGTTTGCCGCAGGAAATATGACATTAGCAAACCTTTATCCGATTACCGCAAGTCTTGGAATGGTAGGCTACCGTAGCTATGATACCGCAGTCAACTGGAATATCGGAACCTGTTCTTGCAGTCTTGCGCTTGCTGTCGTTATTTCTGCCATCTTGATTTTGTGCATGAAAGAACGAGAAGCAACCCAAACAAAGAAAAAGGCCAAAAAGGTAGCTCCAAAGAAAGGCTGGTGATGATTTTATGAAGAAAATAGTTTTAGCATTAACATTCGTCCTTGTGGGAAGTTTTATGCTTGCTGGCTGTTCAAAAGATGAAATTCTCAATCATTACAATAACATTGTTCAATCTGCGGGCTCCATAGAACTGACAGGGAAATCGTCACTGCAAGGGGAAAAAGAAAAAGGAATTGATGATTATACAGGGACTTATACGGCTGATTATGCGAACTTTTCAGGTACAGAGTATTTGTTCGGAGGAACTTCCATAAAGAGAGAAGCCGGTAAGGAGCTGTCCATTGATTGCACCTTGGAGATTACGGAAGGTACTGCAAAAGTATTTTGGATTTCTGGATCTGATGAAGCAGTCACGTTGATTGAGGCAACCGGAACTTATAGTGACACAATTACACTTCCTGATGGTGGAAATTATATCGGCATTGAGTGTGAGGACTTTACTGGAAACATTGAATTGAATATTGAATAATCTTTAGCTGTGTGATGGTAAAAGAAAAATGTCACAGTACGGCAGATTTGTTTTAGTTAAAAGTTTATGCATAAAAAATAAAGTAGGTGATTACATGGGAAAATGTTAATACTGACATTTGAAGATAGTGAGGAAGAAATCCTGAATCATATAATATCCTGTGTCAATACGGGAGCAAGAGCATTTCAAGTAATTGAAAATGCAAAAACAAATTTGAGTTATGGAGATATTGTTATTTTGTTGGATAAAAGAGAATTATTTCGAAAGCAGGAAAAAATAGATTTATCTTTTATAGAGTTTGAAATTTTGCATTTATTAATGCGAAGTCCCGGAAGAGTGTTTAGCAAAGAACAAATATATGATATCATATGGAATGAACCTTATTCCGGTGATTATAATGTGGTTATGCGACATATCTGCAACATTAGAGAAAAGATAGAGGATGATCCGGGCCAACCAATGTATATACAAACGGTGAGAGGTGTAGGATATCGGTTTAACGGGAATTTAGGCAGCAAGTGAAATCGCTGCCTATTATTATGGTTTTACAAAGAAGGGAGTTTGTTATGAGAAGATCTTTGTATTTCAGGAGCATCCTGTTTGAGATATTTGGACAGATTTTGATGTATCAATTCCAACTCTTTTATCTCTTGCTTAAAAGAAACATATTGAGTATTTAGTGATTTTTTTTGGGAAATAAGATCTGAAAGTTGCTCCTGTAACTTATTGGTATTAAGATGCTTCAGGTTCATGCCATTTTCCTGTAAAATATGTTCAGCACCAGCGAAAAGAATAATTTGAGATTCATATTTACGGAAATAACGATCCGGATCTTTGGAACTTTTATAATGGTCATCGTAAATTTTATTTTTCTGATATTGTTTGGCATATTTTAGCATTTCTCGAAGATGGCGTATCTGAGACTCGAGAGAAACAACAGAGGTATTTACCTCTTTTTGCTGCATATGTAACAAGGCTATGCGGTCTTCAAGTTCTGAAAAATTATGTAGATTATGTGTGAGCATCTTGTTATATTCAGCAGAGACAATTTTTAAATTTTCCTTATTTGCCCATTTCTGAAGTCCAATGTTTCCTGCTATATTGGGAGCATTGGTATCTATTAATTTGTTATGAACAGAAGGAAAAATAGCTTTCTGACGTTTATTTTCAATGCGTTCTTTGATACGTTCCTTAGTAAAGTTTTTTCCTAAAGATTTAGCACTTCCACGCACTGGACGGGACATATCGGGAGAACGAAAGGTAATGTATTTTCTGCTGTTTTCGCCAAATTCTGCGTTTTTTATTTCATATCCTTTAGCTTCCATAAATGCAAGAAATTCTGAGTAAGTGGAAACGATTCGGATTGTCTGGTTGATATCTTTTCGCAGCTGCGCTTTTTTACTGGATTCAGATTTATTTGCAGCCCATTCATTGTATTTCATTCCTTTTTTACCATCTGGCATAATTGTGGACAGGTTATGTTCCTGGCATAAAGTGTCGCTGAGATTTCGTATTTTCCAGTAATTCTTTTTACAGTCATGGTAATGAGAAAAAGTGATGTTATCTGCAGAACAGAAAATTAAATGGTTATGTACATGACCTTTATCAGTGTGTGTTGTCAGAACATAGGAGTATTTTCCCTCCAGCAAGCGATCCGCAAGTTCTCTGCCGATTTGATGGGCTTCTTCATAGGAAACTTCACCAGGGGAAAATGCCTGAATCAGATGAAATGCCTTATTTGTATTGTGCGGATCTCTGCAGTCATGTGTATGATCCAAAGTGTATTTAAAGTCAAATCGCCCGGAGTTGTAAGCAATTTTAAACTGTCATTTTCGATAGCCAGGAACTTTCCATCTGCTGCTTGCAACTGATACAAACCTTTATTTGCTCCTAACTCTAATGAAGGAACACCGGTCAAATTAGCTGCATTTCCCGAAAATGAACCAATAGCTAACAAAGCGCTAGCTACCAAAGTAGTAAACTTTTTGTTCATAATTTAACATTTTTTACTCCTGTCTTATATTTATAATAATTTTATTAATCGCATCAAATATTTTTGAAATATTATTCTCGATTTTTACAATAGAAAAAGATATATTTTCTTCTAAATATTTAAAAACTTCATTTTGACAAATCATTTTTTGAAATTCATAATCAAACACTGATGCACCTACTATATTTGTCAATAATAAAAACTTTATCGTAAATCTATTTTTTAATACTTCATATTCAAATTGTGAATTATCCTTTCGTTCCAAAAACAATATTTTAAATCTATTAAATTTTTTGTTATACAAATTCATAACTTTAAATTTGTCTAAAACTGTGTAAAATTTTTT
>OGXR01002703.1_pt1 | contig 10941 bp, 7 predicted proteins | sample 1576331 | NCBI WGS metagenome assembly OGXR01 (sample SAMEA3541473, study PRJEB24748) | human gut metagenome | biome: human gut; feature: human-associated habitat; material: faeces | place: China | collected 2012 | reverse complement strand
AATACTACGAATATTATTCGGATTTTTCGTGTGTTTTCATATCATAGGCATATTCGATGTTTTTAAGATTAATAATTAGTTTTCTTTTCTCATGTGGACATAATATATATTATTCTTTTCTTCTATGGTAACAGGTGCCGTTATGGCAATAGTTGACAATACTTTCTGTAACCCTTCATTCAAATCAAGTTTCCCGTGCATCGGCATTGTTTCTATACCTGTATCATAAATAATTTCTTTTCCGTAATAGCGGTGTAACTGCTCTAATACTATACTTAGTGCCTGATTATTCAATGTCAGAATGCCGTCAATCCAGCTGATATAATCGAGCGCATTGACTTTTTTCTTGTCAGTATATGTTCCTTCATTCAGAGCAATCAGCTCATTAGGCATCAGCGTATAATTCTGTTCCTTTTTGTCTTTTACCTCCACCTTTCCCCGTACTAATACGACTTCGGCTTTAGTATCTTCTTTATAAGCTTTTACGTTGAAGGCAGTACCCAGCACATTTACAGTAAAGAGCGATGTCTTTACTATAAAGGGGATGTTACTTTCCTTATGAGTCACATCTATGAATATTTCTCCTTCGACGAATATTTCCCGGTATTCCTTTTTGAACTTTTGGGGATAAACAACCTTCGTTCCGGAATTAATATCCAGTTGAGAGCCATCAGACAATTGTAATTTGATATGTTTCCCCATTGGTACAATAATCTGGTTCATGGGATGTTCTTCTTCTCCTTCCCCGGTACTCTGTCGGGTCGCGATTTTCTTCTCGTCGATTAATAAAGAACCGTCTTGTGCATAAGCCACGGTAGCTTTTTCATCTACTTTTATCTTTGTTCCGGTAGCCGTAATCAGCTCAATATGTTTCTCCGGAGTATTTGCAGCAGATACAAACTCTTGAACATCTGCCGAATGAATCGTATCATAAGCTTGATTATTCAGCCAGAATACAAACAGGAGAGAAGCAGCAGCAACAGCTGTCACCGGTATAAGCCAGCGATAGACGGGAATATGCTTCTTCTTGTCTATTTGCTCACTGATTTTGCTCCATACCTCGTCTTCTGCTTCTTGGGAAGCGGAACTTTCTCTCTTTCGAAGGTAGTGGAACAACCGTTCGCTCATTTGTTCAATATTTCCTTTTTCTTCTTTCATCATTCGACTGTTCTGTTATTATAATGGGAAAAACGAATTTACTCCTCACTTTTATGGAAAAAAATTATTTATTTTCAAATAAACGTCGTAATTTGACAATAGCTCTCCCTATCAGGTTCATGGATGAGTGCACTGTAATACCTAGTATTTCGGCAACTTCCTCCCATGTAAGTTCTTTGATATAGTACAAATAAACGGCATGACGCTGATTGGCGGATAATTTCCGGTAGGCCTCCTTTAGCAATTTGCTTCTTTCCAGATAAGTATCGTCGTGTGCAAAGAGTCCTTCCAGTTCATCATCTGTCAATGGAATCTCAAACTCTGCATTTTCTAACTGGTACGTCTCTTTCATCGAGGACATCTTATATACGAGATTGTTTCTAAGGGCTGTATATAAGTAAGATTTGACATGGTCTATGGGGCGGAATTTAGAGTTGTTGAATACGTTGACAAAGAGATCCTGAATACAATCTTTTATTAATTCTTCGTTTGTGGAGATTGTATGTCCATAATTCAACAGGTGCGGAAAGTAACGCCGGTACATTATTTCTAAAGCCAGCTTGTCTCCTTTGATTAGCAGAACCCATAATTCCGCATCCTCTTTAGTTTGATAATGCATTTTACTCTCCTTCATACACGTGTACTCTGTGTACTTTGTTATAATTGTACTAGAATGATTAACAACTGTTGTATTTTGTAGCAACATGTGGCAAAAGTATAAAAAATAAATTAAATTATATCGGAGAGCTAATGATGATTTCTGTTTACTATAAAAAGAAGACTAGTTTGAACGGATATTTATGTGATATGGATACTGCAAGAAAACATGGCCGGACTTTCTCCGCCTTGTGTGATTTGCAGTATCCATATTCTTTTTGTAATATAAGTAACTATTATAGTAATGGTCTTATTTGAAAACCGTCTTTACTGGACGTCCAATCCAAGATTGAGGCTGCTTCAGCCCTAGTATATAGGCAATCATTGCCGCAGTGTCATATTGCATCATACTTTCTTTGATTTCCATGCCTTTGCGGACATTCTTGCCGGAAATAATAAATGGAATCTCCATTTCCCTCAGTGTCTTGCCGCCATGCCCGGTTTCGATACCACCGTGGTCGGCCGTCATAATAATAATGGTGTCATCCCATATACCGGCTTTTTTAATAGCTTGCAGGATACGTTCCACATATCCATCCAGTTCTTTCAACATCTGATAGTAGGCCGGAGTGTCATGCCCTTTGGTATGTCCGGTGTGGTCGGGTTCTTCGAAGCAGATAGCCAGCAGTTCCGGTTTCTTTTCAATAATATACTTCTCTGCTGCTTCACATAAGGCAGTGGGAGCTTTGGCGTATCCCGGAGTCTGATATTGGTAACTCATGGCTAACGTATCTACCAGGTATTTGATTCCGGGCCATTCATACAAACAACCGATTTCGGCTTTAGGACGCTGTTCGCGCAAGACAGAAAAAATGGTAGGAGCGATCCCCCGTTCGTTGACCTCACGTGAAGGGATCTCCGGAGTTTTCGAGCCCCAGGTGGTGTATCCATGTAACTCTGTTCCCACTCCCATAAACATGGAAGCCCAGTTGATAGCACTCGAAGAAGGGAGTACGCTCCGGCTATGAAGTGTGTAACATCCGTTGGTCATCAGACTTTTGATAGCCGGGATATCCGCTTTAGGGACACTGTAAGCCCCCCAACCGTCCATACCGATTAAGATGACGTGCTTGGCTTTTTGTTTTGCAGCGTTTACGTTGACTGTCATTCCTGCCATTAACAGGCACACGAATAGTAAGACTTTTCTCATGGTGTTTTTTTTAGATTGTTATTGATTATAAATATATACTGTTGATTAATAGGGCCATACTAATCATTGATTTTATTTACGAGTCATTTCGATTCGTACACCGTCCGCTTGTACAGCGTATAATTTGACATGATCCGGTGAAATAGTATTGGGAACTTCAAACTGAAAAGAAGTACCGAAATATTTCAGGTTATCATTCTCTTTTATTTCAAAAGCTACTGCCTGTTCTCCGTTTTGAACATTCACCTGATGTCCGGATATAGTATAAGTAATTTGCTTGGTGATTTTCATGTCCTCTGCAAATTGAGTGAAGTAACCGACATCCGGTGGAGTCGTATCGAGTCCGGGGTCACCTTTCTTTCTGTCTTCCAGATAGTAGAAAGCGTGTTTGGGAGCCGGAAACTGCTTCATAAATTCTTTCGTTTCCTTAATCATGGCGTCCGTGACAATGTAATTGTACGTACCGTATTGGTTGACCTTCATAGAGATCGGGACAAAGAACCCCCACCTTTCAAAGAAATCTGTCAGGTTCTCGTTAGCAGCCCGGCAAGCCATTCTGGCATACATCATTTGATTTTCTCCCGGGTCTTGGGTTGATACACGGTTTTCGCGCATCAATTTGAAAAGAGTAGGGAAGAATTGGGGATTATATCCGCAGCGATGATAGTAATTCCATAATTGCCAGTTCATGCGTGCATGCATTTCCGGGTCCTCTCCCTGATAGTCGGTTCCAAAGTCGCACCAGGCTTTATTTTCTACACATCTTCTGAATACCAATGTGGCTTTCTTGACGTTAGCCGCATATTCCGGTACAGCCAGTTCTGTCCCTCGGGAGCAGTTCTGACCGAACTTATAAATCGTGTAATTGGAGAATAAATTGTTGGAGGACTCTGTTGTGCTGGCCCAGTTAATGGCACCTTGATGTACATGACCGATCTCGTGTGCCGGTCCCCAGGAATTTCTGGAGGCCATAAGATAAGATTTGCGCAGGATATCCCCCAGAACGGTATATACAAATCCTATCCTGCCTTCCGAAGCCCACATATATCCGCCTTCGGGAGATATGGCAAAAATATGATTATTCATTTGTTTGGGGTGTACGTCTTCAATGCCCATCAATTCTTGTTGCCATTGGATCATATTGTCCCAAAGTTCGATAGACGACAGAATATCATACGGCACTGCTGCTTTCAGTTGCTTATGATGAAAATAGAGGATGATGGCGTTGCCGATGACACAGAAATATTTATAGTCGGCTTTGTCTATTAACTCCTTGTATTTCTCATTGGTCTGATGCTCTTTTAAGGAAAAGAATCCGCATACTTTACCTCCGCCTAACGGGATATGGATTTTAATCGGTTGTGCATCGGGGTTTTGTATGTTCGTATTGTACATTACAAACAACATACCTGTTTGCTTGGCTGTCAGTTTGTTGACTCCTTCCTTCAGGGGATAGATATCACCGTTGACAGAAGTTTGTGCATAACCTTTGCTTGTTTCTTCCCCGATATTCTGGATTGAAATACTTTGCCCGTGAGTGTTTCCTACCAGTACGACTACCTCATCTCCTTCGTTCACATAGATTCCTGTAGGATTGTCGAGATCTCCGTATTTCCTCGTCATCAGCTTATCCGCCCATTCGTCGGCGGAGCTGTAAGGACAATATTCCCGTATCCGGAATTCCTTTTCCCATTTATTATAACTATCGTCTTTTAAAGCCGATGCCGTTTGTATGAAGAATTCGGGTAATGCTTCTATCTGCTCTTGCGTGACATCAGGTTTTATTTCGGAACAGGTAATATCTGTAAAGACAGTCAGCAACTGTTCTTCGAGAGTGTTTTTCTTGTTCTTTTTGAAGAACTGCATTTCATCACAACTGACATATCCGTTTTTCCCGCTATGAACCTCAAACTTTACTTTGGTGGCTTTTACCGGAGTTTTGAGTGAGGCAATGGAGGGAGAGTTGCGCATATTGAAGTCATAGCTTCCCTGATGCACGTATTCCGTGTTTTCTTTCGTCTGCGTATATACGTCAAATTTCCCGAATGTGCCGTTTCCTGAATTAGTGTGATAGATGAAATAATCAATATCCGTATTACCCTCGAAATAGTATTCCAGGATAACCGGGAAATCGGCCGATTGTCCCCATTTACTGTGGTAAGGTACTCCGCCGTCGGCAATAAATTTATCATCAAAGGAATGCTCGATGCTCCGGTCCGGGTCCGTTTCCTCTTCGCTCGCCTTACCGGCGTAGGGTTTTACCTGTATATCTTCTTCGATTACAATGTCACTGGCGGAATATTGGGTGACTGTAATGGTATAATGTTTAGTTGCAGAGGATACTTTAACGTTGGCGGTACGTCTGTTCGAACCGATATTGGCGTCTACTGATATTTTCAGACTGTTTTTGAATTGTGTGGCCCTGAGCCATTTATCAGTAACCTTCGCTTCCCAATTATCTACGTTTAAGTTTGTGGTGATAGAGATGCTGACGTTTGCTGCATCTTTACTGAAGTTCTGTATCAGATCCTCTGTCGCGATTTCAAAGATTTCCGTTATACTTTCTTCCGCGTTATCTTTACATCCGTATAGACACAACGATATAAAAAGGCAGATGAGGCTTAAACAATATCCGGAGTTTTTCATGGTAATGTTCTTTGGATTAAAATTAATATTACTGCTTATATTGTTGGCCCTATTTATCAAGCAGTGACATTACCATAATGGGAGAAGTCGGTTTTACTCCTCACTTTTTTAAAGAAATTTTTCGCAGGCAACCTGATTAACCTCTCGAGAAGGACAGGTTGCCTGCGAAATGGGAAGTTGTCTCTTATTCCGCAGTCAGCTCAATCACACGGCTGAAAGCCTGATTGGTAGTGAAGGCGTTGATACCTATTTTCATCAGATAGTCGCCGGAATAAGTTTTCTCGTGAGCGCCCAGATTCGACTTCTTATTCGGCATCAGGTTGATTTCTTTCACCTTATACCTCTTATTCGGATCCAATCCCTGAAGTTTCACCGGAAGCAGTTTCTCAGCATAGCGCGGATGAATGTCATAAGTATAAAGCACAGCCTTGTTCTTATCCGGTGCGGTGTACATCACGGACATGTGGTTGCCGTCATAAGGAGAGACCAGTCTGTATTGGTCGCCGTCCAGAATCACTTTCTTCAGACGTGTCCAGTTGGCAACTGCATTCTGGCAGTAAGTCAGTTCGTCCGCATTCAACTCTTTCAGTCCGAGGTCGAAGCCCAGTTTACACATACTGGCTACATCGGTACGGAATTTCACGCTTGTCTTCTTGTTCCAGCTAGTCACGTGTGCAGACATCGCTTTGGAAGGGAAGATTTGTGAGAATCCCCATTGGATAAACAGACGTTCTATCGGGTCGGTATTGTCACTGCACCAGAATTCTGTGAAATATTTCAGGGCCTCGTAGTCGCAACGTGCGCCGCCACCGGAGCAGAGCATCATCGGTGTATTGGGATATTTCTCTTTCACACGTTTGAGTACATTGTATATGCCGCGTACATGGTCGATATAAAGTTGTCCCTGTTTGTTTTTCAGGTAGGGAGAATAGACGTTGGTGATCGGTGAGTTGCAGTCCCACTTGAAATAGGCAACTTCCGGATTCTCAGTCAGGATGTTGTCGACTACGCCGAACACAAAGTCCTGCACTTTCGGGTTGCTGAGGTCGAGAACCAGTTGGTTACGATAGTAATAAGTCTTGCGGTTCGGCAGGGTGATAGCCCAGTCGGGGTGCTTTTCAAAGAGTTCGCTTTTCGGGTTGACCATTTCCGGCTCAATCCAGATGCCGAACTTCACTCCGGCTTCTTTAGCGGATTTCACAAGAGCAGGGATACCGCCGGGCAGTTTGGATTTCATTGCTTCCCAATCGCCTAGTCCGGCATTGTCGCTGTTACGCGGATGCTTGTTGCCAAACCAGCCGTCATCGAGCAGGAACATATCTACCCCAAGATGTTTGGCCTCTTTCATTAGTTCGGAAAGGAGTTGTTCGTCGAATTTGAAGTAAGTGTTTTCCCAGTTGTTCAGTAGGGAGAGGCGGTCACCTTGTCCGTCTTTCAGCTGATAGTTGCGAGCCCAGGCGTGAAGGTTGCGGCTGGCCTCGCCCGTTCCGTTATTGCTGAAAGTGAACATAAATTCGGGAGTCGTGAATACTTCGTTCGCTTTCAATTCATAATCAGATGCATAAGGGTTGATGGCAGGGATTACGCGCAGGTTACCAACGTTGTCTACTTCGAATGTAAACTGGAAGTTACCGGTCCAGCCGATCGTACCCAGCATCACGCGGCCTTGTGTTTCCTGTGCCGATTGTCCGAATCCCAGTTCGAAGAACGGATGTGTATGCATGGCGGCACGACTCCCCAACTTCGTATCGATCACTTTCTTACCGAACTGTAGCTGTTGGCTGCTCATTTGTGCTTCCTTCGCCCAGTCACTACTAAACTCAGTCAGGTAATAAGCTGAATTATTGAAATAAAGCATGGTAGAGGCATAGGTCGAAAGCATTACAGGCTTCTTCTCCTGATGTATGATTTCGCTCCAAGTCTTGATAACGTTTTCCTTCGGATAAGCCACATAATGCAGAGTGACATCTACCGGATACTTGTCGTCACGCAGATTAATCACAGTCTCCATACCGCCTTCAACCGCCTTAGAGGAAGAAGAAACATAATACAGGATAGTGGACGGATTGCCATCGTTATGAGTAATAGCAATGGCCGGTTCAAAGTAATCTTCATTACCCGAACCACTATATACTTCCCAACCACGCCGGCTTACACTACCATCGGCACCTGCATGGATACTCCAGCTGAAATTATTCAAATCCTGTTCATGCAGTAGTCTCTCACCTAAATAAGTTTGATACAGACGACCATTATCGCCTACTTGAAGCACCAGATCAGTATTGTCCGTAGAAATGCGGATCGCTTTGTTTTCCGCTGCATGAGTATACAATAAAGTAGCGCATGCAAAAAGGGTTACAAGTAATTTTTTCATGGTATACAATCAATTTAGTTACAAAAATATATTAATTAAAATTAGAATGAAAGATTTGCACTGAATTCCAGCGTAAACAGATGCAAATAGTTGTCACTCATATCTAAAGTCGCCCTCCTATTCTATTCACCACAAACTATTTATAATCATTGGAGCGTAGTAAAGAATAAGGTTAAGATAAGAGATTGTTTTGAAAAGTAGGTATAGGAACTTTGTCAGCGATGTAAATTCGTTTATAATATAAGACAAGACACTTTTTCTTAAAGAAAAGGCGTGTACCCATTGCCTTTTCAAATACTTCTGCTACTTTTGTCAACATATACAAGATAACAACTGGAAAACTATTGTTTTATGAAAAAACTATTCTATTTTGCCATTTCGATATGCATGTTATATGCATGTTCCTCAGATTCAGATTTCAGCCCAGAAGATGAAACTACTTCTGATGTCTATGAATTCAAAACTATTCCTGACAAGGAAGTCGTTTTTAAAACCTATCCGACCAATATGAAACAAATTCTTGGTGCTGGCTATGATGTTACCGCTGATAACTTAAGCCCCGAGGCCATAAAAGCACCTATTATAGATCTGGATAAGTTAGCAAACAGCGATATATATGACTTCACCCGTATGAAGGCAACCTCTACTGAATCCAAAGACTACGCCGGAGAAAATGCAACAGCGTTCCTTACCAACATTAGCAATAGCCTGATACTGGAAGACGTAAACTCCAAGAACGTTCTCTCCATAGGTACCATTCTCAAGCATAAAGAATTCCAGTCTGACTACAACCATTCTTCACAATATTCTTTTGCCTCCTGCGAACAGCTTTTTACAGCGGAGCGCTGGTACTTCTCACCGTTTTATATCTCAGAAAAATATAAATACAGATACCTCACTCAGGAATTTGAAAATGATGTGACCAGTCTGACAGCAGAAAATATCATAAACAAATATGGCACACACTTTTTAATAGATGTTTGCATAGGAGCACGATTCAGAGGACTTTACCGGACAACAGTACCTACAGCGACATCGGCAACCGATATTGTAAAAATCACCTTAGTCAGTGCTTTGACAAAAATGGCCCAGCAAGGCTTTTCTACCGGAAGCAGTGGCGGCGGATGGGAAGAGGAAGTGGCACAAAGCATAGGAGGTCAACTTATCTTCGAATTCTACGGAGGAAATACCACCTTATTGCCTTCACTGCCGACAACCGCCGACCTTAACACCTGGTTGAAGTCCTTCAATGAAGAAAATTACACTTTAACGAAAATCACTCAAAACAAAGTCCTTCCTATTTATGATATGATAAAAGATGCCACCAAAAGAAAACAAGTGAAAGATGCCATAGAAAAATATATTTCCAACCAAAAGTTATCATCGGTCTCTACAACTCCGTTACTTCAGGCTTGGAATGGCAAAAATCACACATACGATACGTCTTATTTAGATATTGTAACGCACTCCAACAAAAAATATGAAGGAGCCGTTTGTTCCATCTACAAACAGCAAAGAACAAATCCCGTACCTCTGTATTTATATAGCAACGGACAAAAACAACGTTTATCCGTAGAGTCATTACGAGCCGATACCGGATGGCAACTGGAAAAAGAATTGGGATATGTATATACTTTACCCGTAGACGGAGCCATTCCTCTATACGAAGCAGCAAACGAAAATGATTATTGTTACACTACAGAAGACAAACAGGAATATGGAATAGAAGGAAGTTGGAAGAAAACAGGTATTGTATGCTACACAATGCCCTTATAACATCAAATTACTTGCCATACAAATGAATCTCCTTTGCCATTACTATATCAGAATAGTAATGGCAAAGGAGAAAACAATCTAATTGCAACCTTTCAGGTACTTACTCTAACCGGCTCTTAAAAGCATAGGGTAATTCCGGCATAGCCCCACTCTGTGTACAAACATAAGCAGAAACTTCTACGGCCAGTTTATGTGCTTCAGGAACGGATTTTCCACTAAGTATGGCAGATGTGAAAGCAGCAGTAAATGAATCACCCGCTCCCACAGTATCGGCAACAGGAACTTTCGGTGTGTCCTGATAAGATACTACGCCCGGGGTAAATACATAGCTACCATTGGTTCCACAAGTCAGAATCAGCATCTTCAGATTGTATTTAGCCAAAAGTATCCAGCATTTATCCTGTAAATCGATACCCGGATAACCAAAGATGCGGCTGATTGTTACCAATTCCTCATCATTGATTTTAAGGATATTGCAACGACGCATAGATTCGCAAAGAATCTCCTTCGTATAAAATCCCTGGCGAAGATTAATATCGAAAATCTTAATCTGATCTTCTCCGTCAGGCATCGTATCCAAAAAGCACTGGATAGTAGCCCTACTCACAGGACTGCGTTGAGCCAGAGAACCGAAACAAACGGCACGAGTAGAAAGAGCCAGCCGTTTCAAATCGTCCGTAAAAGGTATATTGTCCCATGCATACTTTATGCTATAATCCTTGTATCCAAGCCATTTATTAACCACTAACTATAAAGTACAAAATTTTTCTAAACATCAGGACATCATTTTCTATACATCCTGCTCTTCTGCTTTGTCATCAGTGATTGCTACGTTTTCTCTATTGTCTTCCGCATCCGGATTCTGGGCTTCTTCTGAGGAAAAATCATCATCTGTCAGCTCAAATCATGAAGTAAAACAAACAATTCCGGCCTTATCCAGAGAAGCCATTACTACCGGAATTAAAATAAGCTGAAGAATAATTGCTGGAATAGAATTTACAAAAGCTATGGTAATAAAAGCCTGGAATGTAAAGGCTCCGCCTGTTACTCCTAACATAATGACCTGCGCAATTCCCCATACAATACGTCCTGCTAACATTGCTGTGATCAGACTGATATATACAGCCATTGTATTCTTGCGTGGAAAACGACTATATACCAGAGCAATTACGAAACCATA